>ENA-OSAE01000418-OSAE01000418.1-marine-sediment-metagenome-genome-assembly--contig:-NODE-418-length-17457-cov-19.261579_pt1 | contig 17457 bp, 17 predicted proteins | sample MGYA00237870_ERZ529317 | MGnify/ENA primary metagenome ERZ529317 (study PRJEB26369, sample SAMN03142812) | marine sediment metagenome | biome: marine; feature: borehole; material: sediment... | reverse complement strand
CCCGCCCGACCCGGCCCGCCCCGGGGCAAGGCCCCGGGGAGCCCCCCCTCTCCGGTGACCCTCAGGTGATGACCAGGTAGATCATGCCGATGGTCATCACCGAGACCAAGGCCTCGACGACGAACCCCACCGCGAACGGCTTGAGGCCGGCCTTCATCCGGGAGAACTCCGTGGAGAGGCCGACCCCGGCGAAGGTGAGGAGGAAGAGCCACTTCGAGAAGTCGGCCATGGCCTTGACGGACTCCTGGGCGAGGAGCCCGAAGGTCGCCGCCAGCGAGAGGGCCAGGAAGCCGAGGACGAACTTCGGGAAGCGGTCCCAGAGGAACCTCGCCTTGTCCGTCACCTCGGCCGTCATCCCGCGGCGGGCGTAGGTGAGGGCCATGAACAGGATGACAAGGCCCATCAGGGCGTTGCGGCAGAGCTTCACCACGGTGGCCACCCTGCCGGCCCCCTCGGAGTAGGCGAACCCTGTCGCGAGGCACTCGGCCGTGTTGTCGACGGCCAGACCTGCCCAATAGCCGAAGTGGATGTCGCTCATCCCCACGATGCGTCCGATGAACGGGTAGAGGAACACCATCACGGCCCCGAAGATGAGAATGGTGGCAATGGCGTAGCTCGCATCTTCCTGCCTGGCCTTGATGGCCCCGGTGGCCCCGATGACGGCCGAGACGCCGCATATGCCGACGCCCACCCCGATGAGGCTTCCGAGCTTGTCGCTCAGCCCGAACTTCCTGGCGAGATAGGCCGCGACGACGATGGAGAGGGCTATCTCCAGGACGACCATGGCCAGTCCCGTCCCGCCGACGGCCAGGATGTTCTGGAAGGCGAACTTCGCCCCCATGAGCACAATACCGGTCTTCAGCCAAAGCTCGTAGGACCCAATGCCGGGGAGGAAGACCTTCGGGATGGGAATGGTGTTCCTGATGACCATCCCGATGGCGATGGCCCAGATGACGTACGCGGTGTGCGGCACGTACTCGGCGACGACCTTCCCCAGGTACCCCACGGCAAGGAGCAGGAGGACGCCCGGCACGTAGATCAGGCCCTTACGCAGGATGTCCCCGGCCGACGCCGTTTCACGGGCGAGCGAGCCGGAAGCCACCGCACCCTCAGGGAGGGGGCCCGGCGAAGGATGGGCCGGGGACGACGGTGCCGTCATGTCGAGTCAGACCTCCTTCCGGCGGTTGTTCTGCCTCTGAGGAGCCTTCCGCCTACCAGGGCACCCTCACCCACCCGACGACGATGAAGAGGACCACGACCGCCGCCAGGATGACGGACCACCAGTCGAGGGTGACCCGCCGACCGAAGAGTGTCATACCCTGTCCCCCCCTTCGAGCGCGTAGGGTGTCTCGCTGGGCACGGTCACCTTGAGCGTGTCGGCCCGGAGTCCGAGGCGCAGGGCCTCGAGGGCATAGATGTCACCGGGCGGCACATTGCCGAGGTTGACGTTGACCCCGAGCCGCAGGATCAGGTAGGCCTGCTGGTTCTTCAGCGGGGCCTCCCACATCACCACGCTCGGGTCGTCAAGCCCCCCGAGGATGGACTCCAGTTCCGCCTCCTTCACCGAACCGTCGCCGGCGAAGATGCCCACGCCCTTGCCCGATTCCCGCGCCTCCAGGATGACCAGCTTGGCCCCGTAGTCAAGGTCGAACCTGACCCGGTCCACGACCTCCTCCGGCGGGAGGTGCTGGGTCGGGTCCTTCTTGCCGACCTCGGTGATGACGTCGAACCCGGCATCCAGCACGGCGGTGATGACCGCCCCGCGTCGGGCCGCACTCATCTGGATGGTCCCGTCGGAGACCTCCACGGCGTTGAAGCCGAGACTGGCGATGCGGCCGAGGAACTGTGACAGGCGGTTCTGCATGAGAGCGACCTCGAGGAGCGTCCCTCCGGGACAGACGGTGACCCCGTGCGAGCGGATGATGCGGATCTTCGCGTGCAGGGTCTCGAGCGGGTAGAGGGCGGCCGTGCCGAAGCTTATCTTGACGATGTCGACGTAGTCGGCCCCCATGGCCATGAGGTCGGTGGTCTCGGAAAGTCCCAGGCCCTTGTCGATGACCATGGTCAGGCCGCACTCCCGCGGCTTCGGCCGGCGGCCCTCGAGCGGGGCCTGGACCACCCCGTTCAAGGCCTTGAGGCCGAGAATCTCCGACAAGATTCCCCCCCCTTCCTCTGCCAGTGTGGACGGGTCGACGCGGCCCCGGCCGGCGGCCGTCTCTGACGGACGTCTCTCCGGGCGGGGCAATCCAGCCTATGCCGCGGCAAGGGGGGCGGTGAGGAGCGGCCGCACGGCGCCCGCTGGTCAGCGGGCTGGCTTTTTGCTCAGCCTCTTCTCGTCGATGAGGAAGAAGGCCCCCGCGGACACCAGCGCCGCCAGGGCGGCGGCCGACAGGAAGAGGACGGTCCGGCCGAGGCCCATGAGGAGCCCGAAGACAGGCGGCCCCAGGGCCACGCCGAAGAACCGGACGGCTCCGTAGTCCGAGGTGATCATCCCCCTCTGGCGGAGGGGGACGGAACCCGTGACCAGGACGTTCAAGGTGGCCAGAGCCGAACCGCTCCCCACGCCGATGAGGAAGATGGCCCCGTAGAGGTAGTAGGGGTTGTCGACGACGGCCAGGCTGGCCAGCACCAGGGTGATGAGGGAGAGCCCGCCCACGACCAGCCACCGCCGGCCGAGCCTCTGGAGGTAGGTGCCGGTGACGTAGGCCGTGACCGCGCTGGCGAGCACGGGCAGGGCCAGGACGAACCCCTTCAAGACGCCGGTGAGACCGAACCGGGTCTCAAGGGTCTCCGAAAGGAAGAAGAGCACCCCGAAGAGCAGGAAGAGCACGACCATCCCCGAGGCCAGGGCCGCCCCCAGGGAGACGCCCTTCTCCCGGAACACCCCCAGGATGGAGGCGAGGTAGCGCCCGGCAGGCAGTCGGCCCTCGGGCTTGGCGTCGCGGGCCAGCAGGCCCACGGCAGCCGCCACGGGCAGGGCCAGCGCGGTGAAGAGGACGAAGGGGAAGAACCAGGAGGCGAGCCCTAGGGCGGCCCCGAGCACGGGGCTCACGACCTTCCCGAACCCATTGGAGGCTTCGAGCAGGCCCAGGGCCTGACCCCGGGCGGTCCCCGCGTAGAGGTCGCCCGCCAGGGCCATGGCTATGTTGGCCGTCCCGGCGGCCCCGAGCCCCTGGACGACCCGCCCGACCATGAGGAGCCCGTAGGCCCTCTCCTCGAGGAACACGGCCGCGGCGATGGCGATGGCGCCCCCCACTCCGTAGGTCACGAGGCTGGGGACCATGACCGCCTTGCGGCCGTAGCGGTCCGCCAGGAAGCCGGCGAACGGGATGAGCACCCCGGCGGGGACGGAGAAGGCGGTTATGATGAGCCCCGTCTGGGCCGGGGAAAGGTTCATGGCCTGCCTCATGGCCGGCAGGACCGGGATGAGGATGGAGTTGCCGAGGACCATCACGAAGGGGACGAGAAGGAGCGCCCCGATGGCGGCGTCGAACCTGAAGGTGCTCCGCTGGCCTTGCCTTGCGCCTTGCCCGGAACGCGACCGGGCCCCGGCGCCGCCGCGACCGGGCTGCTGGAGTCGCCCCGTCTTGGAGGCTATCGGGCCTCCGGGATGCTGACCGCCGGTCCTGGTGCTCACGGGGCGTATTATGTCCGCAGGGGAGTTGGGTTCTATGCCATGTTCCGTCCCTCAGGACCTTCTCGACCGCCTCGTCCGGGACTCGGTCGAGGTCAGAACGGGCCGCGCGGGGACGCTGCGGCTGGTGTCCGAGGAGGCCCTGAAGGCCGCGGCGGCTGAAGGGGGGAGCGGCGGCCCGGCGGCGAGGCGCGACCTGGAGCTCGCCCTCCTGGCGCGGGGAGTCGTCCCCCGCCGCTACCTCCGCAATGTCGACTCCCTGGGGCTGGACGGACAGGCCCGGCTCCTCCGGGCTAGGGTCGGCGTGGCCGGCCTGGGAGGCCTGGGCGGACTGGTCTCGGAGCTCCTCGCTCGAGCCGGGGTGGGCGAGCTCGTCCTCGTCGACCCCGACGTGACCAGCGACGACAACCTGAACCGCCAGCTCCTCGCCGACGAGGAGAACCTCGGCCGGGCGAAGGTGGACGCGGCCGCGGCGCGTCTCGGGGCTGTCAACTCGGCGACGACGGTGATCACCTTCAGGCTCAGGGGCGACGCCGAAACCTTCAGCCGCATCTTCTGCGGGGCGGCCGTCCTCGTCGACTGCCTCGACAGCATCCCGGCCCGCTTCGCCCTCGAGGACGCCGCACGGTCGCTGGGGGTGCCTCTGGTGCACGGGGCCGTCGGGGGGTTCTCGGGACACGTCACCTGCGTCTTCCCGGACGACCCCGGGCTCGAGGCCCTCTACGGACCGCGCGCCGAGGCCGCGGCACAGGGTGTGGAGAGCGTCGTCGGAACGCCTTCCCCGACCCCGGCCGTCGTGGCCGCCCTCGAGGTGACCGAGGTCCTGAAGATAATCGCCGGAGTGGGTGAACCCCTCCGGCGAAAACTTCTCACCTTCGACACCGCCTCGCCCTACTTCGCGGTCGTCGAGCTCTAGCGCCGCTTGGCCGGGGCCAACTCCCGCGCCGCCTCGGCCACCTTGACGGCGAGCCTCAGGCGCTCCTCGAGGAGCTCAGGGCTGGAGACCTTGCCCTCCTCGTGGAGGAACACGCCGTAGCGGTTCACCTCCACCCCCCGGAAGCCGACACCGCCGGCCTCGAGCAAGAGGGCCCTGACCTCAGGCGTCAGCACCGTCTCGGCCTCCTCCCGGCGGTGGGCCAGCACGAGGAACCTGGAGTCGAAGGCCTCGTCGCCCAGGACGGCCTGACGCCCCTTCGGGGTCTTCTTCAGCCTCGACCTGTCACAGACGGTGAAGCCGGTCATCCTGACGTCGTGGTAGACGCCTATCCGCGTGCTGTCGGGAGCCCAGGCGTCGAAGTCCACCCCGACCGGGACGCGGACGACGACCGGGAATCCCTGGAAGGTGCCGGCGAGAGCGGGGAGCTTGCCGTCGACCTTCCAGCGGAAGACGTCGGACTCGGATGTGCGGCGCATGTTCGCCAAAAGACCCGACGACTCCTCGTCCTCCCTGGTGGCGAGGTAGTCCAGACCGAGCCTGTCGGCCGCCGTCCGGAGAACGGCGCAGTAGCGGGCGTGCGCCACCCTCTGGCCGACGAAATAGGCCACCGCCCCGGCGGCGACGACCGCCACCCAGGCCCGGCCGGGGTTCGCGGCGAAGAGTATGGCCAGCACGACACCCACGCCCGTAAGGAACACTACGAGCCAGGTCAGTCTCTTCTGGAGTGACACGGGTTTATCACCTCCTATCGGGTGGTGGGTTTCCACTTATCGCCGGGAAGGTCCTTCCTCCCGGCGGACGGGGTGACGGCTAAGGCATGAACGGTGCGCTGCTGAGGGCGGACGCTCCCGGGGGAGGGAGGGCCTTCGGTCCTTCCTCGTCAGCCCTCGTCCTCTACGGGGCGGTGGTGGAGGGGTTTCTCGTCGCGGGGGCGTGGGTCCTGTGGCGTCTTTTCCGCGGGGGGAGCGTCTTCGCCCTCATCCCCCCGGGGCCGGGCAGCGGCCCGGGCGCGGAGACATGCGCCGGCCAGGTCCTCCTGGGGACTGCGCTGGCCGCCGTCCTGGCCGGCACGGTCCTCGGCCTGAGAGCCGTCTGGAGGGGCTTCCGCGAGGCCGTCGACCCCGTGGCCAGACAGCTCTTCGGCTCTGCGAACCTCACCGCCCTGGTGCTCGTGAGTCTCATGGCCGGCTTCGCCGAGGAGCTCTTCTTCCGGGGGGTCCTCCAGAACCTCGTCGGTTTGGTGCCGGCTGCGGCCCTCTTCGCCCTTGCGCACTGCGGCCTGAGGCGGGAGCTCTGGGCCTACGGGCTGACCGCCCTGCTCCTCGGGATGGCGCTGGGCCTCGCCTACCGCTGGGCCGAAGGCCTCGTCCTCCCGATGACGGCCCACTTCCTCTACGACGTCCTGGTGAGCGCGGCTCTGAAACGCCCCGGAAGAGAGACGGGCCCGGAGCCCTGAGGGCTCCGGGCCGCTTTCCCCGCCCTACCTTCCGGGCGTCGGCCGTCTAGAGCTTGGCCGGTCCGCTCTTGACCTCCTGGTCGTCACCCTGCTTCGTCGGCCAGATGAAGACGAGCAGCAGGATGGCGGCGAGGATCAGACCGGTGACGATGAAGAGCGTTCCCACGTGGCAAACCCTCCTTCTGCTTCGGCCTGCCATGAAAAACGCGACCTTCAGGCCGCGTCGGCAGGGAGGATTGTACCACTGAACGCCATTGTGTTCTGTAAGCTATCTTACACAGCGACCTCTGCTTTTGGCTTTATCAAACCCCTCGTCACCAACCAGTCCTCGATAAAACTGAACACTTCGTGCCGCTCGTCTTCCTGGAAAAGTTCGTGGTAGAAGCCTTCCAGGAAGCGGAACTCCTTCGGCACGTCGGCCAGGCGCTCGAAGAAGGCCCGCGAGGCGGACGGGTCCACCAGCTTGTCGGCGGTCCCCTGCAGGATGAACACCGGAGCCTTGATCCGGTCGGCCCCGCCGTTCGTCTCCTCCATGGCCCGCAGGAGCTCCACGAACCACCCGGCGCTCACCACCCTGCAGACGTGCGGGTCGGACATGTACCTCCGCCCGACCTCGGGATTCCGGGCCAGGACCCCGGGGTCGATCTCGTTGGCCATCGTCAGACGGGGGAAGACGCGGGCCATGGCCCTGCCGAGAAAGGCCTTCCACCCGGGCACCTTCACCGCTAGCCCCAAGCACGGGCCTGAGACGACGACCGCGGCGAAGGCCTCCGGATAGGCCTCGGCGGCGGCCAGCGAGATGAGCCCTCCCATGCTGTGTCCCACCAGGATGACCCCGGCCCCGGGGTAGCGGCCGGACGCGAAGTCCCGCAAGAGCATCAGGTCGGAGATGTAGTCGCTGAACCGGTCGACATGCCCCCGCGGACCGCCGGACCGCCCGAGGCCCCTGTGGTCGTAGGCCACGACGGGCACGCCGCGCGAGGCGAAGTAGCGGCCGAAATCCTCGTAGCGGCCGGAGTGCTCCCCCGCCCCGTGCACGAACAGGATGACCGCCTGCTGCCGCCCTCCTGGTGCGCTCCCCGGTGGGCCCCACTCACGCCAGAACAGCTCGACCCCGTCCAGCGCCTCGACCCGCCCGGACTCAGTCCGGACCTCCCCTTCCGCGGATTCAACCGCAGCACCACGTGACACCGGATGCCGCCTCCCTTCCCCGGACGGTGTCAGAATCTTCACCGGCGCGGGTCGGGCTCCTCCCGTCAGATGTGAAGCGGGCCTCCCGCCGGCCGAAAGGCGGCCCTCCCGGCGGTCAGGAAGGCGGGGTCCAGGCCTCGAGGTTCTCGGGTGGACGGTCGGGGTGCAGGGCCCGGTACCGGGCGAGGAGCTCGTCCTTGTCCTCACGCCGGTCGGGGTCGGGGACGATGGCGTCGGTCGGGCAGACCTCCATGCACTGGGGCTCTTCGTAGAAGCCGAGGCACTCCGTGCATCGTTCCGGGTCGACCACGTAGTAGTCGTCGCCGGGGCTGATGGCGTCGTTTGGACAGGTCGGCTCGCAGCTGCCGCAGTACACGCACTCCTCGGTGATCCGGACGGTCACCTCGTCCACCTCCCGGGCTAGCTGCAAACTAGTCTGTCCCGTCCGCAGCATGTGTTACGCCGTGGTCATCACTCCGGCAGGGAGGAGAAGGGCCTCTCCCCTAGCGCGCCCAGGTCCGGCGAGCCGGCCCTAGAGCACCGACTCGGCCAGAGGCGGGTTTGCCAGGAACCCTCATACCCGGTTCTCGGGGAGAAGGGAGGCGGTTGGAGACGACGGAGGCCGGGCCTCTCCGGAGAGATGTCCGGAAGACCGGCATGAGCGCTGCGGGATTCACCGGAGGACCGGACGGGAACCCAGGACAATCCGGCGGACACGGCGCCTTAGAGTTGCCGCAATCTCCTGAGGTCGTCAAAGGCCTCCCGAGAGAGTCTGATTTCCGCCGCGAGGCGCTCTATGTCGTGAAGGGCCTGGCAGCACGCGGCCAGACTGAGCTCGCTGCGCTCCCGTGCCCTCTCCCTTGAACGGTTCGCGGAGACCGAACTAAGAAGATTGATAAGAAGACGGATTGCGAAATTCATCGGCAGAAAACTCAGAACCCCTATGAGGAAACCAAACCTCAAACCTAAGTTCCAAGCAATAATAAAAGCAGAAGGGAATGCTATTAGACTGCCTACGGGATTATCACCCGTGTAATCAGGGCGCGCCGCAAGGGCCTCAAGCTGTCCGGCCCGCCTGTCGGCCTCAGCTTCAACCTCCGCCTCGATCCGACCGAGAACGGTCAGCTTCTCCTTGACCGTCTCTGCCCTGGCGGCCGCCTGCCGGAGCTCGGCGAGGGTGCGCCACGGAAAGCCCCCGCCCTGCTCCCGGAGGAACCGGACCAAGGCCTCGAGACGGTCCATGGCCTGGTCGAGCGTTGCGGTCGCCGCGGCCACCATGCGGTCCGCCTCGCCGGAGGGGAAGATGCCCTCGCCCCACTCTGGCGAATCCCGTCGGAGCCGTGCCCACCTCTCCAGCCACCGCTGGGCCCGCCCATGAAGCTCGACAATCGTCCGGTAGTCGGAGGCGTCCACCTCGTCGCTCGCGGCGAGTTCTCGGCCTTCGCCCTCGAGTTCCTGAGCCTTGTTCCCCTGGTAGTCATATGTTTCGAGAAGTTCCCTCACGCGCTCCAGGCGGGCCTCGACCCTGGCCCGGTACGCCTCGATGACCCGGGGCTCGGAGGCTGTCTCCGGGCAGACGAGAGCAAGGAAGACGGCCATGCCCCGCTCGTGGTCGCCCTCGTAGTTGCCGGAAGCAGCCCGCCAGTCGGCGACCTCGCGTCCCCGCCCTCTCTCGGTGAGCCACGCCAGGAGGCCGGTGTCCCAGGCCAGGTGCGCGCGGCCGGCCCAGTCCCCGGCCAGGAAGAGAGCCAGGTCGAGAGGTGTGGCGAGCTCGGAGCCGGCCGACCGGTAAGGACGCTCCGGACAGAGAACGTAGTGTAGGCGGAAGAGAGCGAACTGCCGGTCTCCGTCAAGCCCCGCCGCCAACTCGTCGACCGCCGCGGCGAGTTCCTCCCGGCCGCGGCCGCGGAGCCACTCCGCCAGGAGTCCCTTCGCCGCGGCCTCCGCAATCCGCTCGACGGCCGCCTGGTCCTGGGCCTCGAGAGCCCGGCCCAAGGCGGCCCCGACCGCCTCCGGGCTGCTCTGGACCTCGCCACGGTACGCGAAGGGCGCTCCGGGGTGGAGGTGATAAATCATCCGGAAGACGCCCCGGTCCTGGTCGGTCTCGCTCTCCTCGAGGTCCTGGCAGCGATTGGCGAGGTCAAGGTCGAAAGTCTCGGCCCAGCGCCGCACGTGGCCCCGGTAGAGCCGTTTCTTGGCCTCCTCCCAGTTGTGAGCGAAGGCCTCGGCCAGCTCCACCGGATCGGTGTAGATACGCCCCTCGAAGAGGAAGGAGCGGGCCCCTGCGGGAGCGGGTGCCGCCACACGGGGGTGGGCCATGCCGCGCTCGGCGACGGGAACGTTCTGGCCGGCGAGCCAGCGCCGGACCTCCGAGTTCCCCCACCTCCTTCCCCTTTCCTTGACGAGGAGACCCTCGATAAGGGTCCGGAAACGCTCCGGCAGGGCGTCGGGGACCGGGAGCGTGCCGCTCAGAATCTGCTGTCGTATCCGTCGCCTTCCCTCCTCCGTTCCCTCTCGGCCCTCCCACGGGGACCTGCCGGTCGCCAGCCAGATGAGGGTCACACCGAGGGCGTGGTAGTCGCTCTCCCGACCGACATCGCCGCCGTAGGCCTCGGGGCCGAGAAAACCGGGGGTGAACCGCTCCAGAGGGACGAGACTCTCCCCCGGGCGAAGACGCGCGGCCACGCCGAAATCGCCCACGACCAGGCGTGTGCGGGCCGAGTCGAGGAAAAAGAGATTAGCCGGCTTGATGTCGCCGTGGATGACCTCATGGGCGTGGCAGTACTCGAGGACGTCGTTGACAAGCCTGACAACGGACCGCAACTCTTCGGCTCCGAGCGGTCCACCGGTCTCGACGAGGTCGAGGAGGCTCCCGCCCTCGGCCCAGGGCATGACCTCGTAGAAACGACCCTGTCTCCACCCGTAGTCGATCACGCGCAACAGTCCCGGGTGCTCGAGAGCGGCGATGACCTCCATGACTCTTTGGTCCGGGGCCACGGTCTCCCGGTAGAGCTTCAGGGCCAGCCTCGTTCCTGGAGGATGCCGGCCGCTCAAAGCCTCGGCCAGGTAGACCCAGGACTGCCCGCCCCGGCCGTGGGGCTCAAGGAGCCGATACCGCCCGTTAGAGCCTTCGATGACCTCTCCGGCGGCGAGCGGAAACTCCTGGCCGGCCGGTCCCGGCGCTCCCGGAGTCGGCGGCTCGGCCGGAAGCTCGGCGGTGGACGCCGGACCGGAACCGGCCGGAAGCTCGGTGGTAGGCGCCGGGCCGGAACCGGCCGGAAGCTCGGCGGTGGACGCCGAATCGGACCCCGGCGGCCGGTCCTCGGGCTTCTCAGTCATCAACGGCCTACCTCCTTCCAGGCAGGTTCCCGTCGGTGCGTCCGGGAATCACGCTCCGACCAGACATGGTCGTGGTTGGCTTACAGGCCGGCCTGAGACCAGGACCGCCATGCGGGCCGACCGGCCGGGTACTCCCCCGAAGAGAAAGAGCGGTACCTCCGTGGATACGGCCGACCTCCTCCCTAGGTGAGGTTGACGACGAAACTCTGGTCAGCCAGCTTCAGAATATCCCCGCTCCTAAGCTCCTTGGGGACACCGGGTGACAGGCGCTCCCCGTTCACATAGGTGCCGTGCGTGCTTTTCGCGTCGGTCACGGTCCACCGGCCCGGCCCGGTCCGCCGCAGATGAGCGTGGCGTCTGGATACGGTGCGAAACGAAACAAAGAACTCGAGCCCCACCGTTCCCTCCCGCCCGAGCAGGGAGTCGCCCGTGACGCGAAGGCGGGCGCCCGTGGAGAGGTGCACCAGGACAAGCTGGCCCTCCGCCTCGATACCCACGGTCTCACCCACCCTGGAGGCCCGGACGACGGTTGGGCCGACGCCCTGTGCCTTCTCCCCGGACCCGGATGAGGGTCTGGGGCCCGAGGAAGCCTCCCCGGAGGGCGCTTCCTCGGCATCGGGCGGTGCTTCCTCAGGATAGGAAGGCACCCCCATGAGCGAAGTCGGGCAACCCTCCCGCTCGCAGGTGTTCCGCCAAGCCGGGTTGATGTGTCCGCACCTCGGGCACCGGACGACCTCGCGGGCCATCACCCGTCTTCCTCTCCGCGCTTCCCAGCCGCCGCGTTGGGGGCGGCGACGATGTCGGCGAGGATAATGGTCACGTTATCTTGACCCCCGCCCGCGAGGGCCGCGTCGAGCAGAGTGTCAATCGCCCGGCACGGATCCGGACGGGCGGCGAGGATGGCTTCGATTGCGTCGTGGCTGACCATGTCCGAGAGACCATCGGTCGCGAGGAGATACCTATCAGCCGGGTGCAGGGCCGGCGCGATGTGCTCCACGGTCGGCTCCAGGGCCTCCCGGCCCGACCCGACGCACTTCAAGACCCCCGAGGTTCTCCGGGGGGCTTCCGTGCCGAACGGGCCGTCGAGCCGGCTCATCTCGGCTTGGGAGTGGTCCACGGTCAGGGCCTTCAAGATGCCTTGCCGGAAGCGATAAACGCGGCTGTCCCCGGCGTGGAAGGTCACCGCCCCCCACGCGGCGTTAAGGTGCACCCCGGCCAGAGTCGCCCCCATCCCGGCCTGCTCGGGGTGCGCGGCCGCCTGGGCCAGGACGGACCGGTGGGCCCGTTCCAAGGCCTCGGTCCACAAGGCCGTGGCTTCGGCGGCCGTCGCGGCTTGAAGCCGGCCCTCAGCCTTGCTGAGACACTCCAGAGCCACGCGGCTGGCGACCTCGCCGGCCTGGTGACCGCCGAGTCCGTCGGCCACGGCCAGGGCCAGCCCGGGCCCGACCACCGAACCTGACTTCAGGTCCTTTGTCGTGAGAACGGGAACGGGGAGCGAGCCGCCCGGCGCTTGGCAGACCAGGCCCGCAATCATGAAAGCGTCCTCGTTGCTCTGGCGGACGAGGCCCCGGTGGGTCACGGCGACCACCCGGACCTTGAGGTCGGCGTCAGGCCCCTCACCGGCCACAGGAGCTCTCATGAGCGCGATCTCCCCGGAGCCGTTGCCGGTCCGGCTCCACGTCGCCTCCGGCGTGGAGCGGTCTTCGCCTTCCGCCTCGGCTTCTTCGGGCGCGCCATGGCCCTCGGGTGGTCGGCTCCACTCTCGTCCCTCCACCGTTCCGTAAGGCTGACGACGCCCTGTTCTTGCAGTCGGGCGATCAGCACCGAGTAATCATGGCACCAGTTCTTCGTTTGGCGGTCCAGGTGCTCGCTCTCAAGGGGAGTGGGTTCCGCCGTCTCGGACCCCGGTTCGACGAACCTCACCACCTCGGAGAGGAGGGCACCGTCGCCGGCCACAGAGACGGAGACGCCGCCGCCGTGCGGGGATAGGAAGACCTGTTCGAGAGGAGCGTCAGCCGCCGACCTGGCCGGGGCCGGGTCGGCCAGAGCCTCGTAGCCCAGCTCCGCGAGCGCGTCCCGCACCAGGTCGAGAACGCGGCGGCGTTGCGCCTCTTTCTCCAGTCGCGAGCGGGTCAGGCTGACGAGCGACTCCGCCCGCTCGAGCCACCGCTCGACGGCCAGCGGCTCCGGCCACCCGGTTTCCGACAGACGAACCCCCTCGGCGAGAACCGCCTCGAACTCCCGGGTGTCCGTCGCTTGGGACCCCGTCGCCGCAAGGGTCCTGAGCTCCTCAAGCCTGCTGGCCAGAGTCGCTCTGACGCGGTCCCGCTCCTGCCGGCGCTGAGCCGCCCGCCGGGCGTATCCTGCGAGTTTCCGGCCCAGCTCACCGAGTTGACCGGCGGCGTACACCGGCCTGTCCCGCAGGGCGGTGAGAGTCGCCACCTCCCTCGCCAGTTCCTCAACCTCCGGTCGCATTTCAGGGGGAAGGTCGGCGTCGAGCTCGGCCAGTGCTTCGCGGACGGCGGCCGCTTCCCTGGCGAGTGCAAGCAGGGCCTCGGCCGAGGCGGGCGGAGCCTTCTCCGAGGAGGCTCGCCGCTCTTCAGGCTCACCGGCGGGTTCGGAGGGGGCAGGGGTCTCCCCCTCGGTACGGGCGAAGACGCGGGCTTCGAAGGACAGCCTCCGGGCCTCGGCCACGTCTTCCTCGACGGTCGGCAGCAAGGACTTCAGGGTCTTGAGCTGGCTCTCGGCCACGGATAGGATTCGCTGGGCCTGTTCACGTGTCCGGCCGAGGGCGGCCGAGTCGGCCCCGTCCTCAGGGTTCGGGAATCCGGCGATGAGGTCCCGGAGCGCGCGCAGCCGCTGGTCGAAGGTCCCGAGAGCCGGAGCCGCGACCGGGTGACCGGTGGCCTCGGCGCTGAGCTTCTCCACGTGCCTGGCAAGCTCGGCTGTCTCCGAGGTCAGCGTCGCAAGCCGCTCGCGGAGCCGCTGGAGCTCATCCAGGATGGCCTTCCGGCGGGCCTCCTCCTCGCGGCGGAGGCGCTCCTCCTCGAGCCGCCGCAGCTCGGCCAGAGCCAGGCGAACGTCGGCGTAGGTGACCCTGCTCACCGTCCAGCTCCTCCCTCGGTGACATTCGTTTCGTTCCGCTCGACCCGGCCTGTCAGGGTCACGGTGCCGTCCTCGGCCTCGGTCAGCCGCTCGACGACTAAGGCCCCGGGTCCCGAGAGGTCGTGGTCGAAAACGTAGCGCGCGAGCGGGTTCACGAGGTCCCTTTCGAGGACGTTGCCGATACCCCGACCGCCGAACTCCAGTTTCTCGAGGGAACGCCGGAGAAGCTCGGCGCGAGCCTCGGGAGCCAGAACCAGCTCGAGGCCGCGGGCGGCGGCGAGTCCTTTCGCGATGTTCCCGACCATCTTGTCCATGATCTCGGCCGCCACGGGCGGCCGGATATAGTCAAAGACGACGAAGTTCTCGCCGAAACGGTTAAGGAGTTCCGGGCGGCCGAGCCCACTGGGCGGGGCCTGGGTGAAGAAGGCCTTGATGTAATCCATCGTGTTCCTGACCAACACTTCGTAATCGGGCGGCTCTCCTTCGTAGGCGAATTCCCCGAGATTGCTGGTGAAGATGAGGACACTCTCCGTGAAGTAGACCGTCTCCCCCTGACCATCGGTGATACGCCCGTCGTCGATGATTTGGAGGAACTTGTCGAAGAGGCTTGGGTGTGCTTTATCGATTTCATCGAAAAGGATCACGGAGAAAGGACGCCGCCGGACGGCCTCGGTCAGTTGACCCCCCGACTCGTAACCGATGTAGCCCGGAGGGGCACCTAAGAGGCGCTGGTCGGTATGCTCGTGCTGGTACTCGCTCATGTCGAACCGGAGGCAGGCGTGCTCGTCGCTGAAGAGGAGATGGGCGAGGCCCTTGGCGAGTTCCGTCTTCCCCACCCCGCTCGGCCCGGCAAAGAACAGCACACCCTTGGGTCGCGTCGACCTCGCCGACTGCTGGACGCCGGCCAGACCCACCCGGGCCCGCTTGAGGATGTCCAGGGTCTGCCGGATGGCGCGGTCCTGACCCTTGACTCTGGCCCGAAGCTCGGCCTCGGCCCCGGCGAGCCGGCTGCTGACCGCGTCCCAAGGGCTCTCTCTCACGCCGAAGCGATAGAAATCGACCAGTCCACGGACATCGGCCACCGATGCCTGGGCGCGCCGGCTCAGAAGGCGAAGAGCCTCCAGGTCGGCGCTCCTCATTCCCTCGGTGAGATCGACGAAGGCCCGTTTGACCTTGTCCCGCTCCTCGCCCTGGAGCTCGGCGGCCCCGTGAAAGTCGTCGAGGTAGCGGTCGATGTAGCAGTGACGGACCGTCGCCGCCGGCCGCTCGACTTCGATGACCTTGACAAACGGGTTGTCAAGGTAGAACCAGGCCGGAAGGTCGTTGGCCTTGTCGGCCAGCAGGACGACCACGTTCCGTACGAGCTGGTCTCCACAAAGCACCGGGCGGGCTTCGCGGACGGCCTTCCAGAGCCTTGAGAAGACCTCCCGCTCTTCCTCGTTCAGCGTGTCGGGGTTTTCGAGCAGGCGTGAGGCCAGGTTGATAACGACGGCGACACCCGAGTCCGACTGCCCGAGGGCCGAGCGGATGTGGACGATGGCCTGGTTCGGCCCGACCGCCCAGCAGTCCGTGCCGGCCGGAGTCCGGCTTCCGGCCGCGACCCTACTCCTCTCGGGCCCTGCGGGGGAGGCTTGAGCCGTGCCGTCCCTGCCGGCTGCCGGCCGCGCCGACGCCGGCCTCGAAACCAGCCGCCGGAACCGGTCCAGGGCACTCGAACGGAAACCGTCGACGAAGTCGTAGAAGGTTACGATCTCGTACCCCTGGTTACGGAGAAGGCGGTCGAGAAAGGCCTCGATGTCCATGAAATGCCACAGCGGCTCGGACGGTGACTCGCCCGGTATCGGGTAAGCGTGGTAGTCCTGGATGTTTCCGTGGAGGACGAAACCCGACACGGACGGCAGAAACCGCAGAAGTTCATCGGCCCACCGAGGGAGGATGGCGATAGAATCCGACATTCAGGACCCCTCTCTTAGAACCACTCCACGCCGCCGGCACGCAGCTTGGAAACGTTCGACGTCGCCTCGCTCGGGGATGCCGACGAGAAAGAGCCGGCCCTCGTCGTCGAGCCCCACCTCGAACCGGCGCCGCTCGGGATACTCGGCCTCCACCAGGTGGCCGTACCGTTCCCGGGCGAGGCCGCTGAGGAGGTGCATGCGTTGGTTGGCTGACCCGCGCCAGAGCTTCCGGGTGGGCTGGTCCTCTCGGAAGCGGCCATCGATGAGGATGTCAACAAGACCGAGGAGTTCGAGAGCGGCCGGTCCTTGCCGGCGGAGTTCCTCGAGAGTGTAGCCGCTGTAGACCAGGACGTCCCCGAGACCGAGGACTCTCAGCTCTCGGATGAGCTGGGCCACGGCCGCCGCCTGGCCGAAGGGTTCTCCCCCGGTGAAGGTCACACCGTCGACCCGGCCCGCGAGCGGAGCCAGACCTTCGGCCACCTGGCGCACAGGCACACCCGGACCCGACCCTCGTCGGGCCAGTTCCGGACTGAGACAGCCCGGGCATCCGAGTTCGCAACCCCGGACCCAGAGGGCGACCCGGGTCCCGGGGCCCAGGGTCCTAACGGGGTAGTGGACGCGGTCAAGATCAAGAGTCGCGCCCGCCGCACGGTCTCGGATAGGGCCATCCCCTCTCGTGCAAAGTCTGCCGGGACGGCACGGGCTGAGGGAAACGGCTGCTCGCGGATGAAGAGCATCGCCTGGCCGTCCCACCTACGGTCTACTACGCGCTGGGCACCGTTTCCTCCTACGCCACGTCCCTCCCGTCTCCGGAAGGCACATCAGGGCCTGTCCGGCGTGGTCGCCGTCACCCGGCGGAAGACGGGCGACCCGCACCCGAGAGCTGGTTCTCATCGCCGACCGGACCGGGGCGGAGCTCACTTTCCCGGCCGCCCGGTTTCGGCGGCTCTGGCCCCGTGGGTCCTCGACTGTATGCGACACCGTGCCCCTCGAAGGCCCGGTCACGGCCTCCGCCGTCCGTGGCCGGGGAACCCCCCACGCGGACCCCGCCGGGCGATGAGCGCGGCGACGGCCTCGATGTGGTCTCCGAGGATGAGCTCGACCATCTCCTCCCGGCGGCGGGCCCGCGGGCGGTCCTCAGAGGGACGGTTGGGCGTGATGACGTCCACCGTGTGGACCACCCTCACCTCGAGACCGCTCATGACGGCCAAGGCGTGGGCCAGAGGCGGAACGGAGAGTGCGGCCGGACCGACGGTCTCCACCGCCCTGCGCGAGAGGGCGTGTGGCACCGCCACGAGGCCGTCGAGACCGAGGTCGGGACGGCCCAGGAAGGCGTTCAGGGCCGTCTGGGCCGAGGCCACCGGCCCCCGGGACGGCCAGCCCTCGAGAAGTCTCGTGAGACCGTTGAGGGCGACATCGACTCCGTGTCCCAGCGCCCGGACGAAGGGAGCCAGGTCGCCGGCCGGAACGACGAAGTCCGCGTCGACGAACAGGAGTCCTCCAGCTCCCTCGGCCAGGGCCCACTCGGCGGCGACACTCCGGCCGACGTCGTGACCCAGCGGCTCCGGCTCCTCCCTGACCTTGATGCGGGGGTCGGAGGCCGCCGCCCGCCGGGCGAACTCGGCTGTCCGGTCCGTCGACCCGTTCACGACGAGGAAGACCCCCTCGACGCCGGGACAGCGCAGGGCCTCGCGGAGGACCCCGAGCACGGTCCTCTCCTCGTTGAGGGCGCTCACGCAGGCGAAGACGGGCTTTCGGTCAGGCGATGCGGTCCACCCCCGGCGGCCGGCGGGTCCGGAGCCCACCGGCCGGAGCCCATCATACGCAGGCGGCCCTGAGG
>ENA-OSAE01000417-OSAE01000417.1-marine-sediment-metagenome-genome-assembly--contig:-NODE-417-length-17501-cov-16.521896_pt1 | contig 17501 bp, 11 predicted proteins | sample MGYA00237870_ERZ529317 | MGnify/ENA primary metagenome ERZ529317 (study PRJEB26369, sample SAMN03142812) | marine sediment metagenome | biome: marine; feature: borehole; material: sediment... | reverse complement strand
GGCCTCAGACCCCATCCGCAACTCCGCCGGCCGGGTCATCGGCGCCGCAACGCCGTGGTGGAGCTCAGGGCGGCCAACCGCCTGAAGACCCGGTTCCTGGCCAACATGAGCCATGAGCTCCGCACCCCGCTGAACTCCATCATCGGCTTCTCGGAGATGCTGCGGGACGAGATATACGGGCCGCTCAACGAGACCCAGAAGGAGTACGTGGACATCGTCCTCAAGAGCTCGCGCCACCTGCACCAGCTCTTAAGCGACATCCTGGACCTCTGCCGGGTGGAGCAGGACATGACGCTCCTCGCCAAACAGCAGGTCCGCATCGAGGACCTCATCGAGGCCACCGTGTCCATCGTCCGGCCCCAGGCCGAGGCGGCCGGGCTCCGGCTGACCGTGGACACGTCCCCGGACCTCCCCACGCTCTGGGCGGACCCGCTCCGCATCAAGCAGGTCCTCTACAACCTCCTCTCCAACGCCATCAAGTTCACTCCATCGGGCGGCTCCATAGAGGTCCGGGCCCGGCATGCCGGTGGGGAGGTGGCCGTGGCCGTGAGCGACACGGGCATCGGCATCAGCGAGGAGGACCAAGCCCACGTCTTCGACCAGTTCTACCAGTGCGAGACGCTCTACGAGCGCAAGTTCGAGGGGGTGGGCCTCGGCCTGCCCCTGTCGAAGCGCCTGGTGGAGCTCCACGGCGGCCGCATCGAACTCCGGAGCAGGCTCGGGGAGGGCACGACCGTCACCTTCTACCTCCCTGTGACGGACGGGCCGACGGACGGGCCTGAGGAGCCCTCCGGGCCTGAGGAGGCGGACAAGGCGGACGGGGAGGAAGGCTGAGCGCAGAGTCAGTCTTTCAAGCCTTCCGCGAACAACGTCAGGTCCCGCTCGATGGTGTCGCGGTGGAACTTCTCGTGGTAGGCGAACCGCCGGAACAACTTGCGGGCCGACCAGACCTGGTGGTCGATTTTCCGCGTGCGGGCCCGGTCGTCGGCGGTCATGCCGCCCAGCCTTGACAGGGCCAGCTCCCGGTTGAGCTCGAGCTTGTGCCAGACGTCACGCGAACGCGGCAGGCGCGGCAGGTCGTCCCAGAAGCGGGTGAGATACCACCTGTCGCAGCCGGCGATATGCCTGAGCTGTTCGCCGATGGTCATGCGGTGGGGAAGCGAGCGGAACGAGTAGGCTTCCGGCGGGATGCGGTCCTTGAGAGACCACAAGGTCGTGCGTAGGGCGGCCAACACCTCCAGGAAGCCCGGGATTTCGTCCTCACGCACCGGGACGAGATCCCTGGCGAAGGTCGCTCTCGTGCCCCCGTGGCCCACACGGTGCCGGCCGGTCACGGTCTCCACGACCTTGAGCTCCGGGGTCTCCCCCTCATCCCACACCTCCCTGAGCAGGCCCAGAAGCCCGTTACCGGCGAGGAGCCTGCGCAACTTGGCCGCCTCGGCCGGTGCGGCCGCCAGGGCGTCCTCGCGACTCGGTCCCCAGGCGAGCAGGCCGGGAGGGTCGAAGGTGAACAGATGGCATCCGCCGTCCCCGCCTATCTCCATGTACAGCTCGAGTGTCGCCATGTCCCACACCCCGGTTCCGGTTTCCGGTTCCCGCCGCATCGGCCACCCTTTCTCTGCAGAGCCAGACCGTTCCTGCCCGGGCGGCCCTGCCCGGCAGGCGCGCCGACCGGGCCCGGGAAACGGGGCGGTCATCCGGGGAGGGCCGGCCCGACGGGTCTGACGGCCGGTCCCGGGGAGGCGTCACCTGTACCTACGGCGTCGGGTAGCCGGGGGGGTGGATGATGTAGGTCGTGCCGCGGGGCCGTCCCTGCCAGGCCCGCTCGAGCTGGGCGCGGTCGTAGACGATGCGGACGTCCTCTTCCTGGTCGGCCCGGGCCGCGGGGTCGTTGACGATGGGGTTTCCCCGGCGGTCGAACCCGCGGATGACGATGATGTGTCCGTCGCTCGAGGGCATCGGCGCCCCGTCGAGCCCGCCCTCCTCGAACTCGATGTTCACGGCCACGGGCACGCCGGCCGCTATCCACCACTCGAGGTCCGTCAGGGAGTCGAAGCGGGTCACGTAGGCGTCGAGGCCCAGGCCGGCGGCGTAGGCGGTGTTGAAGACCCAGTTCCCCGTGCCGCCGTACTCGTGGTCCCTGACGCCGGCGGCCACCTCCGGGACCGGCCGGTCCCAGGTCTCGTTGCCGGTCCGGGCGGCCCAATAGGCCATGATCATCGAGACGGATGTCGGACTGCACCACCCGCCTCCCCCGGGGAAGTCGTTCTGGCGCCTCTCCGGGACGGGAAGGTCCGTGCCCCAGGGGCGCAGGAGAGGCGAGGGCGAGGCCGTGCCGGGACCGGGGCCGTCACCCGTGGCCGTCACCGACAGCCGCCGCAGTCGCGGCGTGAGCCCGGGGTCGGTCGTGAAGAGGGTGACCCTGAGCTGGACGGCCGAGGCCTTACGCTTCAGCCTGAGGTCGTCGGTGTCGACAAGGCCGTCGGCGTCCTCCTGGGGGCCGCTGTTGTGCCGCCTCACCGCCTCGGTGCCGGACGCCCAGACCCCCATGCTGTAGTACTTGGTCCAACCGTCGGCCTGCCGGGCCCGGGCCTCCACCTCGAGCCAGGTGCCGGCGGGAGTCTCGGCGGACCAGGAGGCGACGACGGAATCGACCGGCACGCCGGTCTCCCAGACGGGAGAGACATAGGTCCCGTAGAGGAAGCTCCCCCCGTTGTACCGGCCCGCGCGGTCGTGGCCCGAGCGGAGCCCGGCGTCGGGGTCGAGGACGAGGGCGCCGTCCCCGTCGAGTGTGACCCGGTCGAAGCTGCCGGCGGCGAAGGCGTCGGCGCCGGTGAGGGTGCGGAAGATGCCGTGGCCCGGGGCCGGCTTGGCCGCGGGGGCGTTCCGGGTCCGGACGGCCGACCACGAGGCCCCGGCGAGGACGGTGACGGCCAGGACGGCCAGAAGGAAAGCGGCCCGGGCCCGGTTCTTCCTGGAGCTGAACCGGAACCTGGAGCGGAAACCTGACCTTTCTCCGAACACGGAAGGCCAACTCCTCGGAAGCTGGGTTCGGCTGTCGGCCTCGTGCGGGCCGTGCCGGCCGGTGCGCACGGGTCCGGCGGCGAAACCGCAGGGCCGAAGGCTAGTGTAACCGCGCCGCCCCCCTCTCCTTCCTTGTCTGGCCGCGCCTCTGCCTAAGCTTCCAGGTCAAAACGGGCAAATGCTCACACGCAACAATGGCATGATTAGACGTGTGCATGTGAACCTCGAGGTCCGCCCCGAGGACTTCGACGCCTGGAGCCTGGGAGCCCGTATCTACCCGATGCTCTACCTCCTCACCCGGGTCTGCGGAGCCCGGGACTGGGGGACCGGCCAGGCGCTGTCCGCCAATCTGCTTGGGAAGTCGAGCACCCTCAACCTACATCACATCTTCCCCAAGGCGAGATTCTACGAACACGGGTACACCCGCCCTACACTGCCGCGCAGGCGGCGCCCGAAGCGGAGTCCGCCGCGGCCGAACCCAGGCAGCCAGCCCACCCGGGGGAGGAGGTTCGAGAGCTTCTCAAGTGGGTCGCCGCGCACGGCCTACCCCGACCGGACCTGACGGACTGAAAGACTACCTGAAGGGCCTGCTACGGCAGCTCCGCGAGAAGAGCCTCCAGGTAGGTCCGCACGGGCCCCCTCTGCATCTGCTGATGCGCGAACTGGTTGCGGAAGCTTCTCAAGCAACCGTAGCACGATGTGTCCTCACTGCAGCCGCATCGACCGGACACTCTGTCCAAGGCCGCCTCCAGGCACATCCGGAGCATCCTCGGCTCTTCCAGCCTGCTGACCAACCCAGCTCCTCCGGGCACGTCGTCATAGAGCACTATAGCCGGCAACTCGTCGAGGGGGCCGTGCTGGAGAGTGACGTTTATGTCCGTGGGCGGGACCTGGAGAGAGGACGCCGTCCCCTGCAGTAGTGCGTAGGCCAGCGAAAGGGCGAACCCCGCTTGGCCGTCGCTGCCGGTGGGGCCTGGCAGACGGTCCTTCAGGCGGGCGGGGAACACAATCCTGAGGACGTCCGTTATGAAGTGATGCCCCAAAGACACGCGCTCGACGATTCCCTCGCATTCGCCGCCGCGAGGGTTCTTGTGAACACAACTGTGATGCTCTCTCGCTTCGCTTTCGCCGCGACGGTTCTTGCGAAGACGCGGAAGCTCTGGGGACCCCCATCCGCACTCGAGGCAGATGCGGAACGCCTCCCCTTTGAGACCCTCGCAGACCACAAGCATCTCTCCAGGGCACGCGCGATGCACCCGCACTGGCCCGTACATCTGCTGCTCGTCCCCTGCCGGCGACACGAGGCCAAGAAAACGCGGGCGGGCCGAAAAGACCCTTCCGGGCCGTCTGCGGGGCGTCTCCGGGCCGCGCCCGATGAAGCCGAACCTCGGGACAACCAAGAGTCGCGGGGGGACCGAACAACCGCACTCGAGCTGCGGAGCCGGGTGTTGTACAGGGCAGGCAGTGAAGGTCTGATGCACCCTGCACTCGCGGTACAACCACCTGTCGAGCTCTCGCGCCGGCACCCGCTTGACGGCGATGGATTTCCAAGTCTTCTTGTTCGCCACGACCTCGCATCCCAAGGCGTACTCCGATATGGCTATAGAGAGGTCGCGCTCCAGTGTCACCGTAGTGGCCTCAGAGCCGGTCTGGGCTTTCTGGAGGTCGAGCTCCACGACGTCGACGGGGAAGCCGTATTTGGGTATGACCGCATGCCGCGAAAGGAACCCTATCACGTCCTCGCGCTGGATTGTCTCGCTCCTGTGTTTGGCCCAGGTGGCCCGGCGGAAGTCATCGGCCTTCTTGCAATCTTCCTTGAGCTTCTCGATGGCGTTGAAGTCGGCCGACACCGCAGCCACAGCGTCGGCCAAGCGTCTGTCTTCTCTGCCCGACTCGAGCAGAAGCTTCGGCCAACCACGGTCCTTCACACCGAGCGACTCCAGCAGATGGTCGGGGAAGACCGCCTCGAGCTCCTTCTCTATGTCCAGCGCGTAGCGGTCGATGTGCTCGGCTATCTCGTCCAGAATGCGCGGTCGGGCCAGTGTGTTGCAGAAATCGGCCACACAATGGAAGCGGTCCGGGTTGCGCCGGAAGAAGTGGCCGAGGACGACAGCCACAAGGTGACGCTCGGCTATCTTGGTGTTCCGGAGGGTCAGCCCCACGAACCGTGTCTCGCCCTTGAGCATTCTCTCCGGTTGTGCGAAATGGTAGAGGTCATGCGAGGCGCGGCGGCAGTAGGTGACAGCGATTCCGGGGTAGCCGCTGCGCCGCCCGGCCCGGCCCACCCTCTGAACGTAGTTGAACGGCTCCGGAGGAACGTTCCTGAGAAAGACGACATCGAGGTCTCCGAGATCGACTCCGAGCTCGAACGTCGTGGAGGAACTCAAGAGGTCTATGTGTCCGTCCTTGAAGTCCTCCTGGAATTCCTTGGCCTTCTCACGACTCAGCTGGGCCGTATGCTCCTCCACCCGGAGTCTCTCGGAGCCGAGCGTTTCGTAGAGGTCCCTGTAGTGGTTGCGTTCAGCCTTCGATAGGGACCACGGGATGAGTGTGCCGTAACAGCCGTAACGGCTGCAGGTCCCCACCGTGTCCACCTGGGTGTGGCCGCAGGTCTCACAGGAAAACAGCTCACCGTCGGCTGCCGGACGGATACGCCACCACTCGGGGTTGAACCGGCGGCCGTCAGCGACCTGCGCCAGAAGAGGCCGGTAGTTGGGCTCGGTTGCAGCTTGCTGTGCATCCACGACCGCAAGGTGGTCCCAGATTTGGCGCAGAGTGTCCACTGCGGCCTCCCGGGCGGACGCCCGGTCCATGCCGCAACGCTTCATAAGGACCTCGGCCAGGAACCTCGCCCGGCGCCCTGTCGGAGCGTCCCAACTGACCACTCCCTTCTGCTTTGCCTTCTTTCCCAGCCGCAGCCTTGTCTGGGGCCGCTGGAAGCCGAAGTCGTCCCATCTTATGTCCACTTCCTTCCCGGCCCGAAGGTCGAAGGCTCCGTCGGCTCTGGCCATGTCCATCATGAGGCCGAGAATCGCTCGGGCCTGATTCTCGGTGAGGTTCCACGGAGGGGAAAGAAGACAAGGGGGAACCGGGTGCCGGTCCAGCCAGGCGTTGAACCACCGCACCAGGCCCACACCTTCCAGCGATATTCGCGCTTCCTCGGTCAGGAACTCCCTGTAGATGTCAATCCAAGCCTGCTTCGCAAGTTGCAACAGGCTCCATGACGACGGATAGACAGAGTGCTCCTCATAAAGGCGAGAAAGGGCACCGGCGAGGTCACTGAGAGAAACCCCGTCCTCTGCATACCGCCCCAAGCGCCGGAGGGCCCGGAGAATCAGGTTCCGCGTGCGCAGTTTCCGGTAGGAGTCCTCCAGGTACCAGGCGAAGAACGCGGCTTCCTGTCTGCTGTCGGCGAAGGCCAGCACCCTGCGGCGCTCCTTCGGAAGAGACTCGCACAGGGTCGTGGCGATGACGGCGTTGGGGCCGTCGCTCCCGTGCACGACCTCCCTGACCGGGTCCGGAGCCCTGTAGCCGCAGGCAGAGCACCTGGGAATCTGATCGAACGCTTCCTTGCTCTCATCCTGCTGCTCGACGATCAGGTGATGGTCGTGGCCGCATCCGCTCTTCCGAGCTCGGCCATAGGGCTGCATCGCTCCGCATACGGTGCAGAGGATGAAAAGACGTCGGCGGCGGTCATCGAGGCTCTCTTCAACCTCGCGCGGCCCGACGGGCCTGAAGAAGATGGCCGAGGCGTGAGGGTCGCTCGGGTCGCGGTTCGCCTCCCGCAGATACCCTCCCTGTAAGCGGCCCACGAGGTAGTGCTGTCCGCACTGCCGGCAGAGCGCGGCTTCGAAGAATATGCGGCCGTCGGTGACGCCGGTCCGGGTCAGCTGGACAGTCTTCGAAGGGTGGAACGAGACGAAGGCCCCCTCCAGAGACCGCAGGAAGTAGTGGTATCTGGCCGACAGCATGGGGGCCTCGGTCGCCGGGTCGCGCACCCGGGTCAACAGCTGGGCCAGACGGGCGAGAGCCTCGTTGGCCTCTTCCTGCCCCAACTCAGGGAAGACCTCACGGGCCACATCCTCGGCCAGATGGATTCCGGAAGAGAGAGTTAGCCTCAACCGCTCCGCCCGCCGGTCGGCGCGAAGGATGCGGGCTAGCCTATCATTGAGCGGCTGCCCCGGGTAAAGGTCCAACCCCAGGCGGGCAGCCGCAAGGGAGACCACCTCCTCGTCATCACCGGCCAGAGCTCGGGCCAGCTCAGGGTAGGCATCCGCAGGAAGCTCGGCTCTAGCTTCCGGCTCGATGGGAACCGTGCGTCCCAACACCAGACTTTCCGGCCCGAAAGGCTCACCAAAGAGCTCGCTCGCGAAGCCCACGACCGTTTTGACGTCATCCTCGCCAGAAGCGAGCGTGGCGCTGGTGGCTATGCACCTGAAGGGCGGACCTTGCGCGAGCCCGCGCGGGCGGAGCCTGGCCTTCAGCCTGCGCAGGAGCATGGCCATCTCATGTCCCTTGGACCCGCGGTACTGGTGGGCCTCGTCCAGGACGAGGAAGGTCCAGGTCTTCTGGCTCCGCTGGAAGAGCGGCGAATCGAAGGGACGCAGGAGCAGGTACTCGAGCATCGAGTAGTTCGTCAGGAGGATGTGCGGCGGTGAGGAACGCATCTCGTCTCTGGTTACGAGTTCGCCCGGCTGCCTTTGGGCGATCCACTGTCGCGCAGACCGGTTGGTGTCCCGCTCGTTCTCCGGCGTCGCTCCGATATACTGCCCGAAGGTGAACCGGAAGGAAGCCCCTTCCCGCTCGAGAGCCGCGGCGATGGCTCCGAGGCGCTCCCTCTGGTCGTACGCGAGGGCGTTCATCGGGTAGAGAACCAGAGCTCTCACACCCGGGCCCAGCCTGCGGGCGCGGTGCTCCCGGTACAGGCTGAGCAGGATGGAGTAGAGAAAGGCCTCGGTCTTGCCGCTCCCGGTCCCGGTGGCCACGATGACGTTCTTGCCGGAGGAGACCAGGCGGATTGCCTGCTCCTGGTGCCAGAAAAGCTTTCTGTCCGCGTGCAGGGCTTTCACGAAAGCCGGCTCCGGTTCAAACCCGAGCAGTTCCGGAATGAGCTCCCTGGGGGTCACGGTGCGCTCGAAGGCCGGGGTCCCCTCCAAGAACGGCCCCTTGGTCAGGGCCCCAGACCGAAGGCATTCCTGAAACGACTTCCGGAAATCCGGGTCGCGGAAGTAGAAGGTTGTCTCAAGGTAGCTGAGGTAGCGCTCGCGGATCTGGCGGCTCAATCCTACGGGGTCCACGACATCGCCGAAGGCCGCCGGACGGCTCCGGCTTCCTTCTCCTGTGTGCTTCAAAGCCATGCTACTCCTCCCGGTAGGTCCACAGCTCGTCCCAGTGCCGCTCCATCAAATGTGCGGTCATCGCCTCTCTACTGGGGTCCTCCCACGGTTCGCTGTCCCGCGGACAGAAACGGCACCTCCTGATGTCCGGCAGGTTCTCCTGTCGGAGACGGGGCAGTATCTCCCGCATGCGCTCGACGTCATCGATGGGCTCAAAACGCACTACCACCTTGCCGCCGTCCCTCTCCGCATAAGGACAGTTGTCAAGGTGCGCCAGTATCGCCGAGGTGGGATTGTCCGAGCTGATGGTCTGCTCGTCAAACTCGATGTGTCCACAATAGCTGCATCTGTACAGGGCTTTCGGGTAGCCCCGGTCGGGAAAGGCCTCAAGAATCTCCTCCCACGAAAGCCGCGGGAAGAGGTCTTCGAGGTGTGACCCGACATGCCGGACCATATCCTGTCGAGAGGTACCGGGATGGTCACAAATCCGACACCGCAGCGTGAGCGCAGGGAGAGACAGACACACCGCACTCTCCCGCGACACCCAAACACGGAAGCTCGCCGGGGAAGGTCTGCTCAGCTCCGGGCAATCCGCGAAGTCGCGCAGATGGACCGCCAGGGGCTGGCCGTCAGACCCCGCCGGCCCGAATTCGCGGGCCATGGAAGCATCAAAGCCGAGCCTCACGCTCAGCCCTCTCGGGAGCTTCAGCAGGAGCCGCTTCCGGGAGACAGGACGGAACCAATCCCGTAGGACTCTCAACGGCCTGTCCGACCACCGGGGTTCCTCACCGTCGTCCACGAGAGACCACCAGACTCTGTCGAGGCGGATGACAAGTGGAACGGGCCGACCGCCCGGCGGGTCGACCTGCCACCTGGTTTCGTCAGCTTCAGGCGCCGCGGGGATGACCAACGCAATCTCGGAGGAGCTCTGGTCGACGTCAGCGCGGCACAGCCGGGGCCACATCGGCGTCACCCTCCAACCCCCGTCAGCCGAGAGGATGAAGCGGACTTCCTCGTGGCCTTCGGTGCCGGGAAGCAGGCGCACCTGCGGTCGGTGCATGAGCTGCAGACCAGATGCGAACCGGAAGTCCAGACTGTCGATGAGGTCATCAGTGTAGGAGTAGAACCTCACGAAGAACCATCCTGCGCCCTTCGACACGAGCTCAGGAGGCATCTCCTGGCTGAGCGAACCTGGAGACGGGTGGAAGTGGGTGCGCCACCGCTTCCTGCCGGGCCCCTCCTCACCGACGACAATCGTCGCGACTTCGTCCCAGACTTCGGGTGTGGCGGCGGAAAGCACCGGCGGCGTCGGCCCGAAGAAGGGCCCCATCCGTGCGCTCGAGTCCGGAAGAACTGCTCCCTCGAGCCGGACATGCAGCCTGTGCCGGGCGAGGCGGCTTTCGTGACCGTCCGGGCGTCTGAAGGCCACGTGGCCGTCTTCCGCGTCGAGGTCGAAGTAATGGGCCGTGTAGGTGCCGTCAGGCAACACCGGCTCGGGAGCCACCGGCCCCGGACGACCGAGCGGCTTCCAGTCAGAAGGCGCAACCACCAGACACAGGCCTCTGCCGGGACAGTGCACCCGGCGACCCTCCCGGGCATCGGCGTCGAGTTTGAAGACCAACAGTTCCTTCGAGAAATCTCCGGACCAGACTTCAGGGCCGGGCCCCTCCGCCGAGTCCACGCGGGAACGGGAGAGTAGTCTCACCGGAGAGTCCAGGGATGGGAGCTGATAGAACCCCGACCTCTCTTCCAAGGGGATGCCGTCGATGACCGGCACCCACTCGAGAGAGGAGTCATCGAGCTCGATGACCTCCACCCCGATGACCCACCCCGCTCCCTCCCAGCGACAGACCAGTTCAGCGCGTGGTGGGCCCACAGCCGGTCGGGCCGCCGGTCCAGGGCGCGGGGCCGTCGGCGAAGTCTGGGCTGATTGAGCCTCGGAGATGCGCGACCTACCTCCCCGCTTCTCGGGAGGTATCCTGCGGCGTACGGAGTGCCCGTCAGGTACAACCGAACTCGACTGTTCGCCTGGCGCCGGAGAGGTGTCAGCTTCGCCAGAAGAAGGTGATGGCTGGGGAGCGGGCATAGCCCCCGGGGCCTCTTCTCTTCCGAGGGAAGACCTATCCGGCTGCTCGGAGAGGCGAAGGTGGTCCGCATCATCCTCCGGTACTACAGGGGTGAGGGGTTCCCCCTGAGCCGATTCCCCCATCGGCCTGGGCTTCTCGGGAAGGACCGTAGGCTGGACGCTGACGGCCATCCCGGGCGGCTCGGGTTCGAGACCCACGGCTGACTCGGCCTTCGGAGAGGCCTGTGCGGACAGGCGGGGTTCAGACGCAGTGGGGCGAAGGGTCTCCGCTTTTCTTCTCCGGACCAACAGCGACACGACGACGACCGCGGTCGACGCCACGACCAGCACAATGGCCAGGGAGGCTCCCACCGACGCACCGACCTCCTACCGGACGCTTCCCTCGCCAAAGGATGGTGTTCCCCATATACTTCTGGAATAATCGCCAATTCCTGCACCAAGTCGACACAAGAGTAGGGCAACCATGACAAATCCACCTAAGAGCGTAGGGTAGGCGGGTTGGCTCTTGCAGAACGCCCCTTCGAACAAGGTCGGATGCTAGGCGATCCTCTGGTCCAAGACCAACACTCCGCGCCTCTTGAGCTCGAAGAAGCACTTGGCGCATGCCGCCACATCCAAGGCCGCGTCGTGAGTCTCTTCGCACCTGCACCCGAAGAGAGCGTGGTGGAGTTCCGGCAGTGTCGGCCACTTGTAGCCGTACGGGCCGGGTATCCGACAGAAGTTCGTGCTGCCCTTCATGGTGCAGACCCGCGTTTTGCCTTTAAACGGCGGACCAAGGCCGAGACGAACGTACTCCGCAGATATGACCTTAGCGTCGAAGTCGAAGTTATGGGCCACAACGACCTTGCACCTAGCGGCCGCAACGCTCAGTTCCTTGAGCACGAACGAGAGGGGCATCCCCTCTGCCTCCGCCCGCTCAGTCGTAATCCCATGGACTCGCTGCGCTTCCAGCGGAATCTTGAACCCGTTCGGTCTGACAAGGTGAGAACCGCGTTCCTTGAGCTCTTCCGACTCGTCGTAGAGCATCCACGCGACCTGCACCACGTGCGGCCAGTTGTCTGTATCGGTGACAGGCGCTGACCGACGCCTCGGAAGTCCGGTGGTCTCACAGTCGATGATCAGGTACATGGGTCTCCCCTCCCTCGACCCACCGCGAACCCGTGCCTCACGGGCCGGCCTCGCATCTGCACGCCCCACGCCCCGCCTCACGCCGCGCGGTTGGTCGGCACCGACGCGACGGCCCTGCCTTTGACGGAAAAGCAGTAGAACCCTGCCAACGCATGAACGGGCTTCCTCGCCCGAGGAGTCGAGGGCCAGTGAGTAGTCCACATATACCATATATCCCCGTCTCCGGCAGGTCATGGGTACCGGGGGTCGAAGTGTGTCGTCAGCATGCGATGCCCCCTCACGGCCCGGGGCCGGCAGGCCTGGCCGGCCCGGCGACCGGACGGGGACGGGAGGGAGAACATGGAAAGAAGCAGGCTCTTGGCTCTCTTGGAGGACCGGGAGACCCTCCTCGAGGCCTACGCGGCCAGCTCGGCCTACGTGCTGCGCAAGGCCTACGAGAGCATCAAGGCCCTCCAGGCCTTCAAGGGCAAGGCCGCCCTGGCGCCGGCCGTGCTCGAACGCCTCAAGGCTCACCTGGAGGCAGGCAGACCCCGGGACCCGGTGGTCATCGGGGCCTACCTCTACGCCCTGGAGCTGACCGGGGCCCGCCCGGAGACGGCCCGCGCGGCGGCCGCCGTGCTGCGCGACCCGGTCTTCCGTCAGGACCCGCTCGTGGGACAGCTCGCCGGGCGGCTGGGCGAGCACCTGACGGGCAGGGTCGCAGCGCGGCTCGAGCCGGCGAGATTCCGGACTCTGCTCGACCCCGACGACCTCGAGAGGATCACCCGCGAACTCGGGAAGGCAGGTGAGCAGGAGTGAGCCACCGCACCCTCGTCACCGCGGCCGGGACCTTGATAAACCATTGGCACAAGGACCAGGTCTACGGAGAGATGTCCGACGCGCAGAAGGCCTCCCTGCAGGCGTCCTGCCTGGCCGACTACCCCGGGATAACCCCGGTGGAGTACACGCACCTGGACCACACGACCGAGACCCTCCTCCCGTCGCACAAGTACAACTGCTGGGGCTTCACCTTCAACCCGCGCCAGTGCTGGATCTCGTCCGGGGCCGACGTGCAGAACATCCTAGACGACAACGGCACCCAGGTCTTCCCACCGAACCTCAGGGTGGGTGACGTGGTCTGCTACCGCGACAGCACCGGGGAGATAACCCACACCGGCCGCATCTGGTCGCTCGACGCGTCCGGACAGCCGGCCCTGGTGCAGAGCAAGTGGGGCTCGCTCGGGGAGTACCTCCACCCGCCGCTCACCGTCCCGGCCGTCTACGGAACGGACATCACCTATTGGCGGGTGGTGCCGATAAGCGGCAAGGGCGACGTCTGGGCCAGGGACTGCACGGCCGACGACCGCAACCCCTTCCCGCCCTGCGGGGCCTTCTGGCTGAGCCCCGACCTCTGGTGCAACAACTCCGGCGGCACCACCCACGAGAACCCGGTCCGGGGACAGCCCAACCAGCTCTGGGTGCGGGTGCGCAACGCCGACACCCTGGCCGCCTCCGGCGCCCAGGTCCGGGTCTACTGGTCCGACCCCACCGGCGGCGTGCCCCACTGGGACTGGCACCTCATCGGTACCGCCCCCCTGAACGCGCCGGCCGGTCCGGGCACGGAGGTCATCGTCGGCCCGGTGTCGTGGACCCCGGGGCCGCTCGAACCGGAGCACTGCTGCCTCTTCGCCATCCTCGACACGGGCGACGACTATCACGACCCGGCCACCCTCGACCCCATCGTCTGGCCCTTCGACGTCCGCCGTGACAACAACATCATCTGGAAGAACATGTGGATCATCGAGCTGCCCCCCGCTCCAGCCCCCCAGCCTCGACCTTCCGAACCCGAACCAGCGAAGATGCTTCGTTTCACGGCGGCCAACTTGACCCGGGCCCGGGCCCCCATCGAGGTGCGGGTGAGCCTCAGAGGGGTCGGCCCTGAGGAACTCGAGGAGATGGGTGTCGACCCCGCGATCGCGGGGCCGCGCCCCGGTAAGCCGCCCTCCCGGCCCGGGGCCGGTCTCGTGGAGGGCAAGGGTCTCCGCCGGCCAGAGGTGCGCCTGCCGGAGCGGCCGGTCCCGTCGGCCAGGCTGCAGTCGGCGGGGCTCCCGGCCAGCAGGGCCGGGCTTCAGGCCGAGGTGGCCCTTCCTGAGCGCACATGGCGCCGGGTCAAGGGCCCGCCCCTGCTCCGGCCCGGTCGCGACCTCCTCCTGGCGACTCCCGCTCTGCCCCCGGGGAAGCTGGCCCGCCTGGAGTTCAGAGTGGGAGCCGTCGCCGGAGCCCGACCCGGCGAGGTCTATCGCCTGGATTTTGAGCAGAAGGTGGGCGGCGAGGTGACCGGAGGCGCGACCTACATCATCGTCATCAAGGAGGACCCGAAGAGCAAGACCTGAACGGCAGACTCACGGCTCTTCCGGAGGGCTCAGGAGGTCCCTCCCGGGCGAGTCATCTTCCCCTACCTCCCGGCTCCGTGCGCCCGGGGTCACTCCAGCCCGCCCGGCGTTACCGGGCCGGGCTCGGGCAGGATATCCCTTGTCTCCTCTATCTTCTCGTAGAGGGCAGGCGTGGCCTCCAGGCCGTCGGCCTCGAGGGCCAGGAGGTAGGCCCCGATGACCGGGTGGTAGAGGGGCAGGCGCGTCCTGGCCCGCGGGGCGAAGCGGTGCAGATGCAGAGTGAGAGAGTCGATGAGCAGGGGGTTCTCGCCCCTGAAGACACTGCCGGCCAGGACCACGTCGGCCTCCAGGCCGTCGATGCCGACCCGTCTCATCACCGCTCCGGTCTGTTCGCCCATCCAGCGGCCCACGCGGATGAGCACGTCCTGGGCCCGCTCGTCGCCCTCGCCGGCCAGCCGGAACACGAGCGGGGTCACCACACCCATGGCCCGGTAGGAGAAGGCGAGACCGCCCTCCCGGTGCTCCTTGATGAGGGTGTCGTAGTCGGGAAGGCCGAGGGCCTTCAGGATCTCGCCGTGGAGGCGGGTCTTGGGGGCCGAGCCCTCGTCCATGCGCAGGGCCCAGAAGACGGCCTCGATGGCGATGTCGGCCGAGCCGCCCGGGTTGCCGCTCTGGCGGCCCAGACCCCGCAGGATGGCCCTGGACCCGTCGGGGGCCTTGGCGGCCGAGTTGGTGCTGGTGCCGCCGATGACCACCGCCCCCCAGGGCTTGTCCGTGCCTCCCCGGAGGCCGGCCCAGGAGTCGTTGTCCCAGGTGAAGGGCAGGCTCTCGGGAAGCATCGCGGCCAGGGCCCGGCCTATCCTCTCGTGGTCCTCAGGCGAGTCGTCGGCAGCAAGACAGAAGCAGGCCCGGGCCAGCGCCCCGAGCTCCAGCCCGGCCTGGGAGAGGGCCCCGTCGACCGCACGCCTGACGGCCTGCATCGCCGCCTCGAGGCCGACCAGGTGGTAGTTGGCCGGTCCGCCCGTCCCGAAACCGACCAGCCGGCCCCGGGCGTCGCCGACCACGGCCCAGGTCTTGGTGGCCCCACCGTCGACGCCGCAGTAGAACCGGGTGTGGGCCATGAGGGTCCCGTCCTCTCTCTGGTCCTCGGGCCCCGCAGACGGCGGCTCAAGGACCTGGCTTCAACCGCACGTTCCAGCCGGGGCCCGGCTCTTCGGGAACATTCTGGCTCACGGCCCCCTGTTCCTACACCGGGCCCTTAGCACTGGGCGCGGGGCCGACCCAGCGGCCGCGGGAAGGCGTCGGGTCGTGAAGCACGCTGTCCCAGGTCGTTCTCAGGAAGAGCAACACCGGCCGTTCCCCTCGGTCCCGGCAGAGTCGTCCAGGCAGGCCGCCAGCGCCTCGAGAACTTCGGCGTCGCCGTCCCCTTCGACCCGCACAAGAATCTCTTCCCCGTCCTTCACCCCAAGGGCCAGCACCTGCAGGATGCTCTTGGCGTCGGCCACGCGCCCCCCGTATTCCACCGTGACCCGGCAGGAGTGCTTGGCAGCCTCGGCGACGAGCCGCGCCGCCGGCCGCGCGTGCAGGCCCACTCCGGTCTGCACCTTGATTCGCTTTTCCAAGAAAGACGTCTCCCCCTGTCTCCCCTGACTCTTGACCCGGCCGGGGTCTCTTCAACCCTTCAGTCCCGGACCGCCGGGCCCGCCTCGGCCGCCACGATGTCCCGCACCTCGGCCGCCGTTCGACACCTGAGAGCACGCCGGGCCAGCTCCTCGGCCCGGGCCCGTGAGAGGGCCCTCACGGCCGCCTTCACCCTGGGCAGGAGCGGAGGCGCCATGCTCAGCTCCTCCACTCCGAGCCCGACCAGAATCGGGACAGCCTCGGCATCCCCGGCCAGGTCACCGCAGACGGCGACCGGTTTGCAGGCCCGCCGCCCGGCGTCGACCACGGCCTTGACCAGGCGCAGCACGGCGGGGTGGAGAGCGTCAACCAGATGGGCCACCCTGGAGTTCGTCCGGTCGGCGGCCATCACGTACTGCGCCAGGTCGTTGGTCCCGAGGCTCACGAAATCGACCTGCTCCATGAGGAGGTCGGCCAGGACCGCCGCAGCGGGCACCTCGACCATCACGCCGACCGCCACCGGGCTACGGGCGACGCCCTGCCTGTCGAGCTGCTCGGCCGCCAGAGCCAGAAGCCGACGAGCAGCGTCGACCTCCCCCGGGTCGGCGACCATGGGGAACATGACCCGCAACTGGGTCTGGCCGGGGGGCGCGGCCGCGGCCGCCCGCAAGAGGGCCCGGAGCTGAACAAGGAACATGTCCTGCCTGTCGAGGGAGAGCCGTAGACCTCTGACGCCCAGGAAGGGGTTCGGTCCGGCCTCGAGCCCGGGGATGGGAAGCGGCTTGTCGCCCCCCGCATCGAGCGTGCGGACCACCAGGGGCCGCCCGGCCATGGCGGTCAGACAATCCCGGTAGACCTCGAACTGCTCGTCCTCGCTTGGGAGCGAGTCCCGCCCCATGAAGAGGAACTCCGTCCGGAAGAGCCCCACCCCCTCGGCTCCGAAGGCCAACGCGGCTTCGAGGTCGGCCGGCACACCGATGTTGGCCTCGAGGCGCACCCGGTGGCCGTCTAGGGTCACGGCGGGCAGTCCGGCCTGAGAGCGGAGGGACTTCTCCGATGCCCGCCGCGCGTGCTCCCGGCTCCGCCACCGGCGGACCTCGTCCGGACCGGCCCCGGCCACGACGGTCCCGCTCGTGCCGTCGGCAATCAGAATCTCACCGCTTCTGACCGAGCCGGCGACACCACGCGCGCCCACGACGGCCGGCACGCCCATCGTCCGGGCCAGGATGGCCACGTGAGAAGTGGGCGTCCCGGCCTCGGTCACCAGGCCCGCCACGTTCTTCCGGTCCATCAGCACGGTGTCCGTAGGAAGCAGCTCGTCACTCACTACCACGACCGGCCGCTCCAGGGCGGCCAGAGGATGGACCCGGCGGCGGTCTCCAAGGGCCGCCAGGACCCGTCCGACCACGTCTTTGAGGTCGGCCGCCCGGGCCCGGAGGTAATCGTCGGGCAGGTCCTCGAGCACGGCGGCGAGCTCCCTTCCCGAGCGCTCGAGAGCCTCCTCGGCGGTGAGCGACTCGGTCTCGATGGCCTTCCTCGCACGACCCAGCAGTTCGGGGTCGGTCAACATGAGAAGCTGGGCCTCGAAAATCGAGGCCTCGTGGGCTCCGACCGCCCCTGCCGCCTTGGCCTTGATTTCCTCGAGCTCCCGCCTGGCCGTCTCCAAAGCGGCGTCAAGGCGTTGGAGTTCCCGCTCCGTCCTGGACGCCCCCCGGACGGACCCAGGTCCGGCCGCGGGCGGCGCATAGGGGCCGGCGGCCCCGCCGTCGCCGCGGGCAACCGCGGCATCGGCAGGCGGCTCCGGTGTGCGTCTGAGATAGACGAAGGCCGGAGCGATGGCGATTCCCGGTGAGACCCCCAGGCCCCGGAACTCTCGACGGAGGAATAACAGGAGTCAAAGAAGAAAGATATCTGAGAAGACCAGTTTTTTATCCG
>ENA-OSAE01000416-OSAE01000416.1-marine-sediment-metagenome-genome-assembly--contig:-NODE-416-length-17554-cov-16.962855_pt1 | contig 17554 bp, 15 predicted proteins | sample MGYA00237870_ERZ529317 | MGnify/ENA primary metagenome ERZ529317 (study PRJEB26369, sample SAMN03142812) | marine sediment metagenome | biome: marine; feature: borehole; material: sediment... | reverse complement strand
GCATGCCTGTCCACTGGGATGCGGAGCGCCGTGTGGTCCTTCTCCGCGGGGTCGAGGTTCAGGCCGTCATCGTCGGCGACACCAGCTACGTCAGTATCGAGGAGCTCAGGGACCTTCTCGCCGGGCGTGCGGCCGTGGCCGTGACCCGTGAGGCCGTCCTCGTCGTCACCCGCTAGACCGGGAACAACATCCCTCCGCCGGTCGTCAACATCAATGGTTCCTGATGTCCTCTCTCGGCCGGGGTGCCGGCGGGGTCGCGCTCCGGCTCACGGAGGTGGTCAGACCCTTGGATGACAAGGCCAGGGAAGCGGACCTCATCGCTCGGGCGGTCGCCGGGGACGGCGACGCGTTCGCCGAGCTGGTCGAACCTTACGAGAGCAGGGTGTACAACCTGGCCGTGCGGATGTGCGGCGACCGGGAGACAGCGTTCGACCTGGCGCAGGAGGTGTTCCTCAAGGCCTACCGGTTCCTCCCGCGTTTCAAGGGCGAGGCGTCGTTCTCGACCTGGCTCTACCGGGTGGCCTCCAACACCTGCCTCGACCAGCTCCGCCGGAGGAGGCGGTCTCCGGAGACCCTTTCCCTGGACGATGCGGTCGAGACCGGGTCGGGCTCTCTCCGCCGGACCGTGGCCGACTCCAGTCTGGAACCTGAGAGGCTGGTCCTCCGCGAGGAGGTCCGGGCCGAGATACGGGACGCCGTCACCGGGCTCCCGCTCGAGCAGAGACTGGCCGTCCTCCTCCGCGACTTCGAGGGCCTGACCTACGGGGAGATCGCCGAGGCCCTTGGGTGTTCCCTGGGGACGGTGAAGTCACGGATCAATCGGGGCCGGGCGGCTCTCAGAGAACGTCTGACCGCCCGGGAACTTCTCCCCGCCGCCGGCGTCTACAGCGTTGGCCGGAGCCCGCGGTCCAGCCGCGAGCGGGACCGGCGGTCCGGACTCGAGGCTCCCGGCGGGCGGGCCGCCGGGCACGGGACCGGGCCGACGAGAGGAGTCGATGGCTGATGTCTCCGATGAGCTGCAGGCGGGCCGGAAGCCTTCTCTCGGCCTATCTGGACGGTGAACTCGACCCGAGGACCAGGCTTTCCCTCACGGAGCACCTCGACTCCTGTGCGGCGTGCAGGTCCGAGCTGGAGGCCCTCCGGGCCACGGCGGCGCTTGTGCGGGACCTCCCGCGGGAGGAGCTCCCCGAGGGCTTCCATTCGGCCCTGCTCCGGAAGGTCGGGGCCGCGGCCGCGGCGGTCTCCAGGGGTGCCGTCCGTCCCGGCCGCTCCCTGACGGGGAGCCCGACTGCGTTCTGGGAGGGCCTCATCGCGGGCCTGAGAGGTCGTCCCTTCCGGGTGGTCGCCGCCGCGGCCGCGGTGGTCGTCCTGGTCCTGTGGGCGGGGAGCTTCGCCTTCTACCTCGGGGCCGACGTGCCGGGCTTCGAACTCCTGGGACTGCGGGGCAAGGGCGACGTCGGGCGGTTCCCGGAGGGCGGCTACACCGCGTCCGGACCGGGGGCGGAGCCCCCGGGGATGGGGTCGGTCGCGGCGCCGGACGAGCACGGCGGCACGAAGTCGGCCGACGGTCTGGAGGGGACCGCGAGCCCTTCGGGTGCGGATGACGGCCTGGGCGCCGGCGACTTCGGCGCCCTGGGTCTCGATGCCGCGCCGGGCCGGCAGATAATCCTGACGGCCCACCTGTCTCTGGCCTGCGAGGACGTGGCCGCGGCAAAGGACCGGGCGGTGGCCGCCGTGGAGAGCGCCGGGGGCTTCGTGGAGTCCCTGACCTACTGGGACGACGGGTCCGGGGGGCGCTCGGCGAGCATGGTCCTGAGGGTCCCGACAGAGCGCCTCGCCGAGACCCTCGCCCAGCTCCGCTCGCTGGGGAGGCTCCTGTCGGAACAGGTCTCGCGCCAGGACATAACCTCCCGGTACATCGACATCTCCGCCCGGGTCAACAACCTCCGACAGCAGGAGCAGAGGCTCCTGGCCCTTCTCGGCCGCGCGGAGTCGCTGAGCGACATCCTCGTCCTCGAGAACGAGCTGGCCCGGGTCCGGACCGAGATAGAGCGGTACGAGAGGACCCTCCGGTCTTTCGACGAGCAGGTGGCCATGTCCACGGTCCACCTCGAACTGGTGCCTCCGAAGGAGACCCCCGGCCCCGGGGCGGGGCTCTGGGAGCGCATCGCGGCCGCCTTCATGCAGAGCCTCCTCTGGCTCTGGAACGCGGCCCAGGCCCTCCTGGTCTTCCTGGCCGGGCTCCTGGCCCCCTTGGCAGTGCTGGGCCTCCTCGTGTGGCTCGGCGTCGTCGTCGTGCGGACGCGGAGACGACGGGCAGGGATGTAGAACGGCCGACAGCAGAGACTCGAGGGAGGGATGAGCAGTGGACAGCAGTGTCCGCAAGACGTGGACCGCCGTCGGCGCCTCGGTCCTCGCCGTCGCGCTCCTGGCTTCAGGGATCGCCCTGGGGCGCGGTCTGCCGGGGGACGGCGCCCTGGCCGCCGGCGGGGAGGATGACGTCTCCGGCGCCGGCGGGAGCGGTGGGACCATATCGGTGACCGGCCGGGCGACGGTCAAGGCCCCGCCGGACACGGTGAGCCTGACCCTCGGCGTCGAGGTCCAGGCCTCCGAAGCTGGTGAGGCGTCGAGCCGCTGTGCCTCGGTGATGGACCGCGTCGTGGCCGCCCTCGTCAGCGCCGGCGTCCCCCGCGACAACATCCAGACCGCCCACATGCACCTCTGGCCGCAGTACGACTACAGCGAAGGGGGAAAGGGGCACATCATCGGGTACCGGGCCTCCAACCAGGTGAGGCTGAGCTGGAGCGAGCTCGACAAGGTGGGCGAACTCATCGACCGGGCCGTCGAGGCCGGCGCCAACACCATCTCGGGGCTGAGCTTCAGCCTTGCCGACTCCGAGGCCCTGTACCTGGAGGCCGTCGCTGAGGCCGTACGTGACGCCCGGGCCAAGGCCGAGGCCCTGGCCGCGGCGGCCGGTGTGCGCGTCGGCGCGGTGAAGGACATGGAACTCCACCCCGATTTCGGCCGTACGGTCGACCTTTACGTGTCCGTGCGCGAAGGGTACGGCGCCGATGTCCCGCCGCCGGTCGAGCCGGGGATGGTGGAGATCCAGGTGACCGTCAGCGTGGAATACAGCATCGAGCAGGGATAGGGTGAGGCCGGCCGCCGCCCGGACCTCCGTCCCCGCGCCGCGGGCTCACGCCGGGCGTGTTGCCTCATATTCTCGCGGTTGCTCCTCACTGAGGCGTTGGGATGACTCCTCCTCCGTCTGCAGGTTCCGTCCAACTGCCGGGCAAGTATGTGGTCCGGAGTCTATGAGGTTCCAACCCGGCCGGACCCGCCGTTCAACCTGACGCCGGGGGCGGAAACCCTCTCTCCGATGAGTCGTGCCGTTCCGGCACGCACACTGGCCCGCCGCTGACCGACTATTCAGTTGGTTCAGAATCCCCCAGAGGAATTGCTCGCCACGTGGGGGAATTATCTTCAAGCCTACCGGCGTTGGACCTAGAATCTCGGCCGGTCATCGGCAGGTAACAGGTAATCGGGAGGTGGCGAGAAGTGCCGGAGAGGGTCGCCATCGTGGGGGTTGGCTACTCTGATGTGAGATCGACAACCCCCGGGCTCTCCTACAAGGAGATGATGTACGAGGCGGCGGTGAGAGCCTACGCCGACGCCGGAGTCAACCCTCGCAAGGATGTGGACAGCTTCATCTGCGTGTCGGAAGACTTCTGGGAAGGGACCAGCATCTTCGACGAGTACGTGCCCGACCAGCTGGGGGGCGCGCTACGGCCGGTTCACACTGTCACCGGTGACGGCATCCACGCCTTGGCCTGCGCCGCGATGCTGATCCGCACCGGACGGGCCAGGATCGTGGTTGTCGAGGGCCACAGCAAACACTCGGACATCCGCACACCCCATCACATCCACAACTTCGCCTTCGACCCCATCTACCACCGGCCTCTGGGGGCCCACCCCTACCACCTGGCGGGACTGGAGATGAACCGTTTCCTCCACGTGAGCGGCAACACCCGGGAGCAGTGCGCGCTGGTCGTGCGGAAGAACCTGACCAACGCGCTCCTCAACCCCCGGGCGGTCTACGGAGCCGAAGTCTCGCTGGAGGACGTCCTGGGGGCGCCGCCCGCCTTCACACCCTTGGGGGAACTCGACATCGCCCGGCCCGCCGACGGCGGCTTCGTCATGGTGGTGGCCGCCGAGAGCGTGGTCGACGACCTCGCCGGAGAGCCGGTCTGGATCACTGGCTATGGGTGGTGCACTGGTGCGTCGGCGGTGGATTCCCGGCAATGGGGTGAAGCGGTCTACGCCCGCCTGGCGGCCGAGCAGGCCTACCGAATGGCCGGCATCACCAACCCGTTCCAGGACCTCGACTTCGCTGAGATAGACGACTCATTCTCCTACAAGGAACTCGAGCATCTGGAGGCCTTGCGCCTCTGTCGCCCCGGGGAGGCCGGTACGCTCCTCGAGGAGGGGGTGACCCTGCCTTCCGGGGAGTTCCCGGTCAACGTCTCCGGCGGCAGCCTGGGTGTCGGCCACTTGCTCGAGGCCACCGGCCTCCACCGGGTCTACGAGGTGGTTCTGCAGCTCCGGGGCCAGGCTGGCCCGATACAGCTGGCCGAGGTCGAACGCGGGCTGGCTCAGAGCTGGCGCAATCTGCCCACCACCACTGGTTGTGTCATCATCCTGGAGAGGTCATGAGGGGAGGGAGAACGGTGGGTAAAGTAGCTGTAGTGGGTGCGGGCATGACCAAGTTCGTCAGGCGGGCCCAGGAGACCGGTCGGGAGCTAGCCTGGCAGGCCGCCAGAATGGCCCTGGACTCGGCCGGTATGACCCTCAAGGACGTGGACGCGGTGGTCATCGGCTCCGCCCCCGACGCCTTCGACGGCGTCCACATGAAAGGCGAGTATCTAGCCGACGGTTCGGGCGGGTGGCGCAAGCCCACCATGCGCAACTTCGTGGGTGGTGCGACCGGAGTCTTCGCCCCTATCCAAGGCTGGTACCACATTGCTTCCGGCCAGTTCGACACGGTGTTGGTGGTCTGCGAGGAGAAGATGTCCTCCTGCCATCCCCATCCGCAGGGAGCCTTCCTCACAATCTTCGACCACACCACCGAGCGCCCCTTGGGGCCGAACCTCCTTTGGATCTTCGCCATCGAGATGAACCGTTACATGACCGTCCATGGGATAACCAAGGAAGAGATCGCCCTGGTGGCGGTCAAGAACAAGCGGAACGCTATGGACCACCCCTGCGCCCAGCTAGGCGAGGAACTCACCGTGGAGGATGTACTCAATTCCGAGATCATGGCCTGGCCGGTCAACCGGCTGGACGTCTCGCCGGCCAGCGACGGCGCGGCCGCCGTGGTCATGTGCGCCGAGCATGTCGCCAAGCGGGTGACCGATAAGCCGGTGTGGGTCGAGGGCGTCGGCTGGCACCTCGATACCGCCTACTGGACCAACCGCGACCTTTACTACCCCCGCTACGTGGAGTACGCCGCCCGCATGGCGTACGACATGGCGGGCATCAAGGAACCGCGCAAGGAGATCAACATCGTCGAGCCGTACGACCCGTTCGACTATAAGGAGCTTCACCACCTCGAGGGGTTGTTGCTCTGCGAGCGCGGCGAGGCACCCCGCCTCACCGCCGACGGGGTTACCCAGCGCGACGGCGACCTGCCGGTCTGCCCGTCGGGCGGCCTCCTGGGCGTTGGGAACCCCATCGCCGCCGCCGGCCTCATGAAGGTGTGCGAGATCTTCTGGCAGCTCCGCGGCGAGGCCGGTAAGCGGCAGGTGCCCGGGACGCCTAAGCGCGGCCTCGCGCAGGCCTGGGGTGACCTGATGCAGGTGGGCGCGGTCATCATTCTGGGGCGCTAGGAGAGGGGGGAGCACCATGACCGTCAGAATCAAGGAGTGGCCGGGCACCGCGCTCAGTTCGAAGGACTTCGAGACGGGGCGGGTGCTCACGGTCCATCACAAGCCGAAGGCCGAGTACAGGTGGGACGCCGGGGTGGCCATTGGCCGCTACCTGCGCGAACTCAAGGAGGGCCGGCTCATCGCCCGGCGTTGCAACGCGTGCGGGCGCATCCTGTTGCCGCCCCGGATGTTCTGCGAGGAATGCTTCGTCCCCACCAGCGAGTGGGTTTTCGTTAAGGACACGGGCACGGTAAACACCTTCTCGATCTGCCATGTCCGGTGGGACATGGTCCGACTCAAGGACCCGCAGTTGCCCGCGGTCATCAACGTTGACGGGGCATCCCCGGGCATGGGAATCCTCCACCTCCTGGGCGAGGTCCGGCCGGAGGATGTCCGTGTCGGGATGCGGGTGCAGGCGGTGTGGAAGAGCCCCGAGGAGCGTGAAGGGGCTATCACTGACATCAAGTACTGGAAGCCGATATAGGGGGGGTGGGCTGATGCGCGAGAAACTGACCAACCCGGAGGATGTCCGGACCTGGCCGGGCACCATCCCGGTCGAGTACGTCTACACGGCGGGCGTGGCGGGCGAGGCGTACCTGCGCGCCATCAAGGAGCGCGGCTGCCTGGCAGCCTCGACCTGCCCCGACTGCAACATCGACTATCTGCCACCCCGCCTCTACTGTGAACGCTGCTTCGCGAAGACTGATGAGCCGCGGGACGTCGCCGCGCGCGGGGTAGTGGAGACCTTCACCGTCGCCCACCGCGACCTGGACGGCCGGCCCCTGGAGCCGCCCGTCATCTACGCCTTCGTGCGTATCGCCGGGACGGCCGGCGGTCTCATTCACCGGCTGGGCGACGTGGAACCGGGGGATGTCCACATCGGCCTCGAGGTCGAGGCTGTGTTCCGGCCACCCGCCGAGCGGGTGGGTTCCATCCTCGACATAGAGCATTTCAAGCCGGTGGGCTAGCGCCTTGCCGGAAAGCCACTGCGCAAGGACGGGGGAGGCTCAGCGCCTCCCCCGCTCGCTTTCCCAGCGGGTTTCCTTATCAGCTTGGCCACGGCATCGGCCGTCGTCAAACACCAACACTACCGCGTGAAGCAGCAGTCCAGAAGAAGCGGTGTGATCAACAGGAGAGGACGGCAACCGTGGCATGACCCGGACCTCCTCTTTTACAGGTGTTCCAGCGGCGACTGGCTGGCCAGCAAGGTGGAGCGGGTCACGGCGACCATGCCTGACAGGTGATGCAGGCCGTGCGGTGAATAATAGCCGCGGCACCTGTCCGACCCGTCGGTCCGGGTCCGGAGAAGACCGGCAGGCCCCGGAGGTGGTCGCGGTTCCGAAAGCCTTGTTCATCGACGGGCACAGCCTGGCCTACCGGGCGTTCTTCGCCCTGCCGGACACCCTCGCCACCGCCGAGGGACAGCCGACGAACGCCGTGCTGGGGTTCGCCCAGATGCTCCTCAGGATCATCGAGGAGGAGAAGCCCGACTTCGTCGCGGTGGCCTTCGACAAGGGCCGACCCGAGTTCCGCCTGGAGGAGTACGCGGAGTACAAGGCCCAGCGCAAGCCGACCCCGGACAAGCTGAAGCCCCAGATTCCCCTCATAAAGGAGTTCCTCCAGGCCCTCCGGGCGGCCGTGGTCGAGGTCGAGGGCTACGAGGGTGACGACGTCCTTGCGGCCCTGACCGACCTGGCCCGGAGAGAAGGCGTCGAGGCGGTCATCGTCACCGGCGACCGGGATGCGCTCCAGCTCGTGCGGCCCGGGGTGAGGGCCGTCATCACCGTGCGCGGCATCAGCGAGACGGTCACCTTCGACTCCCGGGCGGTGGAGGAGAAGTACGGGGTTCCTCCGGAGAGGCTTCCTGACCTCAAGGGCCTCTCAGGCGACCAGTCGGACAACCTCCCCGGCGTGCCGGGCGTCGGCCCCAAGACGGCCGTCGCCCTTCTGAAACGGTTCGGGACCCTGGACGACGTCCTGGCCCACGCCGCGGAGGTCGGCTCCGAGAGGCTCAGAAGGGCGCTGGAGGAGCACGCCGACGACGCCCGGATGTGCCGCGACCTGGCCACCATCAGGCATGATGTCCCCTTCGAGAAGCCGCCGCGGCTCGAGGACTTCCGTTTCACGGGGTGGGACGAGGACCGCCTGGCCGACTTCCTGAGAAGGCTCGAGCTGAGGTCACTGCTCCGCCGCCTCGGCCTGGCCGAGAAGGCCGCCGCCCGGGGGAGGCTCTCCCCCGGCCGGAGCTCCCTGGTCCGGGGGCGCCGGCTCGTCTGCACCCGGGAGGAGCTGGCCCGGGCCGCCTCCGTCCTCTCCCGCGCGGGGCGCATCGCGCTGGCCGTGCGGCTGGACGGCGAGCGGCCGCTGGAGGCCTGGCTCAAGGGGGTGGCCGTCGCCGCGGACGGCCTGCCCGAGACCATCTACGTGCCGGTCCTCGCCGGCCCTTCCCGCGGCCGTCCGGCCGCCGGCGGGGCCGGGTCCGACCTCTTCACCGGCTGCGCGGGAGACGGCCCACAGGCGGCCGGGAGCCCGGCCGTCAGCTTCAGGGACTTCGCCGAGTTCCTGGGACCGGTGCTGACGGCGGCCGAGCCGGCGAAGGTCGCCCACGGGGTGAAGCCTTTCCTGGTCTGGCTGGCCTCGCGCCAGGAGTGGCCCGGGCGGTGGGCGCCGGTCGGGGCGGATGCGGCCGGTCCCCCGGTGGGCGGCCTTGCCCTCGACACGGAGATAGGTGCCTATCTGCTCGACCCCTCACGGTCCAGCTACGGGCTCGAGTCTCTGGCCCGGGAGTTCGTCGGGGAGGATGTCGTCCTCTCGCCGGAGCCTCCGGAAGGCTGGACTCCGCCGGCTCCCGGACTCGACTGGGCGGCGGAGAGGCTCTGCCTCGAGGCCGACATCACGCTGGCCCTCGCCGACCCGATGAGGGCCGAGCTGGAGGACAAGGACCTCGACGGCCTCCTCGAGGAGATGGAGATGCCTCTGGAGGAGGTCCTGGCCTCCATGGAGTTCTGCGGTGTCGGGGTGGACGCTGAGGCCCTCAAGGACATGTCGCGCGAGCTGGGCCGCCGCATCGACGAGCTCGCCTCGGAGATCTACGGCCTGGCGGGCGAGGAGTTCAACATAAACAGCCCCCGCCAGTTGGGGCGGATCCTCTTCGACAAACTGGGCCTGCCGGCCGGGCGCAGGACCGCGACCGGAGCCTACTCCACGAAGGCCGAGGTCCTCGAGGAGCTGGCGGGCTCGCACGAGATTGTGGCCAAGATCCTGGAGCACCGTCATCTGGTCAAGCTCAAGGGCACCTACACCGACGGCATGGCCCCGCTCATCAACCCTGTCACGGGGCGGCTCCACACCGTGTTCAAGCAGACGGTGACGGCCACGGGGCGGCTCTCCTCCGCCGAGCCCAACCTCCAGAACATCCCCGTCCGGGAGGAGGTCGGGCGGCGCATCAGGAGGGTCTTCGTTCCCGCCGAGGGCTGTCTGCTCCTGGCCGGCGACTACTCGCAGATCGAGCTGAGGGTCATGGCCCACCTCTCCGGCGACCCGGCCCTGGTGGAGGCTTTTCGGCGCGGTGAGGACATCCACCAGCGGACGGCCTCGGAGGTCTTCGGGGTCCCGATGGACGAGGTGACCCCGGAGCTGAGGTCCAGGGCCAAGGCGGTCAACTTCGGCATCATCTACGGCCAGACGGAGTTCGGGCTCTCGCGCAGCCTGGGGATTTCCCGGGAGGAGGCGGCGGCCTACATCCGGAGCTACCTCGACCGCTACACCGGTGTCCGCGCCTACGTCGAACGGGTCGTGGCCGAGGCGCGGAGATGCGGCTACGTCACGACCCTCTTCAACCGCAGGCGGTACCTGCCCGAACTTGACAGCTCCAACCGCACCAAGCGGCAGTTCGCGGAAAGGGCCGCCCGGAACACGCCCATCCAGGGGACGGCGGCGGACATCATCAAGATGGCCATGGTCCGCATCTGGCGCGAGATGCGCCGCCGCGGACTGCGGGCGAGGATGATCCTCCAGGTCCACGACGAACTCGTCTTCGAGGTCCCTGAGGTCGAGGTGGACGTTCTGGCCGCGATGGTGCGCGACCGCATGGAGGGCGTCGTCAGCCTGGACGTCCCGCTCAAGGTGGACATGAAGCTCGGACCGAACTGGTGCGAGATGAGGAGGCACACGGGTTCGTCGGATGCCAGAGCTTCCTGAAGTCGAGACCATCAGGCGGACCCTCGCTCCCCGCGTGGTCGGCCGCACCATCACCGGGGTCCGGGTCTTGAGCCCCAAGTTCGTCGTCGGCACGGGCCCCGAAGAGTTCGCCGAAGCCGTCACCGGCGCCCGCATAAAGGGACTCGACCGCCGGGGGAAGTTCCTCATCATGCACCTGGAGTATCCGAAGAGGGCCCGCGCGTCCTCGCCGTGCGGGGGCGAAGAGGCGCGGGACGGCCCCGCGCCCGGCGGTGGAGACATCATCGTCCACCTCAAGATGGCGGGCCAGCTCCTCTGGTGCGCTCCTCGGGCCGACCTCGGACCCACCCGGCGGAGGCACACCCACGTCGTCTTCAGCCTCGACGACGGCCATGAGCTCCGCTACGTCGACACGCGGCACTTCGGGCGCCTCTACTTCACCGGCGGCGACGTCGCCGACCGCGCCCTCCGCCGCGCTCTGCAGACCCTGGCCCGCCTCGGCCCGGAGCCGTGCCAAGGCGGGCTGGACTGGCCGACCTTCCGGGAGATGCTGGCCTCGCGCAAGGCCCGCATCAAACCTCTCCTCCTGGACCAGTCTTTCGTGTCGGGTCTCGGGAACATCTACACCGACGAGTGTCTCTTCCGGGCCGGAATCCACCCGCTGAGGCGGGCCTCGTCCCTGTCCGAGGCGGAGGCCCGGGTGCTCCACAGGGCCATGTGCGAGGTCATCCGAGAGGCCATCGAGCTGCGCGGGACCTCTGTCCGTGACTACGTGGACGGCGAAGGGCGGGAGGGCTCCTATGCCGGGCGGCTGAGGGTCTACGGGCGGGCGGGTGAGGCGTGCCCGCGGTGCGGAACCGAGATAGCCCGGACGGTCGTCGGCGGGAGAGGCACGTACTTCTGCCCGCGGTGCCAGCGGCTCGGCGAGGAACCGGCCCGTTCCCGAACAAATGTTTGACTTGGGGGCGCCTGAAGAGATACAATCATGTCAGGCTGAAGGCTCCGACCGGCCGGTCAGGAGGTCCTTCAGGAGGGAAGGGGGGTCGGTTCTTTGCAGTCCTTCGCGATGGTCTTCGACTCGAAGGACGTCCTGCGCCGCAGTGCCAACCGTCTGATCAAGAGGCACGGGGTGACGGGGGAGATAGAGATAAGGCCTCTCGGCGGCGGCAAGTGGCTCCTCCAGGTGTCGTCAGAGAAGGACCTGCGGGCCTCGACGCTCGAGAAGCTGTCGGGGAAGAGGGTCGACGCCGACTCCCTCGGTTCGGGGGGAGAAGCCGGCACGTAAGACCCCGTGCGGGGCCGTCCGGCTACGGGTGCCGGCTCTCAAGGTCGGGACAGCGCCATACGTCGGGAGAGCAGGGCAAAACGGCCACCTGTTTGTCGGGCGGCCGTTTTGGATTCTTCCGCGGACGTCCCGTCCCGGAAGCCCGGTCCGGTGCCCCTACCGACGGGCCTGCCGCCGTGGTCCGGCGAGGGCTCGGAGAACGGTCCACAGCAGGGCGCCGAGGATGAAGATGGGCAGGAGACTCACCAGGATCGGTCCCAGGACCAGCGAGAACGGGACGGCCAGAAGGACGACGATGACGGCCGTGACCACCAGGGCGGCCAGCCCGACGGCCAGCCCGACGGCCGCCGCCACCAGACCTGCGGCCAGGGCCACGGCACCGACGACGAGGGCGATGATGAGCTCTACCACTCAAGCCAGCTCCTCTCCTGTTTGCCGAACGCCGTGTGGGGTTGACCATTCGACAGGACCCGGCCCTGGCCTTTTCCGTCGGTTGACCGGGTGAGGGGGTGGTTGTAGAATGAGGCAAACGTTGAAGGCTCGGTAAGAGCCTTGCTAGATGCATCAAGCATCAAGTACGTTCGGTCGCGGCAGGGGGGTCGGGCCCTGCTCGTAATAGGGCTCACGGGCGGCATCGCCAGCGGTAAGAGCACGGTCTCCCGGGTGCTGAAGGAGTTGGGTGCTCCGGTGATCGACGCCGACCTCGTGGCCAAGGAAGTTATCCGGCCCGGCACGGAAGCCTGGCGCGAGCTGGTGGAGGCCTTCGGGGAGGACATCCTCAACGAGGACGGGACCATCGACAGGCGACGGCTCGGGGACAAGGTCTTCGCCGACCCGGAGGCCGTCCGGCGCCTGAACGAGATAACCCACCCGCGCATCCTCGAGGCCATCGGCCGCAGGCTCGAGGAGTACGCCCGGTTGGGTGAGGACGCTCCTCCCGGCGTGGTCATCGACGCTCCTCTCCTCATCGAGGCCGGGATGGTGGACATGGTGGACGAGGTCTGGCTGGTCGTCGTGGACCAGAAGACGCAGATCCAGCGTCTCATGGCCCGCGACCACTTCGGGGTCGAGCAGGCCCTGAACCGCATCAACGCCCAGATACCGCTTGAGAAGAAGAAGCGGTACGCCGATGTGATCATCGACAACACCGGCTCGATGAGATGGACCCGCGCCCAGGTCGTCAGGGAGTGGAAGCGGGTCTTGGAACAGGTGGGGAGCCGAGAAAAGTGCCCCGGCTGACCTGGTCGGGGCATCTTGCAGGCGGCCGTTCCATACAATACCCTCCAGCATGTTCAGGAGCGCGCGGCGTCTCGCCGGCAGAATACCCGGGTCGTGGCGGACAGCCGGACTGGTCTTCCTGATGCTCGTCGTCGCCTCTTTAGCCGGACGTCAGGCCGTCCTGAGGTACGTCTATCCGTTCTCGTACCGGGAAGAGATCATCACCTACGCCGACCGGAACGGGCTCGACCCGCTCTTCGTGGCGGCCATCGTCCGCACCGAGAGCGGCTTCAAGCCCGGCGCCGTCTCGCCCAAGGGCGCTGTGGGCCTGATGCAGATCATGCCGGACACGGGACGTTGGGCGGCGGAGAACCTGGGCTTCGCTCACTTCGAACCCGATATGCTCAAGGACCCGGCCACGAACCTGATGATCGGGACGTGGTACCTGGCTGAACTCCGCAAGGAGTTCGGGAGCAACCTGGTGCTGGTCGTGGCCGCCTACAACGCCGGCCGCGGGCAGGTCAGGGAGTGGGTGAAGAAGGACGGCTACGAACTCCGACCGGGACCGCACTCCACCGTCAGCCCGTGGCCGGGGGCCGAGGTGACCGAGGACTACCCGGTGGCAAAGCTCGCCCTGGCCGAGACGCGGGACTACGTGAGGCGCGTCCTAGCGTCGCTGAAGACCTACCGGAGACTCTACGGTCCCGTGCTCGAGTCCGGGTCGTCTTGATGAGCCGGCTATTGTATGCTATAGTGTAGGCCGGAGTTCGGGCCGAAGTGGTGGAACTGGCAGACACGCGGTGTTCAGGGCGCCGTAGGCCTTGCGCCTGTGTGGGTTCAAATCCCACCTTCGGCACCACCTGAAAGCATCGGGCGTGAGGTTCTCTTAGGAACCGAGCCCTCCATATTGTGCGTGTCCGGATGGCGGAACTGGCAGACGCGTACGTTTGAGGGGCGTATGGGGCAACCCGTGGGGGTTCAAGTCCCCCTCCGGACACCAGGATTTCGAGGTCCGTGCAGAACCCTGCACGGACCTCGCTTCTTTTAGGGCTGGGGCGTCAGGTTCCCTCTACGGGACAGGGCACGGCGCCGCATGCGACCAACCACTGAGAAGGGCGCGGGGGGTTTGACTTCCCTATCGCTGTACGCTGATGCTGGCCGCCCGGGCGAACCTGACGAGGGCCAGGCCCGTCACCGCCGCGGCGGCCGCGAGGAGGGCCAGGGTCGCCGGAAGGACCACGTTCCAGGCGAACCGGATGGTGACCCATCCGGCCATCAGCGGGAGCAGGCAGAAGACCGACAGGAGGGTGGTCGTCATCTGGGCCGTGCGGACGCTCGAGGCCCTGAGGGAGATGATGACCCCCGCGGAGGTGGCTAGGGCGGCCAGGGCCAGGGAAAGGCCGAGCAGGGCGAACAGGGCCGGACCGGAGTACATGAACGTCCCCCCGAGGCCGTGCACCCGGACCCACAGGTTGAGGGTGGCCACGCTCAGAGCGGTCGAGCAGACGATGATGCCGTAGACCTGGACGAGGACGGCCAGAGCCTTGCCGAAGAAGAGTGCCGGCACCGAGAGGGGCGTGGCCAGGAGCGCCTCCAGCGTGCCCCTCTCTCTCTCCCCGGCGAAGACCATGGCCGACTGGCTCGACGACAGGGCCAGAGGCAGGAGGAGGAAGATGAAGGACAGGGCCGGGGTCTCGTTGAGCCACAGCGGGGCCATGAAATAGGGGATGAGGATACCGAAGACGCCGACCTGCCCGGCCATGGTCAGAAGGTGGGCCCGGCGGCCGGCATGGCTTGAAAAGACCTCCGCGAGTTCCTTTCGGCAGACGAGCAGCACGTCTCTCATGGGTTGCTCCTCCCGGTGGCGCTGAGATAGGCCTCTTCGAGACCTCCGGCTCCTCTGACGACCTCCAGCACGTGGCCGCCGGCGTCGGCCACGCCCCGCCGCGCCTCTTCCGGCTCTACGGTCGGGTCGAAGACGAACTCGGTGACCTTCTCCGTCCGGCGCACCTCCGCCGCTCCGGTCAGCTGGGCTATCGCCTCCGCCCGGGCCGCGCTGATCGGGCGGCACCGCACCCGGACGCCGGCCACGCCGGCCAGCTCCCGGGCGTCGAGCCGCCGCACGACCCGTCCCTGGCGCAGGATGACCACGGTGTCGCAGAGCCGTTCGGCCTCCACCATGTTGTGGGTGGTGAGGAGGACGGTGGTGGCGTTGTCGGTGACGACGGAGGCGATCAGCCCGCGCACCTCGCGGGCGGCGGCCGGGTCCAGGCCGGAGGTGGGCTCGTCCAGGAGGATGAGCCTCGGCTCGTGGAGGAGGGCTCGGGCCAGCGCCAGCCGCTGCTTGAGGCCCTTGGACAGTGAGGCCACCGGGTCGCGCGCGCGGTCGGCCAGGCCGAACCGCTCCAGGAGCTCCTCTATGCGCGCCCGCAGACGCCCGGGCTCGACCCGGTATACCTCTCCCTGGAACCTCAGATTGGCGCGGCAGTCGAGGGCCTCGGAGAGACCGGTCTTCTCCAGGACGAACCCTATCTGGCGCCTCACCGTCTCCCCGTGGGCCACGGGGTCGAGCCCCAGGACCCGGATGGTCCCCGCGGCCGGACGGAGGAGGCCGAGGCAGGCCCTCACGAAGGTGGACTTGCCGGCGCCGTTGGGGCCGAGAAGCCCCAAGACCTCGCCCTGGCCGGCCGAGACCGACACCCCCTGCAGGGCGCGGCGGTCCCCGTAGCTCACGACTAGGTCCCTGGCTTCAATCACGTTGACGTCCTCGGCTTGCGTGTTCTCTCTCATGGGGTCATCGGTCCACCTTCACGGTCTCGGTAAGCGGGGCGCTCCTCGGGGCCTCCCGCCGGCTGGAGGAGCGGGCCCACGCCCGGGGTGTGGGCGGGGTTTCCAGCCCATTATACCGTCTCCGTCCCGGCCCTGAAAGGCCCCCGACGGCGCCGTCGGCGCCGCCGGGGGCCTCTGCCCTCAACCTGTACGCCTGCAGGGTCCACCCGCTTCACCACCGCGCATCCTCGGCGGCGGGGCTGGACCGCGCGGTTGTGCGGTCGGACCTACGGCGTCAGGTTGTCCTCTGGCACGTAGACCTGGAGGGTGTAAGAGGTGGTGCCGCCGGAGTACAGGTTCACCCTCACCTGCCAGTCACCGGTCTCGTCGATGGTCACCCAGAGGGTCTCCGGGTTGTTCAGGGTGTAGGCCCGGTCGACGTAGTCGCCATGCGGGTCGTAGACGTAGAAGTCGAGGTCGGCGCTCGTGCCCCAGCTCAGGCGGAAGAGGGAGTAGCCGGTGAAGTCGCATGTCACGTAGTGCCAGGAGTCGGGGCCGGCGCTCGAGACGGTCCCCGTCCACTCCTTGAGCTCATATCCCTCGACCTTGAGGTTGAAGCTGGTGTCCGGGCCGCTGTACAGGTTCACCCGCACCGTGTAGGTGCCCGTGCCGTAGTCCTCGGTCCAGACCCGCATCTCCTCCGGGTTGTTGAGGGTGTAGGCCCGGCCGATGTAGGTCCCGTCCGGGGCGTAGACGTAGAAGTCGAGGTCGGCCGAGGTGTCCCAGGACAAGGTCAGGTAGACGTACCCCACGGTCAGGACGTCGAAGTAGAGGTAGGCGTCAGGTTCAGCCGAAGTCACCGAGCCGCCCAGGTTCAGTTCGTGGACGGCCGCCGGGGTCTCGTTGGCCACCGTGCAGGAGTTGGAGTCGGTGGCCGTCTGGCCGGCGTCATCGGTGGCCCGGGCTGTCACCGTATGCTCGCCGTCGGGGTAGGCCGTGGTGTCCCACTCGTAGGTGTAGTAGGTCCCGTCGAAGTTCTGGGTGATGTCGGTCCAGGCCTCCGAGTCTATCCTCACCTCGACCTTGTCGACGTTGTTGTCATCTGTGGCCTCCACCTTCACGGTGTAGACGCCCGAGACTGAGGCCCCTTCGGCCGGCTCGACCACGCTCACCACCGGCGGCTGGTCCGGCGGAGGCGGGGCCGCGCCGAGCCCGGCGCTCACGTCGAGCGTGTAGGGGCCGCTTCCGGCGTAGGAGTAGACCTTCACCTGGTAGGTGCCTGTGGTGGTGGGGTTCACGCCGATGGTCTCCTGCCTCGAGGTGCCCGTGCTCCTGTCGACCTCGGCCCCCGACGGGTCGTAGAGGTAGAGGTCGAAGTCGGGGTCGGAGGAGCCCGACCAGTCGTCCATTATCAGGGTCAGGGCCACAGGATAGTCGGTGGTGGTCACCTCAAGGTCGTACCAGTCGGTGTCCCCCTTGCCGGTCAGCGAGGCCTCCATCACCTGGTGGTCGGGGACCGCCGGACCTGTGCCGGAGAAGCCGCCCGCCTGCCGGACGGCCTCGTAGCCGTCCAGGCGCCCGGCCCCGTAGTCGATGTCCTTACCGGCGTCGCCCCAGTCGACGGCCGTGTTCAGAAGCAGGCTCTTCACCTCGGCGGGAGTGAGGGACGGGTCGGCGTCGAGCATCAGGGCCACCGTCCCGGCGACGAACGGGGTGGCCATGCTCGTGCCGTCCATGGCCACGTAGCCGCTCGTGGTCCCGGCGTCGGGAGCCGTTATGTCCACACCGGGCGAGACGATGTCCGGCTTGATGCGGCCGTCGGCGGTCGGGCCGCGGCTGGAGAACGAGGCCAGAGAAAAGCCTTCTTCGCCGCAGTCGGCCATGGCCCCCACGGTTATCGCGTCCGCGGCGGCGCCCGGTGACCCGATGGTGTAGGTGGCCGGGCCGCTGTTGCCCGCGGCCACCACGCAGGTGATGCCTTCCGCCGCGGCCCGGTTCACGGCCTCGCTCAGGCTGTCGGTCCCGTCAGAGCTCCCGCTCGAGCCGAGGGACATGCTGATGATCTCGATGCCGTAGGTGTCCTTGTTGGTGATGCACCAGTCGACCGCGGCGGCGATGGTGCTGAGCGACCCCGAACCGGAGGCGTTCAGCACTTTGAGGCCGACCAAGGCCGCGCCGG
>ENA-OSAE01000415-OSAE01000415.1-marine-sediment-metagenome-genome-assembly--contig:-NODE-415-length-17561-cov-25.499372_pt1 | contig 17561 bp, 20 predicted proteins | sample MGYA00237870_ERZ529317 | MGnify/ENA primary metagenome ERZ529317 (study PRJEB26369, sample SAMN03142812) | marine sediment metagenome | biome: marine; feature: borehole; material: sediment... | reverse complement strand
CTGGATGGAATGAGCCTCGCTTCGGGTCCTCTGTCGGTAAAAGGTCTGTCGCCCCGCAGGCACCACCCCGCAGCTTGAACTCCTGACCTTCAATACTGCAGCGGTGAGCCTGTATCCTCCTGGGGCTCACCCCGGGGAGCCGCCGCCGGTTACGGCCCCCAGGGGCACCTCACCCCTCTAACCTCGTCCTATCGTCCTCTATCCGCCCGTGAAAGATGTATTCATTGTCGTTGAAGATGTTGCCATGTTAGCAAGCTGTTCATTTGCTAGACTACGATAAATCTGCAATTATTCGTTGGTACAGAGAAATTTGCCATTCTTGTATAAGATTTGTATTATGCCATAGCACTACCATATTTCCATTATAATGCTTACATATTTTGGCCAATGAAAAAAGACGTTCACCTGCTTGATTTGGCTTTAGGTCCATATAATGAAATAGGGTGCTATCCATTGCCACTAATGGATATTCATAAAGTGATAATTGCTGCCGATTAACAAGGTTAAAGACCGGGAATTCATAGCATGTGCCGCACCTGAAACCAACAAAATCGGCAAAGCTCAAAGTACTGTCAAAATCCATTCCAACATCCGCCCAATTTTGCCAGGTTGTCGGATTTTCCCACCGGAGAAAGTGCTGTCGCCCTCCCCATTGGGATTGACCATAATCCAATTTTGCTAAAGTACTAACTAATCTCTCAACTTCACTTGCCAATTTTTTTCTATCAAGGTAACTATCATAGCTGCCGTGAAATCCAATCTTATGACCTCGTCTGATGATCTTTTTCATTAATTCTAAAACAAATTTGTCTTTAACAACATACCTCCCGTCCAAATCATGGAAGTCCTCGACCGCCATGAAATAGAAGGAGCTCTGGATCCCGTTCTGTTCACTAACATCCATCATAAAGTCAAAGATATTAAATGGGTCATTCCGGTAATTATTAAACCGCCCAACAAACGCCGCTTCTAAGCGTTTTAGAGCCAGCCGTCCATCCTTCCGTTTGAAAAGGTCTGCGATTGAACTTCGAATTATTGCCGTCCATCGCTCATTCATGACCGCTGAGATATGATCCACATCATGAGTTAATAACAGGTGATAAGACCTTGGCTTTCTACTTAAACGAGGCCACAACCTTGTTAAACAACTCCACAGGATCTCTAAATATTCATTGACAATAGGCTTTTCGAGAAAGCCTTCCTGATATGCTATCGACGCAGTAGCGGGAAAGCGATTATGCTGGTCTCTGTCTTTCCTTACAAGTTCCTCATAGCGTGTCAACATAAAGAAGATTGAACCAAAGACGTCCAGTCCAATGGCAATTCCTTTTTCGTCCTGAAGACAAAAACGCTTACCGTCAAGCTTTTTGCCGAAGAGTACGTTGATTTCTTTAGAAAGTATATTGGCCTCACGTAGATCATCCAAAACCGCCCAACGCTCAAGAGGTTGAAGAGGTAGGGCTTCGTTAGTCAGCCACTTTTCGTTCGGTACCTGAAACAGGATATCAGACACGAGTAGCCTTGGGGCATCTGCCTCTTCCGTGGTTATTTGGGTGTCTTTCCGATCCTCGGTAATCGACCGATAATCAAGACCTAAAAATTCTTTAAATATCACATAATACGTGTATGTCCGTTCTTGCCTATATGTTGGTGGATGTTTCACCACTAGTGTCACAGTGTTCTTCACCTTCTAACTGATGAATGGTATTTTCTAATATCGAAGGCATACTTAAGGATACCCCTTAAGCTAGGAGCGCTTACAATATAAAATGGAACTAGACGCCCCCCCCAGGTTGCCTTAGCAGCTGCAACATTAGGAATGTTCGCTCCAGCAAAATCAAATCCAGTAGCACCAGCTGAAGCCAGATCATCAAGAGCGAATGCAATTAAACCCTGCGTGGCACCGCTATTCAGGAATTTGCGTTTCGTACCCGCAACCCAGTCAATAGCCCTGCTACCAGCCCGATGGAGAATTATTCTGGCACTGGCAATTTCACCGTTAGGAGCATAGCAACCATAACACCTAAAATGTTCCTCGCTCAACAGCTCCTGGGCCATCTTGATATCTGACACAGACAAACCATATGAAAAACCGTTGCGGTCTTCTGTATCTGTTAGACACTGCATGATTTCCTCTGGTGATACAACTCGTGAACAAGTAAAAGCATTATTACCAGCTTTTTTAATCTGTTTACGAACTGCATGATCAATCTGGCGCTTATCGATAGGAAGATGCAGGTAAAAGGTATACCTCACTTGTACATGGAAACCACGCCACTGAAACATCCTAAGGTCAGTCACATTTGGTGAAAACGGAATTGTACCTCTGACCCCGGCTCGGTACAACTCATCTGATAGCATACCGCTTAATACCAGCCATTGCCTACCAACACGGCTTGACGATTGTGTTGGCGTTGACCTGAATTCCACCGGTAGGTATGGATTTCTAGGAGGTATTGTTATGAATCCTTTCTTGTCATAATATAGCACAGTTTTTAAAAACGGGATTTGTTTGTGATCTTCTTTGAATTTTATAATCCTGGGTTCTAAGTTCCATTTACGTCGGTTAAACTCCAACCAACCATCAAGGAAGAGCGGACTCTCATTAATCAACATCTTAGACAAAGTATCCCCACCTAGAGATCAAGTGCTTGGCCACAACCTTAAGATCTACTATTTTTCTTAGATATATCACACCCTCTGTGCAAGCTACAAACCAGCGTCCTCTATTTGAATATAAGCAACCAGGTACATACTGAGTTGAATCGCAACGCTTATAGTCCAGCACCCTCCATTTCACCCATGGTATGTCTGGCTTATAAGGCCTCAGCCATGCTTCGGTACCTCTCAAAACATGCCATACACGTTCTATTGGCCAGCTCCAATCAATTAATTCTTCGTATGGATCAACGTTTCTTGCCCGTGGAGTAGGGCTATTCTTGGGTTGAGTTATTCTTGGCGCCCTTCCCACCTCAATATCATTAATGGCTTTTAGTAGCAATCTGACGCCAATTCTTTCAGCCGTTTGTCTTAAGTCTTCTAATGGAATCCCTTTATCTATGGAAAACGACTCTTGGTATATAATGTCACCCGTATCTTCACCTTCATCTATATAATGTATTGTCACTCCTGGTTCTAGATCCATAAAATAGTAGGTCCAGAACCATGGGTTTGGTCCACGATACTTAGGTAATAATGACGGATGCAGGTTGATTGTGCCCAATGGGGGAATACAAAAGACCCCCCGTGGAAGTAACTGTGACATGGAGTAGATTGCAATAATATCGGGGCTGCGAGCTCTTATCCACTCGCTGAGCTTAATCCCTGAGCCCTTCTCCATATAAAAATATGGAATTCCTGACCGAAAGGCAAAGTCCCTGAGGTTGCTCTTACCCAAAATACGAGTTATTATTTCGTCAATACACTGTTCCAAAATACTGGGTCGTTCCCGAGGTGCTGATTCCACTATGCCAACGATATGATGACCCGAATTGACCAATGGTCTTACAACCGCTGACAGACCTTGTGTAATTAGAATTACACGCGCCATTATTTCGTCACCCTTTATTAGCCATTCGTGTAATGGTAGTATATGTAGATAACTGTCAGATGATCTATTGCACCCCCACTAAATTAACTCCTCGCTTATAAAGGTAGTTAATCAAGGCTTCCTTGGTTGGGAAGTGCTTTTCCGCTAATGCAAGGTGTTCTTTCACGAGAGTCAGGCTGTGGCCCATTCCTTGACTCATAAGCTTCGGTGGTAACCCGTAGTGACGCAAGACCAGGACACGATCGAACACCCCTCAGGTATTGGTCCAAGGCTTCCGGTGTGGAAGATGCGCCAAGCGATCTGTTGGGTGCTCATGCCGTCAAGGGCCATCTCCACGACAATGGTCTTATGGGTGAGCATACGACCCATGTCCAGAACCGTGCCCGCAGTGGACAACAGGACCCCAAAATGCTCCTGATAAGCGTTCAAGAGGTGGCACAGCGTGGTAGCATTGATGTTCAACAGCTACTCCAGCTCGTCAGTACGCCGTACTACTGCCACGCCTCGCCGGTAATGCGCTCAAGCTGACACACCTAGAGGGCCTTCAGGTCATCCCGGGTCACGAGGTTAGCTTCTTGCTCTGTCGCCGTGAGGAGGGTCAGGACCACGGGTACCAGCAGCCGCGGGCTACCGCGTTTGCCCCTGCCGCGTACTGTAGACCAGCCACACAACCTGGCCGGGCTTGAGCTCCTCGATACGAGGACAGCACCACTGCCGAACGCAAGCCGGCCGCTCCACCATGGCCCGGGCCAGGGCGGGCTTGCAGCTATAATCGGTGACCAGACCGTCATGATGGGCTTGAGCACCGCCTCCGGTAGCATAACGTCCTCCGGCCGGCGGGGGTGGATGCCCAGTGTCTCTGTGTTCAAGGGCACTGTCGCTAGCTACCCCTCCTTCTTGCCACCCCGCCTCCTCACCAGTTCCTTCTGGTCGGTGTCGGTCCACCGCTAGAGTTCCTCCAGGGTGGCCTCCCCGTCGATAGCGGTGAGGACCTTGAGTTGCTCGTATTCGAGGTGCCGCCGTACCTCGGCCACCGAAAGCCCGTCTGCCAGCCGCCGGTTCCAGAAAGGCGATAGCAGGGATAAACGTAGGGGCTTACCCTCCTGCTTGATGAGAAGCTGGCCCGGTTGGAGCTGTTTAGCCCCCGTCTCGGCCTGATACGCTTCGAGGGCTGCGTTGGTCCTCTCCACCACTTCCTCGGCTAGATGCGAACGTGGTACAAGCTCAAACCGTTCTTTCAAATGGGCCACCTGCACTAGCTCGACATCGCGGGCTGGAACGGCGGTAACGACAGTGGCCACCCTTCCTGTCCTTCATGAACGTCACTTCCCGTTGTTTTTTTGGATCCCTCACTTCAACCATGCGGCGGACCCGTGCCATGCGAAAGGCGTAATCCGGATGGTTAAAGCGTTCAATGTCGCTGCTGTTTACTTTTCAAGATTCAGCTTCCAGCTTGTAAAGGATGGAGCATGTGACGCTTGTTAAAGGATCTCTCACCTAAATCTTGATTCATAAGCTTATGTGTCCGAGAATATCTTTAACCAAATAAGAATTTATGCTTTCGGCCTGAGAATACAAAGCGTCAAATGTTACCCTTGGCACAATTCCGTAAATTGCCAGTGGATCACCGTAATATTCCTGGCCTTGTTTGATTATTCTATAAATTGCTTTTGCTAAGGGAAACATATGTGTTTGCTTGACAGCTTGCCTTAGGGTACTCACTGGTGTGTTATTTGAGGATTGAGCGGCAACATCACTGGCGAGACCGGTCATTCTAGAGTAAATTCGCGTAACATAATCTATGTATAATTGCTGCTCCTTTCGTAATTCTAGTGGTACTCCTGCCCAAAACTCCATCATTTCGGCATCCCATAACGGGAGCCACCAATTATGTCCCCAGAATTCATAAACTCGAACCGAATTGACAATGAATTTTGCCTGGCGTTCCTGCCAGTCCCATCTTTCAAAGGCGTCAACTGCCCTCTCTGGGGCCATAAGATCGTCTACCTCGGCCAACCGCACTATGCGTTCCTGGAGATTCACTTTCATAGCAGCATCGATGTTGTCAAAGGGCCATAGGGAATAGTGCTTCCTTAAAACTTCCTCAAGAAAAGATTCCTTCCCTATGCTAATCTTCGCGAAAAACCTTTTAGGAATATGGCTACCTGCTAAAAAATCTCCCGAGTGTCCGGGAACAAAGACAGCATTGGGCTCAATTAGACCTTGGTTCTTTAGCGCCTGTACAGCAGGCCAGTCTTGAATATGCGGTAGAGATGTCAGATTATGTGCAAAACGATAGTAGGCCTCTCGTTCTTGACTGTGGAACCATCGCAACCATGCTTCATTGCTGTACGGTATAAAGTACCATGGAATATCGAGACTCTTAGCAATCCACTTGCTATATTCCGCCTCTTTATTGCCAGGCCGTCCGTAGCTAAAGGCCATGATGTGGTCGTAACCCAAACGTCTGAGCATTGTAGCTATCAAGCGCGAATCGTACCCGCCGCTTAAAGGTATCACAATACTGCGTCCATCAGCCCAACGGATAAGTCGGTGGACGCAATTAATTACAACGTGATCCAGAGATGCCTCTAGCGCATCTTTATCGACCTCACTCTCAACAGTATGTGTGTAGCGATAATACCTGATTTTCTCCACCGTAACCCTGTCCGCATTTACACGTGCAGCAAGTAACTCCCCCGCTCGAAGTTGCTTAACATTGGGATAGAGCGTATCCTCACCGGTAACATAACCAGTGAGAAGAAACTCGGTTTCTGCGAGACTGTCGCGCTGCTGGTCCCCTATCTGTTGCCGTACCCACTCGGCGTTGTCACTAAGGAATAGTTTGTTTTTGGTAAAGGCATAGAACAGCGGAATGCTCCGCACCCGATCTACCGCAGCCATAACCGAACTACCTTTTTGTAGCACAACTGCGTAGAATCCGTTCACCCCCTCAAGCAACGAAACGAACTCTTGAGGGTAAACCGCATCTTCAAAATGTTTCGCCAAGGCTGCCCCTTGTTTTAACTCGTCACCTGCAAATGCTGAACCACGAACAGTAGAGCCATTCGCATTAAGCCACCCGCGATCCGGGTCCAGGTTAACCTGAAGATAGTTCATCTTACTCTCTCCCAGGCAAAAGTTTAAGAACACGGTACACAATGATCATGCCGCTTAGTACCACTACGATAATTACCAGAATCGTGCTGGAAAACAGTGCCTTCGCAATAACTACTGGCAGAATCATTGGGATTGCCAGCACCAGTTCTTTGACGATTATTCCCAAGACTAGCCCTGCCCCGTTTCCGCTCATGCGCATGTTGCACAGCATGAAGGCAAACCAACATAGCGCACTAACCAGGGCAAATAAGGCTATCGCCCAAAAAACGTTGCCCAGAGCAGCTCCGATCAACAAAGAGACAATCCTGCTCAATAACAAGGTTGCCTGAAAGGCCATCTCCAATTGCTGCTTTTCCAAAACTGAAGGCAATGTCGATAAGGGAGAGGAAATAAAAACAAGCAAGAGCCAAGGCACGAACCACTGGGCATAAACCCCAGCTACCTGCCATTCACTCCCGAAAACAAACGAAAAAAGCTCTGGTGCAGCCACACCAATAAGCAGGATGACAGGCAAGCCAACCTGAACCAACCTGTGGAAAATCACCCTGGTAACAACGGATATGCTTCCAGAACGGTTCGCTTCGGCCGCTGAAGAAAAGAATACCTGACCTATGGACTGGCCAATTAGAGACATGGGGGTTTGTAATACGCGATACCCTAAAGAATACAAACCAGTAACTGTCGGCCCAAAGAGGTACGATAGCAAAACAACGGGTATTTGCAGGCTAAGTGCGTTGAACAGGGTCGACCACGATGAAAAAAGTGGAAAGTCCTTGTAACGGCTAGCCACCCGCAACATGTCGGATGGATTTACCGCCTTGAAAGATTGTTCGTCATTACGCCAGGCCAGTACAGCTAAGGTAGTGCTCCCCATCGCCTGTCCAATAACCTGCCCCAATAATAGGCCGACAGGCCCACTCACAGTCACGCCCAAACTAAGTTGGGTTAAGATCTGTCCAATGCTCTGATTTAGTTTGGTCTGAGCTATGTGGTTGAAGGCTTTTTTACGCACGGCCCAAAAACTCAGCACTTGGTAAAAGCCAGCACCCATAATCCCCAATGGTACGAGCCATAGGAATGAATGCAACCGCGGTGCATTAACTATTTTTACAAGTTTATCGCCAAAAAGCCATACCAAGAATCCTACAAGTAAGGTGTTAGCTACGACAATAGACAACGAAAGGGCCAATACATTGGCTGCCGTTTCATCCTCCTCAGGAAGAGGTAGCGCTAGTTCGTAACGCAGCGAGGCAACAACAGCGACGACCCCGAGAAATGACGCAAATACCGCCAGTGTACCAAAATCCTCAGGGGAATATATGCGTGTTAACAAAGGCGAAGCAAGGACTGTGATGGTCTGGCCTATCGCCGTGCTGCCAACCAAGATGCTTACACTTTTAGCAAATGCGCTTTTAGGTAAGAATCGCCTCATGAATCCCGGTATCTTCATTTTGTGACGCTACGTATGACGCCCGCCACCTGCCTCTGCAATGTTGCAGAAATCCCCGGCCAGAGGGGCAGGCTCAGCACTTCACCAGCCAGTTGTTCTGCCACAGGCAGAGTTGAAGCTTGTTCTTTATAGATAGGCAGTTTATGTACGGGTAACGGATAGTAAACCATGCTGCCGATGCCGTGCTCGGCCAGGGTCTGTTTCACCTTATCGCAATTCCCTCCTGGAACCCGTATGGTGTACTGGTGGTACACGTGCTTAGCGTAAGGGGCTTTATAGGGAGTTATGATACCAGGTACGTCTTTCAGGAGCTCGTTGTACCGCCGAGCAGCTTGCCGCCTTGCCTTGTTCCACTCGTCAACATGAGATAATTTTACCCGCAGGATGGCGGCCTGGATCTCGTCCAGGCGGGAGTTATACCCGATCATCTCGTTGTAATACTTCTTCTTTGCCCCGTGGGCCCGTAGCATGCGGGCCATTTCCCCAATCTCGTTGTCGTTCGTAGCTATGAGCCCCCCGTCCCCACAAGCCCCTAGGTTCTTGGAGGGGAAAAAGGAGAAACACCCCACGTCCCCAATAGTTCCAAGCTTCCTACCTTTATACTCCCCACCAAAAGCCTGAGCAACGTCCTCAATGACCTTGAGGTTATACCTTTCCGCCAGGGCCAGGATGGGCTCCATATCCGCGGCCTGGCCGTAAAGGTGCACCGGGAGGATGGCCCTGCTGCGGGATGTTATGGCTGGCTCGATTAGCTCAGGGTCGATATTAAAAGTCTCAGGGTCAATATCCACAAAAACCGGGGTTGCGCCCACCTGGCTTATGGCCTCAGCAGTAGCAAAGAAGGTAAAGGGAGTAGTGATTACCTCATCCCCCGGGCCGATACCTGCCGCCCGGAGAGCGATAACCAGGGCATCGGTGCCCGAGTTCACTCCGATGGCGTACTTCACCCGCAGGTAATCAGCCACTTCCTGCTCAAAGGCCTTTACATTCGGCCCCATGATAAACTGGCCAGACTTCAATACTCCCTGGATGGCCGCCATCAGCTCATCCCAAAGGGCTTCAATCTCGGGGGTTAGGTCCAAGATTGGTATCTTGATCGGATGCATCTTCGCACCTCACTTACATAATCCGAAGAACGGTATTTTCCCCACGTTTTTCATACCGTTTACCACACTCGGAACAGGTAGCGGTAGTCCCCTCAAACTTCACTCGCACACCACATTCACAAGCCCAACCCGTGATCCGAGCCGGCACCCCAGCCACTAGGGCATAGGGGGGCACGTCCCTGCTTACCACTGCACCCGCCGCCACGAACGCCCACTCGCCAATCGTTATCCCACAGACGATGGTTGCGTTAGCCCCAATGGAGGCCCCTCGCTTCACAAGCGTTAAGACATAGTCATCGCTGGTGTTACGGGGGTATGCTGAGCGGGGCGTCTTAACGTTGGTAAAGACCATGCTGGGACCACAGAACACATCGTCTTCCAGGATAACCCCTTCATATATTGAAACGTTGTTCTGGATTTTCACGTTGTTGCCGATCTTGACATTGCTGGCTACGAATACGTTTTGCCCGAGCGTACAACGTTCGCCGATCTCCGCTCCGGACATAACATGGCAGAAGTGCCAGATCTTCGTCCCTTTACCGATTTTGGCCCCTTCATCTACATAGGCCGACTCGTGTACGAAAAAACCGCCTTGGCTCATAGCTGGTCTTCCTTTAATTGTTTTCCCGCATTCTCTAGAACCTCAATTACATCTAAAGCGCTCCTACCGTCAGACAACGGTTTCTTGCGCTGTGCCACACACTCCAGAAAGTGACGGCATTCTAACAAAAGAGGTTCATCGTTTCCCTCAAAAACCATATCACTGCCTTTATCATAAATGTTCAGGTCTGAAGTTACCCGCTTCTTATGCAGGACGACTTTCTGCTCAAGTTCATTGTAAGTTAGCATGCCCTTGGAACCGACAACGGTAAGAAGTCGCCGTGGTTCAGGCCATAGCCACGAAACATGAAGGTGGGCTTGTACACCGTCGGAAAACGCCAAGTGCACGTATACGTCGTCCTCGATTCCTTCTTGAAGCACGCGCTGGCCGACGGCGCGGACCCGCAGCGGCTTTTCCCCTACCAGATAGAGGAGGACGGCGATGTCGTGAACACCAAAGCTCCACAGAACGTTCTCGACCGAGCGCACACGACCCAGTTTAAGCCGCTCCTGGGACAAAAAGGCTAACCGCCCTATGGCTCTAGACTCTATGTAGCGCTTCATCCATTGAACGGCCGGCTGGTAAAGTAGCAGGTGTCCAACCATAAGAATACGGCCTTTCTGCTCGGCGATATCAACCAGTTCCTCGGCTTCCACCAGCGAAAGGGCCAACGGTTTCTCCACAAATACATCCTTCCCCGCCAGCAGGGCCTCTCGTGCCACTTCGTAATGGGTGTGGGCCGGCGTAGCGATGGCTATGGCCTGAACATCGCTTTTCAGGAGCCGCTCGAACTCCTGATAGACAGCAACGTTAGCGTATTCTGTCATTAACATTTTTTGCGTTTCGCGATGAATCTCCGCCACTCCTGCCAGTTCGCCAAGCCGGTAGAAGGTGCGTACGAGGTTCTTACCCCAGTTTCCCGCTCCTATCACTCCTACGGTCATAGCAACGTTATCCTCTCTCGGTTGGAAGTAACGTGACGGGTAGCGTTGCGCGTATCAAGTACATGTTTAGCCTTTTGAACTACCCAGTCATAATCGAGATGCGAATGATCGGTAGCAATGACAACCAGGTCGCTTCTCTCAATTATCTCGTCAGTAAGAGGCGTTGAAGCCATATCAAGCCCATGCTCACTAAAACTTGGTACAAAGTCGTCATGATACAATACGTGAGCTCCATCGCCTTTCAGGAGGCGAATTACCTCTATTGCCGGAGACTCGCGGTAATCACCTATATCCTTCTTGTAAGCAACTCCTAGAATTAGCACTTGAGCTTTGGAAACCGGAATGCCCATGCAGTTAAGGACTCTCACGGCTTTCTGTCTGACAAATTCAGGCATCTTCCGGTTAATCTCCCCCGCCAAGGCGATGAAATGGGTGTTAAAGTTCAGCTCCTTCGCTTTCCACTCTAGATAGTGAGGGTCGATGGGAATGCAGTGTCCACCCACCCCAGGACCCGGGTAAAAAGGCATAATACCGAATGGTTTGGTAAAGGCAGCATCCAAGACCTCCCAAACATTGAGGCCCATCCGGTCGCAAAGGAGCGCTAGTTCGTTTACCAGGGCTATGTTTACAGCCCGAAAAGTATTCTCGAATACTTTGACGAGTTCTGCCGCCTTGGCACTAGAAACGGGGATAACACTCCCTACCGTCTCACCGTAAAAAGCTAGACCTACTTCCAGAGAAGCGCGACCCATGCCGCCCACAACTTTGGACGTATTCTTGGTCGTGTAACGCTTATTGCCCGGATCCACCCTCTCCGGTGAATGCACTAGGAAAAAGTCTTCTTCCACTCGTAACCCCGAACGTTCAAGAATGGGGAGCATTACCTCCTCCGTAGTTCCGGGGTAGGTCGTGGATTCCAGGCTTATTAAATGCCCGGGCCTCAGGCATGAAGCGATCTCCCGCGTCACCTTCTCGATATACTGCAAGTCCGGTGTAAGGTTCTTTGTCAGGGGGGTGGGCACACAAATAACGATGACGTCCATCTCCGGCACACGCGAAAAATCTGTAACCGCTACTATCCTACCGCTCTGTACCAACGCCCTCAATTCTTCGTCCTTGACGTCCGATATGTAGTTTTCCCCCTGGTTTACTTTTTGAGCTCGCACGGGGTTCTCCTCAATACCCACTACCCGATAGCCGACTTTCGCCTTTTCTACTGCAAAGGGAAGGCCGACATAGCCTAATCCGACAACCCCAATTATGGCGCTCTTGTCCCTTATCTTCAGCAGAAGCTGTTCTTTGACTGTTGGTTTCACCACTTTATAAGAAGACCCCTTTCGCCGGAACTATCTACGGCAACATGTCAATCTCCGAACTAAGATCCGGGCAGTCCAACATTCGCCAACGGAAGTTGATAGAGGTCATTTAGGAACCTCTTTTCTTCATCGAAAGACTAGCTGACATTGAGGATTAGTTCTGTGAGCTGGAGCCGAGCTTTTCGGATACAATTAGGTGACTTCTACTCTCATGGCCACATCATGGTTGGCTCTTCTTCCGGCGAACCCTCGCCAATCATAAAAAACCCCGCCAGAGCATGACGAGGCCTTGTATCCAAACGCATCTACAGCTCCAGGCAGCCTGACGATCATAGCCGCAGGAACCGGCCTTAGACCCATGGCTTTGCGCCCCCGACTTTCACCGGGTTTGCCCTTTTCTGAGCATATATTGGCTTATTCTTCAATCAGGTGACATACCATGACATTTCATAGAAATAAGAACAAGACCTCCAGATCCTTCTCAATCAACATTTAACGAAGTAACCACTCGGCTCAAAGATCTCTCGCTATAGGAACAAAGCCCGGCAGCTACATGCGTTTACTACCAGACTTACTAGATATTTGAATTCAACTTAATTTTAAAAACTCCTTCTTGAATGGGAAACAATTTCTTTCCAAGTGTTGCTCGACCCCCAGAACCGGGGCTCTTGGAATGGCTCGACAAGTATGCTCGGATCTTAACCGTGTATAATGCTACTGAGTTCAGCAAGAAAATCCTCCAAGCACACCTGAAGCCTCTCCAGCGTCTCCTCCATCTTGGAAATAAGGCCCTCCATTTTGCCCCATTCAAGTTCGAACCCGTAAAGGTTACGGAAGCAGTGCCTAAAACTCAGAAAGCTCCTTCCGTTCTTCCTCCAGCTCCTGCAACCGCTTCAGTTCTTTCCTTACGCGTGCTTCCAACAAGATTAGCTCTGGGATCACAGTTCTGTTCCCTCTCTGAGGATGAACTCGCGCACTTCAGGGTCAACCTTGTCCAGTTCTATCAAATCAAAATCGAACGGGGCCAGAATATCCATCACCTCTGAGTACAGTCTCCAAAAGTTTATGTTTGTGTCCAGTCCTGATACTGCGATATCGATATCCGAATGCCTCATAAATCTATCTTCCCGCAATATCGAACCAAATAGAAAAACTCTACAACCATATTGCTTCTTGAGATGTTCGGCTGCCGCACTGGCCCGCTCCATAGCCTGCTGATAACGCCTAGCCAGATCTCGCCTTCTCTGTTCTCTATAACGTTGCCATCCAGCTTTATAACCCGTGCGTTGTTCGGGAGTTACCACCTCGCCTCACCACCCCAAGCTGCACCTCTATGCCGTGAAGGAGTAGACCCCTTGGCCATTACCATTTATTGCCATTATGCCCGACATACCGATAACATGCAATTACTCCAGCTACCACGCCGCCCATCTTTTGCATTCTAGAAGGGTAGACCATCGCAATGCATGCCTACCAAAGATTGGTAATCTTTGGTATACTTAAGGGTAGAGGTGACCTAAACATGTCTCTTGATGAAGCTCTACGAGACTTTTTGGCCTATATGGACATCGAGAGGGGTTACTCCACCAATACCATCGAGGGCTACCGAGTTGACCTACAGGTGCTCTTTCGGTACCTCCAGGTAGAACATGGCCTGGAGCGAGTCTCAGAAATCGAACCCCGCCATATCCGCCACTTCCTGGCCTACGTCAAGACGGAGCGCAGAAACTGCAACAAGACCATGGCGCGCAAGCTGTCGGTGATCAAGTCCTTCTTCGCCTTTCTGCTCAAGGAAGGGCGGCTGGACAGGGATCCCAGCCGGGGCTTCGATACCATCCGTTTCCCCCGCCGCTTGCCGGTCTTCCTGAGCCGAGAGGAAGCGGAGGACTTCCTGGAGGCCGCGGGAAAATACGGCCCGGAGCCGACAAGGGACTTCGCCTTGTTCCTGTTGATGCTGCAGTGTGGGCTCAGGGTCTCGGAGGTGACCACCCTCACCCTCGATTGCCTGGACCTGGAGAACGGGATGATTCGGGTTACGGGAAAAGGCGCCAAGGAACGCCTTCTGCCCCTCACCAGCAGGACCGTTCGGGCGTTAGAGGCCTACCTAAAAGAGCGTCCCTCGAGTCAACATCGAGAGGTCTTCCTTAATCGCCGGAGACGCCCCCTCACCACGGATGGTGTCCGCCACATCTTCCGCCGCATAGTCTCTCATACGTACCTTAAGGACCGCCCCCATCTCACAGTCCACAAGCTGCGTCATACCTGCCTAACCCTCCTGCTGCAACAGGGGGTTGATCTACGCACACTGCAGCACATAGCCGGACATGCCAGCGTGGCCACCACACAGATTTACACCCACGTCACCCAAGAGCAGGTGCGATCGGCGATGGAGAAACATCCTCTGGGGTGACTGGGAAGAAAACACCTAGGGGGCTAGCCAGGCCCGGTCGGGGGCCTTCGGAAGGGGCGGTGAGAATTGCGTCTCTTGATGTCCTAACGAAGTGCAAAGCTCAGCTTATCTGCACCTGGGGCTCCTCCTAGTATGGAAGAGATTGCACACTCCAGGTGCCTTCTATAGTCCTTTTCTTATCCGGGCCAGCCTAACCAAATGCCTTTCCTCTTCCTTGATCAAGTCATCGATAACTGTTTGCTTGTCACCGCCGACGAGTCTCCTGAAACTGCTGAAGAACAAGATTGAGTCCTTTTCGAAGGAGGCTGCCAATCCGATAATGTCAGACTCGGAGTTGCTGGCTTCAACTAGCTGCCTCACTCGGTCCAAATCGTTAAACATATGCGTCTCTACAGTGCTCTTCACATAATCCAAGTATTCACCAGGATAGGTTTCTCTGGGGCTTACCGCTTCAAAATCAGCCCCTAGTTTCTCGAATTCCAAGACATGCCTTTTCTCCTCTGAGGCCAGGAACAGAAGTAAGTCTTTAATTTCCTTCCTATTGGCCTTCTTGGCCAACTCTTCGTAAAACTCGACGCCTCTCTCTTCGATTTGTACGGCCAGATCAATAATTTCACTGGGGTGAAACCGAGACAAATGCCACAAAATCCCCACTCCTTATCTTTGAGAGGGACCACCATCCCTAAGGCGTGGCCCCTCTAGAACATGTCCCGTCCTAACTATACCTTCACCTCGCTGGACGCTACGACTCTCATGTAGTCATCCAAAGCCCATGGAGATTGCAATAGGCCCTTACTTCAACCACTTCTGATTTGTCGATGGAAAAGTAAGCAGTCGGCGCCTTGGAGGGGTCTAGTTCCGCACGAAGGACCTTATCTGCTGTTAGCACTTCAATGAACGCGATGTAGTGTTTTTCTTCCATGGGGTGATGGACCTCTCCAACTTCTACTCTGAGCCCATCGCCCTCCCCCTTGACAACGGGAACGTGCTTTTCCTTGCCCTTGTCTGCAGTCTTCGCCGCCAATTTCTCCATCGGCTGGTCGCAGCAGACCAAAGACCCGGCCCCCACATGAGCAACCTCCACAACGTTCCCGCAGACGTTACATTGATATAGCTCTCTCAGTGCAGTCATGCTCCGATCTCCCCTTTCAGCTTATCAGTTATCTCTGACAGCAGGCCCTCATCCGGTATATACTCGACTTTTATCTGCTCAAACAAATCAAACCCGCATTCCCTCAGGACATTCTCTACCAGCGCAACGCTTTGCCCTCCCCAACCGTAGGAGCCGAAAGCCAAGCCCTTTCTGTTCTTCGGGGCCAAGCCTTTTAGGTATGTCAGGAAGGCTGCCACAGTGGGGAGCATGTTGTTGTTTAGGGTTGGCGAGCCCACGCATATATACTTGGCCGTCACAACATCCGTCATGATGTCCGATATGTGATTAGTCTTCAGGTTTCGCATTCTCGTAGCAATGCCTTTGGCCTCAAAGGCCGCCTGGATGGCGTAAGCTATCTTTTCTGTGGAGTTCCACATGGTGTCGTATACTATCACGGCGATGTCTTCGGTTTCGTTAGCCGACCACTTCTTGTACAGCTCTACTATCTCTGGGATATGGGAGCGCCATATAACCCCATGGCTTGGAGCGATGATCTCAATGTCGAGGCCCGCTACTGTCTCTAGTGCTTTGGCCACCTGCCGGCCATAAGGAAGCACTATGTTGCCGTAATACTTCTTGGCCTCCTGCAAGACGATCTGGAGGGGAAGTTCATCGTCAAATCTCTCGGAGGAAGCCAAGTGCTGGCCAAAGGAATCGTTGGAGAACAGGATCTTGTCCTCAGCGAGATAGCCGACCATGTTATCGGGCCAGTGGACCATGGGGGTGAGCACGAAGTTTATGCTGCGCTTCCCGAGATTCAGCGTATCGCCGGAATTTACGGCTCTGAAGTTCCAGTCTTTCTTGTAATGAGCCTTAAGGCCCTGTTGTCCCCTGGGCGAAGTTATCACGGTGGCCCCCTGAGCAATTTCCATCAATTTCGGCAGGCTGCCAGAATGGTCCATTTCAACATGGTTTGAGATGATGTAATCGATCTCTCCCGGGTCGACCACCTGCGATATCCTCTGGATCATCTCATCACAAAATTGTCCCTTCACCGTATCGATCAGGGTGATCTTCTCGTCAATTATCAGGTAGGCATTATAGGTCACGCCTCGCTGAGTTGTGTAGCCGTGAAAATTCCTGATGTCCCAGTCCACAGCACCAACCCAGTAGATGTCGTCCTTGATCTTGACCGGCTGCATTATTCCACCTCTTGGAACTCTTCTTTTCCGACTCCACACACAGGACAAACCCAGTCTTCCGGTAGGTCTTCAAAAGCCGTTCCCGGAGGAATCCCGTTATCCTCGTCCCCCTCTGCCGGGTCATAAGTATAACCGCATACTCCGCACTGATACTTGGACATTTCTTTACCCCCTTCTATTTATCAGGTCTCCAAGGCTCCATAGGTCAAGAGCTAGACCAGATTTACCTGTTTTGCCTGTAGTAAGCGTAGGTCAGCGGGTCTTCGTCCTTTAACCTATCACCTCCAACGACTAGCCCCACGAAGATCGTGTGCGTTCCAACATCCACTTCCTGCTGCACCTGACAGTCCAGCCAGGCCAAACAATCTTCGAGGATCGGAGCCCCCGTCTTGGCTGTAAAGTAAGAGACGTCGCTGAACTTATCAACCTTCCTGCCAGACTGGAAACCGAAGTGCTTCACAGTATCAATTTGACCTCGACCGAGGATGCTTATGCTGAAAACCCTGCTTTGGCTGATATATTCCCAAGTAAGGTTGGCCTTGTTGATTCCTATGGCCACCCTGTCCGGGTCACTGGTAATCTGAAAGGCAGTATTGGCCGTCTGAGCGTTAATACTATCTCCCTTCCTGGAACCAATAACGAAGAGGCCGTAAGAAAACTTGTGTATTGCGGCCTTGACCTTCGCCCTTTCCTCAGCGGTTATAGGCTCTTCTGCTGTCTCCCCTTCCACTTCTTCGAACATCTCCGGTCCGACGCCACAAACAGGACA
>ENA-OSAE01000414-OSAE01000414.1-marine-sediment-metagenome-genome-assembly--contig:-NODE-414-length-17703-cov-27.520456_pt1 | contig 17703 bp, 14 predicted proteins | sample MGYA00237870_ERZ529317 | MGnify/ENA primary metagenome ERZ529317 (study PRJEB26369, sample SAMN03142812) | marine sediment metagenome | biome: marine; feature: borehole; material: sediment... | reverse complement strand
CCATCCGTGAGGGCGGCAGAACCGTCGGCGCAGGCGTCGTCACCAAAGTCAGCGAATGAGGTCGGCTAGACGGGGGCGGTTATTCCGTCCCTTTTTCGTTTTATATGGAATTGGGGGTTGCCCGGACCCGGAAGCAGGAATCTGGGAATATTTGCAGAATAGTGTGTCTAGTATATCGTGGCACTCTTGAGAACGTGAGTGAGGGGGTGAAATATGGCGGGGTAGAGGAGTTCTGGGGTCTTCAGAGGGCATTATGATGTTAAGGGGGTTGTAGAGAGATGAACTCGTTGGTCGTTGCGGTTGCGGCCTTCGTGGCCTTCATCCTGGCGTACCGCTTCTACGGTACCTTTATTGCCGAGAAGGTTCTCGGGGTGGATCCGGACCGCAAGACTCCGGCCCACGAATTCAGGGATGATGTGGATTTCCTGCCCACCCGCAGGGAAATCCTGTTCGGGCACCACTTCACCTCCATCGCCGGCGCGGCCCCGATCGTGGGCCCGGCCATTGCCGTGATTTGGGGATGGGTGCCGGCCATACTCTGGGTTGTCTTCGGCGCCATCTTCATGGGAGCCGTGCACGACTTGGGGTCTCTCATCGTTTCGGCTCGCCACAAGGGCAGGTCCATCAGTGAGCTGACGGAGGATCTGGTGGGCCCGCGGGCGCGCACGCTGTTCCTCCTGCTTACCTTCTTCGCACTCTTAATCGTCATAGCTGTTTTCGGGTTAGTAATCGCGGTCCTATTCACCAACTATCCCCAGAGCGTGTTCCCTGTCTGGATGGAGATACCCATCGCCATTGGGATAGGGTACTGGATCTATAGGGGTGGGGGGAACCCCGTCGTGGCGGGTATCGTAGCCATCATCCTTCTGTACATCACCGTGGTCATCGGCGTCTACCTGCCTATTGAGATCCCGGCCTTTATCGGCGGCAACATCACGCTTACCTGGGTCATCATCCTGTTAGTTTACGCCTACATCGCGTCCACCTTACCGGTGTGGGTGTTGCTGCAGCCTAGGGACTACATCAACTCCCACCAGCTGTTCGTAGGGCTGACGTTGATGATCCTGGGCCTGCTGATTGCACGTCCCGAGATCGTGGCCCCGGCGATTAACCTGTCGGCGGAAGGCGCCCCGCCCTTCGTCCCGTTCCTGTTTATCACCATCGCCTGCGGAGCCATCTCCGGCTTCCACAGCATGGTCTCATCCGGGACGACGGTGAAGCAGCTTAATACCGAGCGAGACGCCAGGACCATCGGCTACGGTGGCATGATGATGGAAGGTGTGCTGGCCACGCTGGCCATCCTAGCGGCCACGGCCGGGTTCGCCTCCAGGGAGGCCTGGCAGGCGCATTTCTCCAGTTGGAGCGCGGCCAACGGCCTCGGTGCGAAGGTCTCGGCCTTCGTGGACGGCGGCGTCACCTTTGTCAGCGCCATAGGCATACCCTCCGATATCGCGGCCGGCATTCTGGCAGTTCTGGTCGTCAGCTTCGCGGCTACCACGCTGGACTCGGCGACGCGTATTCAGAGGTACATCATAGCCGAGCTGGCTGAGGACTATAACCTCAAGGCTCTGACCGGGAGGCACCCGGCGACCATCATTGCCGTCGGGACCGCGTTCCTGTTGGCCAGCATTGATGGCGGCAGGGGCGGCCTGATCCTGTGGCCCCTCTTCGGCGCCACCAACCAGCTCATGGCGGGCCTGGCGCTGCTTATCATAAGCGTCTGGCTGTTGAAGCTCCGGCGGCCGACGGTGTACACGCTCATACCGATGGCCTTCGTCCTGGCTATGACCTCCTGGGCGATGGTCGTCAACGTGAGGAACTACCTGGCCAGCGGCAATATGCTGCTGTTCGTACTGGGCCTCGGCATCATAGCGCTCGAGATATGGTTGATATATGAGGCCCTGGTGGTGTGGAACCGCGCCCGTCCCGGCGTGGCCTTAGAGCAGGCGGGGGACTAACCATCGATGGGGGGAGGCGTGCCTCCCCCCTTTAATTCATTCGTTGACAAGGCCGAGTCCCTTTGATAGTTTAGATAGGGAGCTGGCTCCGTTGACAGCCATTTCGAAGTGTGGTACAGTTATAAAGCGAATTGTGCCTGGAGGGTGACGGCCTTGCGTGAGATAATTACTCTCGCCTGTACAGAATGCAAGCGCAGGAACTATACGACGACGAAGAACAAGAACAACGACCGCGACAGGATCGAGCTGAGGAAGTACTGTCGTTTCTGTAAGACCCATACGCTACACAGAGAAACGAGGTAATTAGCTCGTCCGGGCACATAAAAGGCCAGGGATGAGGAAAAGATTACTAACAAAAGGGACTGATAGGCCCGTAGCTCTAACTGGTAGAGCAGCGGACTCCAAATCCGCGGGTTGGGGGTTCGAATCCCTCCGGGCCTGCCATTTTATTTTAGTGATTTTTGCAGAAAGCGAGGTATCCCCATGGGTTTCTTGCAACGCACGGTCAAGTTTCTGAGAGAGGTTCGAACTGAGCTGCGGAAAGTAATCTGGCCCAGCCGACAGCAAACCATAGTGTTCACGGGGGTAGTGCTAGCCGCTACCGTAATCGTGGCGTCGGCTTTGTATGTTATAGATAGCATCGTCGGTAGCGTGTTGCGGCTGGTAATACGGTAGTTGATCGGGGAGGTGAAGGGCTCCTGCGTCAGGAGCCTGAGCCTGCATGTCGGAAGAAAAGAATTGGTACGTCATTCACACCTACTCGGGGTATGAGAACAAGGTAAAGGCCAACCTTGAAAAGAGGGTTAGCTCGATGGGCATGCAGGATAAGATCTTCAGGGTCCTGGTGCCCATGGAGGAACAGCTAGAGGTAAAACACGGCAAGAAAAGGCTGGTTAAAAAGAAGGTATTCCCCGGTTATGTGCTTGTTGAGATGATTATGAGTGATGATTCCTGGTACGTGGTGCGTAACACGCCAGGAGTGACCGGGTTCGTCGGCTCGGGCAATCGTCCCATACCCCTCGATGAATTCGAAGTACAGAGCATTCTCCGTCAGATGGGCCTTGAGGAAGGTAGGCCGAAGGTGGCCTTCCGGAAAGGGCAGAATATCAAAGTTATTTCCGGGCCCTTTGACGGGTTTATCGGAGTTATAGACGAAGTCCTCGTGGACAGGGGTAAGCTAAAGGTGTACGTTTCCATGTTCGGCCGGGAGACGCCGGTGGAACTCGACTTCGAGCAGGTTCAGGAGATATAGATATAGGGGAGGTTTTTTTATGCCGAAGAAGGTCATTGCCATGGTTAAACTACAGATACCCGCCGGCAAGGCGACCCCAGCGCCGCCCGTAGGGCCTGCACTGGGCCAGCACGGCGTTAATATCATGGGTTTTTGCAAGGAGTTCAACGAGCGCACCAAAGATCAGGCCGGCCTGATAATACCTGTGGAGATCACTATTTTCGAGGATCGCTCCTTCACCTTTGTCACCAAGACACCGCCGGCCGCGGTTCTGTTAAAGATGGCCGCGGGGATCGAGAAGGCCTCCGGTGAACCCAACGTGAACAAGGTCGGTAAGGTCACCAGGCAGCAGATCCGGGAAATCGCCGAGCAGAAGATGAAGGATCTAAACGCCGCCGACATCGAAGCGGCGATGAGGATGATAGAGGGAACAGCACGTAGTATGGGTATAGAGGTCGTTGGATAGGCAGGGCTCCCTTGTGGGAGGGTCAGACCCGCCAAGACCACGAGGAGGAGATAAGATGGCTAGACGCGGTAAGAAGTACCTTGAGGTCTCAAAGAAGGTAGACAGAGACAGGTTGTATGACCCGGAAGAGGCGGTCAAGCTGGTAAAAGAGACTGCTCCAGCGTCCTTTGACGAGACAGTCGAACTGGCGGTTAGGCTGGGGGTCAATCCCAAGCACGCCGACCAGATGGTCCGCGGGACCGTGGTCTTGCCCCATGGGACGGGCAAGGCCGTAACCGTCCTGGTCTTCGCTAAGGGTGAAAAGGCTCAGGAGGCCGAAGCGGCGGGGGCCGATTTCGTAGGTGCCGAGGACCTGGTGGAGAAGATCCAAGGGGGTTGGCTCGACTTCGATGTCGCCATCGCCGCCCCGGATATGATGGGTATGGTAGGCAGGCTGGGCCGCATCTTGGGCCCCCGGGGGCTCATGCCTAATCCGAAGGCGGGCACGGTCACCTTCGACATCGCCGAAGCAGTTAAGGAGTTCAAGGCGGGCAAGATAGAGTATCGGACGGACAAGGCGGGCGTTGTCCACGCCCCCATAGGTAAGATATCCTTCGCCGACGAGGCGCTACTCGAGAACTTCCAGACCCTTATAGAGCGCCTCATCAAACAGCGGCCGGCCGCTGCCAAGGGACAGTACTTGAGGAGTATAGTCTTGTCCTCGACCATGGGACCTGGGATAAAGGTTAACCCGCAGAAGGTAACCAGGTAGGGTTGCCCTAGCTGCCCCTAGGTGGTATAATTACACACGCCGTAGACAGTAGGCGTCGAAAGACTTAATCAAGCGTAAGCTGGCCTACCGAGGCGCAACGGGATGCGTGGTTATTCTGGCCTTCACTGTCTACGTGAAGGCCCTTTATTTTGACGCAAGGAGGTGGCTGGATGGCTCGGAAGGCCGAAAAGCGGGAGGTCGTAGAATCTCTTAAGGAGAAGCTCCAGCGGGCGCAGGGCGCAGTCCTCACCGACTACCGCGGCCTGAACGTGGCTCAAATGACGGAGCTTAGGCGTCGGCTGAGAGAAGCCGGCATCGAGTACAAGGTGGTCAAGAACACCTTGACGTGGCGGGCCGCTCAGGAGATAGGCATGTTGGACCTCGAGTCATATTTAAAGGGCCCGACCGCCATAGCCTTCGGCTACGATGACCCCGTCGTGCCCGCCAAGACTTTAAGCGACTTCTCTAAAGAGCACAAGGAACTTGAAATTAAGGCCGGGATACTAAACGGAGCGGTCATCGACGTCTCGAAGGTGAAGGAGCTGGCCAATCTTCCCTCGAAGGACGAGCTTTTGGCCAAGGTGGCGGGCGGCATCAAGGCTCCGCTGGCCGGATTCGCCTTTGTTACCAGTGGCTTGCTCAGGAGTTTGGTTGCAGTCATCGACGCCGTGAGGACTCAGCGTGAGGAACAGGCTTCATAAATCTTGGAGGTGGATGAGTTGAGCAAGGTGCAGGAAGTGCTGGATATCGTTAAGGGAATGACAGTTCTGGAACTAGCAGAATTGGTAAAGGCTTTTGAGGAGGAGTTCGGTGTTTCCGCCGCTGCCCCCGTGGTCGCTGCTGTAGGCCCGGCGGCCGGTGCGGCTGAAGCGGGCGCTGAGGAGGAGCAGACGGAGTTCGACGTCGTTCTGGCCTCAGTGGGCGACAAGAAGATCCAGGTCATCAAGGCGGTAAGGGAGATCACCGGCCTTGGGCTGAAGGAAGCCAAGGAGCTGGTGGACAACGCGCCGAAGCCCGTCAAGGAGAAGGTTAGCAAGGAGGAGGCCGAGCAGATCAAGTCCAAGCTTGAAGAGGTCGGCGCCACCGTGGAGATAAAGTAGCGAATAGCGTTAGCTCCCGCAGAGGCACCCAGTGGAAGGGTGCCTTTTTGCTCTTGACATGGCCATTGCTCTATGCTAGTATACTACATTGCCATCGTCTTGGTAATATACGCGAAGACTGGGAGCCGGCACGGTCCCGCAAAGAGGGGAGCCGGTATAATTCTGGCAACAAAAGGTAATAATCATCTTATGGGTTACTCAGCGGCGGCAATACCCAAAGGCGAGCTTATAGACGACCTATAGGTCTCGCTTTTGGTTGTTTTACTTCATCCAGACTTCCGGGGTCAACAAGGGCACAAGGAGTTGAGAGGTGGATGGCCATCGCTAACCCGTCTCAGAGGACTGAGCGCAGGAATTTCGGCCGTATCAAGGAGATCCTCAACGTTCCGAACCTCATCGAGATCCAGCGAAACTCCTACGAGTGGTTCCTCAAGGAGGGTCTCAAAGAGGTCTTCGAGGACGTATCACCCATTCAGGACTTCACCGGGAACCTCGTGCTGGAGTTTATCGATTACACTCTCCTCGAGCCAAAGTACTCGGTCGAGGAATGTAAGGAGCGGGATGTAACTTATGCGGCCCCGCTCCGGGTAAGGGTGCGCCTTATCAACCGCGAGACCGGAGAGGTTAAGGAACAGGAGGTCTTCATGGGGGACTTCCCGTTGATGACTGAACAGGGCACGTTCATCATCAACGGCGCTGAGCGGGTGGTCGTCAGCCAGCTTGTCAGGTCGCCCGGGGTGTACTACTCTGAGGAAGTGGATTCGGGAGGGAACAGGCTTTACAGCGCCACCATCATCCCCAACAGGGGCGCATGGTTGGAATTCGAATCCGATGCGAGCAACGTCCTGTCCGTGAGGGTGGACAGGGCCCGTAAACTGCCGGTCTCAGTCCTCTTGAGAGCTGTTGGCTATGGTTCTGACGAGGAACTCTACGCCATAATGGGAGACAACCAGTACACGCAGGCTACGCTGGAGAAAGATCCCACCTCCTCCCAGGAGGAGGCCTTGCTGGAGATCTACAAGCGGCAGAGGCCTGGCGAGCCGCCCACGGTGGAGAGCGCTCGGACCCTATTGGAGAGCATGTTCTTCGAGGCCAGGCGATATGACCTGGCTCGCGTCGGACGCTATAAGGTCAACAAGAAGCTGGCCATTCGGAAACGGGTCGTCGGGCAGGTGGCTGCCGAGGATATCGTAGACCCGGAAACAGGAGAGATCTTGGTTGCGTCCGATACGCCCATCACTAGGCCCGCGGCCGAGAGGATAGAACAGGCCCGTATATCCCGTGTTCACATCAAGCTGGAGGACGGCACTGTAATCCCAGTAGTGGGCAACGGCGCGCCCGAGCTAAGCCAGCGCACTCTGACCAAGGAGGACCTGGCCGCCGCCGTGAACTACCTCCTGGGCATGTTCTTCGGCGTCGGGGAGGTCGATGATATCGACCACCTGGGGAACAGGCGTCTGCGTTCGGTGGGCGAGCTGCTGCAGAACCAGTTTCGAATTGGACTCGCCCGCATGGAACGGGTGGTCAGGGAGCGTATGACCATTCAGGATGTGGACATCGTCACCCCGCAGGGGCTGATAAATATAAGGCCGGTCGTGGCCGCCATTAAGGAGTTCTTCGGCTCCAGTCAGTTGTCTCAGTTCATGGACCAGACGAACCCGCTGGCCGAGCTCACGCATAAGAGGAGGCTTTCCGCGCTGGGGCCCGGCGGGCTCAGCAGAGAGCGGGCCGGGTTTGAGGTCAGGGACGTGCACCACTCTCACTACGGCCGCATGTGCCCCATAGAGACTCCCGAAGGGCCCAATATCGGCCTTATCGGTTCCCTGAGCACCTATGCCAGGATTAACGAATTCGGGTTTATTGAAACTCCCTACAGGAAAGTGGATAAGGAACGCGGCGTTGTGACCAACGAGATCGTCTACCTCACGGCTGACGAGGAGGACGAGAACGTCATAGCACAGGCCAACGCCCCCTTGGACGAAGAGGGTCACTTTCTCGAGGAGAGGGTCACGGCCCGGTACAAGCACGAGATCATCGTGGTGCCGCGGGAAGAAGTGGACTACATGGACGTGTCGCCCAAGCAGGTGGTCTCGGTGGCCACCGCCCTGATCCCCTTCCTGGAGAACGACGACGCCAACCGAGCCCTCATGGGATCCAACATGCAGCGGCAGGCGGTGCCTTTGTTGACCAGCGAGGCCCCGTTGGTTGGTACCGGCATGGAGGGAAAGGTGGCCGAGGATTCCGGCGTGGTGCTGCTCGCACGACGTGCAGGGGTAGTAGAGCGAGTCACCGCCACTGAGATCGTCATCAGGGCCGATGAACCTGACGACTCGGGTTCGACCCTTGACACTTACAAGCTGATGAAATTCGCCCGGTCTAACCAAGGCACCTGCATGAATCAGCGGCCCATCGTTCGCAAGGGCCAGAGGGTCTCCAAGGGTGAGGTCACAGCGGATGGGCCTTGCACTGACCACGGTGAACTAGCACTGGGCAAGAACGTCCTCGTGGCCTTCATGCCCTGGGAGGGCTACAATTACGAGGACGCCATCCTCATCAGCGAGAGGTTGGTGAAGAAGGACGTCTTCACCTCCATTCATATAGAGGAACACGAATGTGATGCGCGAGACACCAAGCTCGGTCCCGAGGAGATCACCCGCGATATACCCAACGTGGGCGAGGACGTGCTGAAGAACCTGGACGAGCGGGGAATAATCCGAGTGGGCGCCGAGGTGAGGCCCGGCGACATCCTCGTCGGCAAGGTGACGCCGAAGGGCGAGACCGAGTTAACGGCGGAGGAACGTCTCCTGAGGGCTATCTTCGGCGAGAAGGCCCGTGAGGTCAGGGATACCTCGCTCAGGGTCCCTCACGGCGAAAGCGGTATCGTCGTGGACGTCAAGGAGTTCTCGCGCGAGGCCGGAGATGAGCTCTCGCCGGGCGTGAACCGGCTGGTGAGGGTGTACGTGGCCCAGGAGAGGAAGATCTCCGAGGGCGACAAGATGGCCGGGCGGCACGGAAACAAGGGCGTGATCGCCAAGATCTTGCCCGAGGAAGACATGCCTTACCTGCCGGACGGTACGCCGGTGGACATCGTCCTCAACCCCCTCGGGGTTCCCTCCAGAATGAACATCGGACAGGTTCTGGAGACCCACCTCGGGTGGGCCGCCAAGGCCTTGGGGATCAAGGTAGCCTCGCCGGTTTTCGACGGAGCCACCGAGGAGGACATATTCAAGGCCTTAGAGGAAGCTGGGCTGAAGAAGGACGGCAAGACGATTCTCTACGACGGCCGGACGGGCGAGCCCTTCGACAATGAGGTGACCGTGGGCTACGTGTACATGCTCAAGTTGGCCCACCTGGTGGACGACAAGATCCACGCCCGTTCTACCGGCCCGTACTCGCTGGTCACCCAGCAGCCCCTCGGGGGCAAGGCGCAATTCGGTGGGCAGCGTTTCGGAGAAATGGAGGTCTGGGCCCTGGAGGCCTATGGGGCGGCCTTTACCCTGCAGGAACTTCTCACCGTCAAATCGGACGACGTCGTCGGCCGGGTGAAGACCTACGAGGCCATCGTGAAGGGTGAGAACGTCCCTGAACCAGGTGTACCGGAATCCTTCAAGGTGCTCATCAAGGAACTGCAGAGCCTCGGGTTGGCCGTTAAGGTCCTCTCGGAGAACGATGAGGAGATCGAGATCAAGGAATCCGAGGACGACTTCGATAGCGGGGCCGGTCCTCTGGGGTTCAATATCCAGGGCCAGGAACGGGATGAGCCCGAGGACCTAGATGAGGCCCAATGAAGGACGGATAGGCATCAAGGTGTCGTTGGGCAAATTAACCGTTTAAGGGGGAACAGCCCTTGCTAGACAATTTTGATTCCATCCGCATCGCCCTCGCATCTCCGGAGCAAATTCGTGAGTGGTCAAGAGGTGAGGTCAAGAAACCCGAGACCATCAACTACCGCACCCTGAAGCCGGAACGCGAAGGTCTGTTCTGCGAGAAGATCTTCGGGCCGCAAAAAGACTGGGAGTGTCATTGCGGCAAGTATAAGAGGGTGAGGTACAAGGGGATCATCTGCGACCGGTGCGGGGTGGAAGTTACCCGTTCCAAGGTCCGTCGTGAACGGATGGGACATATCGAGCTGGCAGCTCCTGTATCCCATATCTGGTTTTTCAAGGGGATCCCCAGTCGCATGGGGCTGCTCCTGGACATGTCTCCCAGACAGCTGGAAAAGGTGCTGTATTTCGCCGCCTATGTGGTGATCGACCCAGGCAACACGCCGCTGATGGAAAAGCAGCTCCTGACCGAGAACGAATACCGGGATTACCGGGAGAAGTACGGGAACGCTTTCAAGGCCGGTATGGGAGCGGAGGCCATTAAGGAATTGCTAGAGGCCCTGGACCTGGATGAACTTTCCGCTGAGCTTAGGAAAGAGGTCAGGGAGTCCACCGGTCAGCGCAGAGTCCGCGCCATACGCCGGCTGGAGGTGGTCGAGGCCTTTCGCAAGTCAGGCAACGACCCCTCGTGGATGATCCTGGAGGTTATCCCGGTTATCCCGCCTGATTTGCGGCCCATGGTGCAGTTAGATGGCGGCAGGTTCGCTACATCCGACCTCAATGACCTCTACAGGCGGGTCATAAACCGGAACAACCGGCTCAAGAGGCTGTTGGACCTCGGGGCCCCGGACATCATCGTCCGCAACGAGAAACGCATGTTACAAGAGGCGGTAGACGCCCTGATCGACAATGGGCGGAGGGGCCGACCGGTTACCGGCCCGGGTAACAGGCCGCTGAAGTCCCTTAGCGACATGCTCAAGGGCAAGCAGGGCAGGTTCCGCCAAAACCTGCTGGGCAAACGCGTCGACTACTCTGGCCGTTCAGTCATAGTGGTGGGACCGCACTTGAAGCTCCACCAGTGTGGTCTGCCCAAGGAGATGGCGCTCGAGCTGTTCAAGCCCTTCGTCATGAAGAAACTGGTGGCCGACGGGTACGCCCATAACATCAAAAGCGCCAAGCGAATGGTGGAGCGCGTCCGTGACGAGGTATGGGACGTCCTCGAGGACGTGATTAAGGAGCATCCGGTGCTGCTGAACAGGGCGCCGACGCTGCACAGGCTGGGGATTCAGGCCTTCGAACCGGTGCTAGTGGAGGGGCGCGCCATTCAGATCCACCCGCTCGTGTGCCATGCATATAACGCCGACTTCGACGGTGACCAGATGGCCATTCACGTGCCGCTCTCCGCAGAAGCTCAGGCCGAGGCGCGGATCCTCATGCTTTCGTCCCATAACATACTCAACCCCAAGGACGGCGAGCCGGTGGTGACCCCCACCCAGGACATGGTCTTGGGCTGTTATTACCTCACCTTGGAGCGGGATGGGGTTCGCGGTGAGGGCAACGTCTTCTCCTCGCCCGAGGAGGCCATGATGAGCTATCAGGTGGGTTACACCCATCTCCAGGCCAAGGTCAAGGTCCGCATCGACGGTAAGCTAGTCGACACGACCGTGGGGCGCGTCATCTTCAATGACCGTCTGCCGGAGGAGCTAAAACAGGAGAGCCAGCTGCCGTACAACCGGGTGGTCGACAGGAGCGAGCTCGGCAAGCTGGTGGCCAAGTGCTACCAGCGCTACGGGCAGAGGACCACCGCCAAGCTCCTCGACGGCTTGAAGGAACTTGGGTTCCACTTCGCCACCCAGGCGGGCACCACCATCAGCGTGGCCGACATAGAGATCCCGCCGGAGAAGCAGCCTCTGCTCCGTGAGGCGGATGCGAAGGTCGAAGAAGTCGAGAGACAGTACAAGCGCGGCCTGATCACTGACGAGGAGCGTTATCAGAAGGTCATCGATATCTGGAACGACATCCGCGACAGGCTTTCGCAGATCCTCATGAACAGGCTGGGGCAGTTCAACCCCATCTACATGATGGCCATATCGGGCGCCCGGGGTAACGTACAGCAGATCACCCAGCTGGCCGGCATGCGGGGCCTGATGGCTGACCCATCAGGGCGGATCATCGAGCTCCCCATCCGGGCGAACTTCCGGGAAGGCCTCACCGTGCTGGAGTACTTCACCTCCACCCACGGGGCCCGGAAGGGCCTGGCAGACACCGCCCTGCGCACTGCTGACTCCGGCTACCTCACACGCAGGTTGGTAGACGTTGCCCAGGACGTCATCGTGCGCGAGATCGATTGCGGCACCACTAGCGGCATTACGGTGGACGAGATTCGCGACGGCGGTGACGTGATCGAGAGCCTCCAGAGCCGCATTATCGGTCGCGTCGCGCTGGAGGACATCCTGCATCCCGAGACGGGCGAGGTAATCGTCAGGGCGGATGAGGAGATCCAAGAGGAACAGGCCGAGGCCATTGTCGCCGCAGGGATCGAGCAGGTTCAGATCAGGTCGGTCCTCACCTGTAAGAGCAGGCACGGTGTATGCGTTAAGTGCTACGGCAGAGACCTGGCGACTGGCAAGCTGGTGAACGTTGGGGAGGCCGTGGGCATCATCGCCGCCCAGTCCATCGGCGAACCGGGCACACAGCTGACCATGAGGACCTTCCACACCGGTGGCGTGGCCGGCGACGACATTACCCAGGGCTTACCGCGCGTTGAAGAGCTCTTCGAGGCCCGGAAGCCCAAGGGGCAGGCCATTATCTCGGAGCTCTCCGGTACCGTGAAGATGCTGCCGGGCAGGGGCCGGAAGGAGATCGTGGTGGTCTCTGAGGAGGGCAAGACGGTCTCTTACGTCGTGCCCTTTGGAGCCCGCCTCAAGGTCTCGGAGGGCGACCGGGTATCAGTCGGTGACGAGCTGACGGAGGGGTCGGTGAATCCCCACGAGCTCCTCAAAGTCCGCGGCTTACGCGGTGTGCAGCTGTATCTCCTTCACGAGGTCCAGCGGGTGTATCGCCTGCAGGGCGTGGAGATAAATGATAAGCATATAGAGATTATCATTCGGCAGATGCTCAAGAAGGTCAAGGTAAGCGATCCGGGCGACACCGAGCTGTTGCTCGGCGGCCTCGTGGACGTCTTCGAGTTCGAGGAGGAGAATGAGAGGGTCGTGGCGGCCGGTGGCAGGCCCGGCGTTGCCAAGCCCGTGCTGTTGGGGATCACCAAGGCCTCTCTGGCCACGGACTCCTTCCTCTCCGCGGCCTCATTCCAGGAGACGACGCGCGTCCTCACCGAGGCGGCCATCAAGGGTAAGCGGGATCCCCTGCTTGGTCTCAAGGAGAACGTTATCATCGGCAAGCTGGTCCCAGCCGGCACGGGGATGTCCCGTTATCGCAACGTGGAGATCCGGCCGGCCCAAGGGGTACAAGTCGAGACTTCGGGGGAGGAAACTGAAGCCCGAGCGGAGGAGGATAAAGAAGGAGGTGTTTCCTCCGCCGTCGAGGAGGCGGGAGAGTAGGCGTCTAGGGGCCTTGGTTGACAGTATCCGAGTTGGGTGCTAGAATATAGGAGTGTGTCTGCGTTTAAACACCCTGAAGGGAGGCCGGATGATGTCCTCTATCGAGAGGCTGAAGGCAGCTCATCATAGGGTTGTGGGAACGAGGCAGACCACAAAGGCCCTTCAACGTGGCGCTGTGGAGACTGTATTCGTGGCTGTAGACGCCGAGCCACACGTAACGCGGGACATTATCAGTAAGTGTCAGGAGGATGGCATCGAGGTAGTCCAGGCCTACACCATGAGCGAACTGGGAAAGGCCTGCCGAATCGACGTAGGAGCGGCTACTGTGGCCATTCTTAAGGACTAGAAGTCCCGACAATCGGCGAGCAAAGGCGGAGGAGCACGGATGAACACCGAGGGGGCCTCCCCCGTGTTTATCTGTGTTCGTCTGCGTAAAGGAGGTGAGCCGGATTGCCTACGCTAAGCCAGCTGGTTAGGAGAGGCCGTAAGAAGACCAGGGCCAAGTCGTCTGCCCCTGCGCTATCTAACTGCCCGCAGAAGCGGGGGGTTTGTACGAGAGTATCCACTGTGACCCCCAAGAAGCCTAATTCGGCGCTGCGGAAGGTCGCCAGGGTGAGGCTAACCAACGGAGAAGAGATCACGGCCTATATCCCCGGTATTGGCCACAACCTGCAGGAACACTCAGTTGTCCTGGTACGCGGCGGCCGCGTCAAGGACCTGCCCGGCGTGAGGTACCACATCATTAGGGGCACCTTGGATACCGCGGGCGTGGAGAACCGTGCCCAGGGGAGATCCAAGTACGGGGCCAAGAGGCCGAAAAAATAGAGGGTGTTGAGCCTGGCATTACCCCAGCGGCGTCTGGGCAGTACTAGCTATTGGCAGGTATTGTTTTTCTAACTCCGGAAAGGAAAGGGGGGGGGAGCATTGCCCAGAAGAGGACGCGTTCCCAGGAGGCAGATACTGCCCGACCCTGTTTACAACAGCACGCTCGTGGCGAAGATCGTAAACAAGATCATGTTAGACGGCAAGAAGGGTTTGGCCCAGCGCATCTTTTACGGTGCCATGGATAGGATCAAGGCCAAGACCGGCAAGGACCCCATGGAGGTCTTGGATGCTGCGGTCAAGAACGTAATGCCGATCCTCGAGGTGCGTCCAAGGCGCGTTGGAGGCGCCACATACCAGGTGCCGGTAGAGGTGAGGCCGGAGAGGCGAACGGCCCTCGCCATCAGGTGGATCGTTAACTTCGCCCGGGAGCGCGGCGAGAAGACCATGGAAGAGCGTCTTGCCAACGAGCTCATGGATGCCGCCAACAATACCGGGGGGGCCGTGCGGAAGAGGGAGGAAACCCACCGCATGGCGGAGGCCAACAGGGCCTTTGCCCACTATCGGTGGTAGAGTTTTTGGCGTTGCGGTTAAGGTCGCCTTTTAGTAGAATATATAGACGGCTGTCCAAGAAAAGTTAGTCGAAGGGAGGTGAGGAGATGCCCAGATATCCTCTCGAAAGAATTAGGAACATAGGTATCATGGCACACATCGATGCTGGCAAGACGACCACGACCGAACGGATCCTCTTCTATACCGGTCGAGTTCACAGGATGGGTGAAGTGCACGAAGGAGCTGCGACCATGGACTGGATGGTCCAGGAGAAGGAAAGGGGCATCACCATAACCTCCGCAGCGACTACCTGTTACTGGTGCGACCACCGCATTAACATCATCGATACTCCAGGACACGTTGACTTCACCATAGAGGTAGAGCGGTCTCTCCGGGTGCTCGACGGGGTGGTGGCGATATTCTGCGCCAAAGGGGGCGTGGAGCCTCAGTCGGAGACTGTCTGGCGCCAGGCGGACAGATACAAGATACCCAGGATCGCCTATATCAACAAAATGGACATAGTGGGCGCGGATTTCCTCAACGTCATCCAGATGATCAAGACGCGATTGAAGGCGAAGCCCGTCGCCATCCAGCTGCCCATAGGTGCCGAGGATGAGTTCCGAGGCATAGTCGACCTAGTAGCAATGCGCGCCATTTTCTATCTTGATGACCTCGGGACTCGAAGCGAGGAGACCGATATCCCCGCAGACATGCTCGACCTGGTAGCTGAGAAGCGGGAGGAGCTGCTTGAGGTCGTGGCCGAAATCGATGATGAACTCATGGTCAAGTACCTGGAGGGCGAGGATATATCGCCCGCGGAGATCAAGCGCGCGCTGAGGAAGGGCACCCTCCAGGTCCAGATCGTGCCCGTGTTGTGTGGTTCCTCCTATAGAAACAAGGGTGTGCAGCTCTTACTCGACGCCGTGGTTGACTATCTGCCCTGTCCCCTGGACGTGCCGGCGATAGTAGGCACCACGCCAGACGGTGAGAGGACCGAGAGGAAGCCCGATGACGGCGAGCCCTTCTCGGCCCTGGCCTTTAAGATAATGACGGACCCTTATGTGGGCAAGTTGGTCTTCCTTCGTGTATACTCCGGCACCCTCGAGAGCGGGTCCTACGTGTACAACGCAAACAGGGGGAAACAGGAGCGTATAGCCCGTTTCCTGCAGATGCACGCTGATCACCGCGAGGAGATCTCCGGGGTCAGCACGGGCGATATCGCGGCCGCGGTTGGGTTGAAGGACATCGGCACGGGCGACACGCTGTGCGATTCCGCTCACCCCATAGTCCTCGAGCCCATGCAGTTCCCGGAGCCCGTTATCTCGGTGGCAATAGAGCCCAAGACCAAGGCCGACGAGGATAAGATGAGCACCGCCCTGGCCAAGTTGGCCGAGGAGGATCCCACCTTTAAGACGCATGTCGATGATGAGACGGGGCAGACCATTATCTCCGGGATGGGAGAGCTCCACCTGGAGATCATCACCGACCGTCTGCTGCGCGAATTCAAGGTGCAGGCCAATGTGGGCAAGCCCCAGGTAGCCTATAAGGAGACTATTCGGAGGCCAGCGAGGACGGAAGGACGATATATCAAGCAGACTGGAGGCCGCGGTCAGTACGGTCACGTTGTGCTGGAGATCGAACCCCTCGAGGACCAACACGGCTTCGTGTTCGAGACCAAGATAGTGGGTGGGGCGATCCCCAAGGAGTTCTTCTCGGCCATCGAGGCCGGAGTCAAAGAGGCCATGGAATCAGGTGTGGTGGCCGGGCATCCGGTTATCGACGTGAAGGTTACCCTGGTCGACGGGTCCTACCACGAGGTGGATTCCTCTGAATTGGCCTTCAAGGTCGCCGCTTCTATGGCCTTTAAGAACGCGGCTGCCAAGGCCTCCGCGGTTATCTTAGAGCCGGTGATGAAGGTCGAGGTCGTGGTCCCAGAGGAGTACGTCGGGGACGTAATGGGGGACCTCAACGCGCGCCGCGGGCATATCGACGGTATGGAGCTCAGGGCCGGTGCCCAGGTAATCGTGGCTCACGTACCGCTGGCCGAGATGTTCGGCTACGCTACACAGTTGAGATCTCTGACCCAGGGCCGCGGCACTTACACCATGCAGTTCTCCCACTACCAACCGATGCCGCAGCAGCTGTCGCAGGAGATCGCCGGCGGTGTGCGAGGGAGGCACTGAGCCCTAGGGCAGGGTGTTACAATTCTCATACGGATTGGCAGAAGGAGGAAGGATATAATGGCCAAGCAGAAGTTTGAGCGTACGAAGCCGCACGTTAACGTAGGGACGATAGGGCATGTTGATCATGGCAAGACGACGTTGACGGCGGCGATAACGAGGGTATTGTCGCAAGAGGGCAAGGCGGATTACATGTCGTTTGACCAGATAGACAGGGCTCCGGAGGAGAAGGAGCGGGGGATAACGATTGCGACGGCGCATGTGGAGTATGAGACGGACAGTCGGCATTATGCGCATGTGGATTGTCCTGGGCATGCGGATTATATAAAGAACATGATTACCGGTGCTGCGCAGATGGACGGGGCGATATTGGTGGTGAGTGCGGCGGATGGTCCGATGCCGCAGACGCGTGAGCACATATTGTTGGCGCGTCAGGTAGGGGTACCGAGCATTGTAGTGTTTTTGAACAAGGCTGACATGGTGGATGACGAGGAGTTACTGGAGCTTGTGGAGCTTGAGGTACGGGAGCTTTTGAGCCAGTATGAGTTTCCTGGTGATGACATACCTGTTGTGACTGGTTCGGCGTTGAAGGCGTTGGAGTGCGGGTGTGGCAAGCGTGAGTGTGAGGCGTGTTCGAAGATATGGGAGTTAATGGATGCGATTGACGAGTACATTCCGACGCCGGAGCGGTCGGTGGACCAGCCGTTTTTGATGCCGATAGAGGATGTCTTCAGCATAACTGGTCGTGGTACGGTGACGACGGGTCGTGTTGAGCGTGGCAAGATTAAGGTGGGCGACGAGGTAGAGATAATTGGTTTGTCGGATGAGCGTCGCAAGACGGTTGTGACGGGCGTGGAGATGTTCCGGAAGCTGCTGGACGAGGCGGTAGCTGGTGACAATATAGGTACGTTGTTGCGGGGAGTGGACAAGGACGAGGTAGAGCGTGGGCAGGTCTTGGCGAAGCCTGGTTCTATCAATCCGCATACGAAGTTTGAGGCTGAGGTATACGTTTTGACGAAGGAGGAGGGTGGGCGGCATACTCCCTTCTTCAACGGTTATCGTCCCCAGTTTTATTTCCGGACGACGGACGTGACCGGTACGGTGCAGCTGCCGGAGGGCACTGAGATGGTTATGCCGGGGGACAACATTACCATGAGCATTGAGCTGATTACCCCCATCGCCATCGAAGAAGGACTCCGCTTCGCCATCCGTGAGGGCGGCAGAACCGTCGGCGCAGGCGTCGTCACCAAAGTCAGCGA
>ENA-OSAE01000413-OSAE01000413.1-marine-sediment-metagenome-genome-assembly--contig:-NODE-413-length-17725-cov-49.351443_pt1 | contig 17725 bp, 14 predicted proteins | sample MGYA00237870_ERZ529317 | MGnify/ENA primary metagenome ERZ529317 (study PRJEB26369, sample SAMN03142812) | marine sediment metagenome | biome: marine; feature: borehole; material: sediment... | reverse complement strand
GGGATTACCGTTTTTGGGTGGACGCCCGGGTTTTCGTTTTTGTTCAGTGACTATCTTGCCCGTTAAAGGGTAATACTCGCTGCTGTGGTTTTTGATGAATTCTTTGAGAGCATCTTCTGCATCAGGCTCACATGCAAAACTCTGTTTGTGTATCTTTTTGATTGCTTTTTTGAGTTGGTCTTCTTCTTTTTTAAGCCGTTTTTCAAGCCCCCTTGCCTTGCGCCCATCAAGCCTGGATGAATGGACTACAACAAAACGATATTCCCTGCCATAAAGAACCTCTGTAAAGCTCTGTAATCTGTAAGATGCTGCATCCTTTTTGGCAGAAAATTTACCGGCATCTTCCCAGTTGTTCTCCTCCCAGGCTTTCTGTATAAGCTGTGATTCTAAATTGAAATTGCCGGGAAGACGGGATATGAACCTCAGGGAATGTTTATCAAACTGGTTCAAATTATCTTCTGTAACACAAGCTGAATCAGCTACATATATAACTTTCTTGAATACTTCAGGGTCTAATACACCGCGCAGTCTTTCAATAAATTTAAAATTCCATTTCTTATCAGTTGTGTTACCGTCTTTTACATCAGCACATACGGGTATCTTATCAGATGTTACGCTTAATCCATACAAAAATTGTTTCAAATCAGGCCGTTTTGATTTGCTGTATCCATATGTTATGTTAAGGCTGCCTTCCCCTTTGAAATCACCATATACAGAAACTGAAGTGGTATCATTATGTAAAACCTTCACAGGTATCTTCTCATAACTTATAGCATGCATCGCAAGTGTTGAAAACACTTTCTGAGGACCGGCCAGTGCTATTTTGTCCAATGCCCTTGCCAGGTGATAATCAGTTAAATCCTCGGGTTTAACACCTTTGCCGAACAGATTCTCTGTATCCATACCTTCATAAAATTCATCTACCATGTATAAAGGGGTTCGACGCACCTATTAGACCTGCCGGGCCTGAATGATATTACTTCTGCCATTTAAAACCCACAGTTAAGTCCGTATAATTTGTGTAAAAAAGAATAAATAAAAAAGGGATTGAGCCACTCCCCACCCTCTGGTTAGAATTAAAGGTAACAAAACCAAAAACCTAACTGGAGGGATGAGAAATGGCTCAATATAATATTACCATTGATTCCGAAATTTTGCACTACCTCTTTTTAAAAGGAGCTAAAGATGAAGGGATGGCTAAGCTTTTAGAATCCATACTCATCAAATACTACAAGCCCAGGCTACCGAACAAATCAAGGCAGAACCTTTTATAGTTACAATCCAAACCAGCTAATATGGAAGCCAGTACAGCCTGTTCAATATCTATGTTTTCACAACTTATAGTTAACAATCCAAACGTTATTTGGAGTTGAGCAAGATAAAGTTTATGCATAGTTCTCACAACTTATAGTTACAATCCAAACCAATCCCGTTGGATGAGTAATTAAATATTTGCTTTGTTTTTACAACTTATAGTTACAATCCAAACTCAGGCCTGCTCCCCACATAACGTAAACTATCTCTGGTTTTCACAACTTATAGTTACAATCTAAACGGCCAGGTTGCAAGCAGGGGTTCCGCCAGTAACACTTAGTTTTCACAACTTATAGTTACAATCCAAACGTTATCTGCATCTTGCTCAATTGCCCCGGATTCTCTGTTTTCACAACTTATAGTTACAATCCAAACAAATGAGAAACTAAGAGAACTTAAAAAACAGGAAGATGATATGTTTTCACAACTTATAGTTACAATCCAAACTCGGGACCCGTAATCTTGATCAGCCTTGCTTCCGTGGTTTTCACAACTTATAGTTACAATCCAAACCCCATTTTAAAAGCTAGTATTTCCAAGGACTCTGAGGTTTGAACCCTCTTTTTTTGTCGTCGATCCCCAGTAGCACAATTTCCCTTAGGGATCGACGACAGCATTATTAATTTCCACTAAAAAGAAACAGCACTTTCTAGCTGTGCAATATCTATACTGTTCAAGTCCGTTACCACCCTATGTTCAAGTTTGTTTTGCACCTCATTCAAAACACGATACTTGAATTTTGACCTTCTTTTCTCAAAAACCCTCTCAACCGCTTCATTCCATAATTCTTCCGGCCCGATTAACCAGACTTCTTCCTTACACCTTGTTAAAATCGTATAAAGCATTTCTCTGTAAAGACTTGTATTGCCTGCATAGATAACATACTTTGCCTGTCCGCCCTGCATTTTATGAGCTGTAATTGCATAAGCAAGTTCTATATAGTATTTTGCCTCCATGATATTATACCGGACAACCTTATCACCTTCCGGTGTATCATAAGTTACTTCTAAAAATTCCTTATCATCTTCAACTATATAATCAGTAATCACTCCTCTTGTTCCGTTATATATCGTTGGCCTATCTTCACGAATAGCCAATATTCTTGCCCAAGCTTTTCTCCTGGCACTGCTCAATCCTCTGGGAATACTTTTATCGGTATAATCGTTCCTTATTGCAATCACCGGGTCGCCTATCGAATATTCAATGTCGTCGCTTATCGGTTTGTTCCCAAACTCCCGTTTAAGCGCTGTATTTAGTTCATCTGTACCAACACCTTTTGTCCGGGTAGCCCCTAAAACGACTACATCCTTCCAGTCGGCATCCCTTTCCAGCAAGTTCCTTACGGTTTCAATCGTTTTCTTTATTATCTTCCGCTCCGATTTACAGTCAATTAAATTAATGCCGGATAAAGATTCATCAATTTTCTTCCCCTCTCTAACTCTCAAAGCATTTGCTGTTATGTCATCTTTAGCACGATAACTGCCTTTTAGGTTGATAAGAGCCATCTGTTTGGTTCCCCGCTTGGCTAAATCTATCAACGCTTCGAATACGCCGCCAGGTCCAAGCGGTGGAAGCTGACCCGGATCGCCTACCAAAACAAACCTGGTAGCAGGATCCGTAACGTATAATAACCGGTAAATAACCGTAATAGTGGCCATGCTCATTTCATCAACAATCACCACAGGCGGAGCTTCCTGATTTTCTGTTTCCTTCAATTCACCTGTTCCTACTGCATAGTCATCATCACCTATTGCTATGCCTGCCCATCTGTGTATGGTAGAAAAATTGGCTCCAACCTCTGCACCTGCTATCTGCGCAGCTATACCTGTAGGCGCAAGAACCGGTATCTGTTCACCTGTTATGTCCTGAATAGCTCTAATTAATGCCTTAATTGCAGTCGTTTTGCCTGAACCTGCTTGCCCCGTTATAACCACTACCTTGTTCCGGCTTAACTTTTCAGCTATAGACAGCTGATCAGGGTCCAGGTTTACATCAGAATATTTTTGCATTTTTTGTTTCAGTTCATCCGGATCAAATTTATATCCCTCCGTATTAAGTATTTCTACCAGTTTTCGTGCTCCAAAAATTTCAGACCAGTATACTCCCGGTAAATATACTGCCCTTGCTAATTTTTCTGCTTCCGAAGGATCCGCACCTTCGGACACCAGGTCATTTTTAATTTCTTCAACGAATCTTTTCGGTTCAAGGATATAGTAACCCTTAATTTCACTGGTTTCGTTATTGTTCGGCTTCAATGCAGTGCTGATTAGTTCCGCTCTAAAGCGCTTCGACAAATTACCCCAAAGATGATAATAAGGTGTATACGAATGACCGTTATTTATATCTCTAATCAGGTGTGCCATTATCCTTGCCTTGCAGTTTTCAATCGGAAAATTAATACCTCTATGCTTTGCAATAGCCTCAGCCGCTTTTATTCCATCTTCTCCGAAAACTTGCGTAAGAACCCAAGGGTATTCTTCAATTAACTGGGCCACTGATATACCTTTTAAAGCTGCTCTTCTTTGAAGTCTGTCTGTTGCTATCACTGCGTGCTGAAAATCAAATGTAGTACAGGAAGTAAACAATCTGGATACGTTTAAACAATCACGATCTTTAGTTACATCATCCAAGATTTTTACAAGAGAAAAAGCTTCTTCTTCGCTCATACCATCAGCAAGTTTATTTATTATTTCATCACGTTTATTGCTGGTAATAGCTTCAACTAAATCCCATAGCTTAGAAATCTTTAAAATTTTCATCGCTTTTTCTATACTATCAGACATTAACCCCGGAGCAAGAACGGAAAGCGTATTAAGTTCTTCCGCAGTTAAGTCACGGGTTATATCTCTGAGATCAGTTACATGGAATTCATTATCAATCCACTCACCAAAAAGACAAACCAGCATCCTAAGCCTCAAATAAGGTTTTAGTTCAAAGGGAGCATAAAAACTAACAGTCTGGCCTTTAAGCTCCCCTCTGGTGACTAATATTTTGCCTAAAGGTTTTGTTTTACGGTTTTTAACTTTATAAGGCAAAGAAATAACTTTTCCACAAATTTTTTCCACAACAGAAACCTCCCTGTTTTATTTGTTTTTCACGTTCTTACAACTTGACAAATCTTTAGCAATATCACTACTATTTTTTCCTTTTAGTTATTATAACTTATTGTTGCAGCTTAAATCAAAATACTATTAGATTTGCAGACAATCTGCGGTTAAATTCTCACAACCTATAGTTTATAACCCAAATTATATATAATCCAAATTATAAATGAATTAAATTCTCATATCGATACAAGCAGGTTTCTATAACTTGTAGTTACAATCCAAACCCACAGGCAGTTAGCGCTTTTTGTCAGGTTTCTTCGTTTTCACAACTTAATTATAGTTACAATCCAAACTCTCCGCAGATCCTTGATTAACAACTCCTTTATCTCTCGTTCTCACAGTCTATAGCTATAATTTAAACCACGCTTTCTTGGGCAATGGCCCGATTCTGAAAGCTGTTCTCACAACCTATAGGTACAATCCAAACCGCTGGAGTTTGGATAACGAAATGGATGACTTATGGAGTTCTCACAATTTATAGTTACAATCCAAACTTTCTCGTCCCAGCCCAAGTCAAAGCAGGCATATGGGTTCTCATAACCTATAGTTACAATCCAAACCGGAAAAATACTTTCAAGATGATGTAATCGAAGATCTAAGTTCTCACAACCTATAGTTACAATCCAAACGTTGGTGAAAGGATAATTAAGCTGGAGGAAGAAATTAGATTCTCACAATCTATAGTTATAATCCAAACCCACTCTTAGGTCGTCCATACAAAGTCACTACATAGTCCTCGTTCTCACAACCTATAGTTACAATCCAAACTTCCAATCCCAACTGTGCAGCCTGCATGACCGCACCCGGTTCTCACAATCTATAGTTACAATCCAAACAACTAAATCTTTCCTCCTCTCGCTTGTATTTGTCGTAGTTCTCACAACCTATAGTTACAATCCAAACCAAGCAGAATGTTACGCTACCGTCCCGATCTCGTAGGTTCTCACAACTTATAAGTTACAATCCAAACTATATCCCTTAATATTTCTACTACCTGAATCTTTTAGTTCTCACAACCTATAGTTACAATCTAAACGAATCACATATGGCATACAGAGCAACACAATACTTGATGTTCTCACAACCTATAGTTATAATCCAAACGAAACAGGCGTTCAAACATAGCTGAAATCGTGTATATGTTCTCACAACCTATAGTTATAATCCAAACTCATCCACATCATTATCATAATAGCAAGCACGAAAACCGTTCTCACAACCTATAGTTATAATCCAAACTCACATACAAAACATTTGTTGTGCCATACGATGAACTGTTCTCACAACCTATAGTTATAATCCAAACGTAAAGGTAGAAGTATTTTTCCTCTGGGGTTAGGTCGTTCTCACAACCTATAGTTATAATCCAAACTATAACCTTTTTCAAAAGCTAGTAACAGACCTTTATGTTCTCACAACCTATAGTTATAATCCAAACCGAATACAACCCAGAAGATGGAAACTGGTATTTAGTGTTCTCACAACCTATAGTTATAATCCAAACTATAACAGGTACACCAGCAATTTTGGCTTTGTATTCGAGTTCTCACAACCTATAGTTATAATCCAAACTTCAAGTAGGGCATTAAATTGTTCAGTAGTCGGCACGTTCTCACAACCTATAGTTATAATCCAAACTTTCATGATCTTAGACATTTTAGCGCTACTATGATGTGTTCTCACAACCTATAGTTATAATCCAAACTTTTCCTATTTCTTTAACAACTTTATAACACTTCGGAGTTCTCACAACCTATAGTTATAATCCAAACTGCATCTCCATGCGAAGGAGCGATATAGAATTTTTGGGTTCTCACAACCTATAGTTATAATCCAAACCATAGAAACTATTCAGGTATAGGGAGGATGTTAATCAGAAGTTCTCACAACCTATAGTTATAATCCAAACGTATGTGATATACAATGGTTTTACCTTTGATGAGTAGTTCTCACAACCTATAGTTATAATCCAAACGGGAGTATTGGGTGTAGATGTATGTATTTCAGTAGAGTTCTCACAACCTATAGTTATAATCCAAACCCATTTTGAAAACTAGTATTTTTAAGGACTCTGAGGTTTGAACACCCCTTTTTTTGTCGTCGATCCCCAATAGTGCAGTTTCCCCGGGGGATCGACGACAGTTATTACAACGGATACCAGCGGTACATCGGGGGTATCCAGCACATATCTTTGTTATCTATAAGCCAGTACGGTGGCTTATATGAACAGTAGTCTCTCAACCAGCCTCCTCTGCCAGGATGTTCATCAAACGGGATCGGACGTGCAGGATTGCCATTCTTGTCTATTACACTGTAATCTTCAGCTATTTCTTTTACCACTACCTTTTCAACTCTTCCCATCCCTATAGCTGTTTTAACTCCGATGGCTTTTAAATCTGATAAAAGGTCCTCTATTTTTTCCTTGTCGCCTACACAGTAAAAGTTTACTATAGGCGCTATTATCCCCGGCATTAACTCCCTTGAATTTCTATACAGACCCGAACCAACATAAATAACTTCTCTTTTCCACTTCGCACATTTCTCTATTTCCTGTTCTTCCGGCCAGTCAGTTCGACTGACAATACTTAGGGAGGTATGTTCTGCTTTCGGCACTTCAATTGCACTTGCTCTATAGAATTTTTTCCTAGTCCCTCCTACCGCCAGGGGAACACCCCTTTCGTTATTTTCCGGTGAATAAGAGTCATATTCATTATAGTCATAGTCAAACCTTCCTGCCCGCTGTGCCATTAATTCAATCAATATTGAGTCGAACATTAGAGGATAAGGCTTGACTTTAATGGGGAACGCAATAGGACTTGATAGAAGTATAGTTATTTTAAGAGGCTTCATTAAATACACGGCTCAGAAACCCCGTCCGCAAGAACGGAGAAGAAAACCGCTTCCCTCCTTTCAACAAGTATCAACCCTTACTCACTTTTTTTTCTTCTTTTCTTCACGAGCTTTATCGGTACTCCTTAGATACTCGGCAAGTTCCTTTGACATGTAGTAGTTTATCTCGTTCTTATTCTCTTTGAGGTATTCCCAATATTTTTCTGCTTTTTGGGGGTTATATGAAGTACCGTCAGCATACATAAATTCCATCGCAAAATGTCCGCAACCTTTGGCCTTCCAGCCGCCGATAGAACTCAGCTCCTTGAAAGATTCAACAAAAGCATGCAGGGCCGCTTCAAGAATCTCGTCATCATTTCTGCAGAGTTCAAAATAAGTCCACATGGGGAGACCCGCCGGCAGTGCTTCAGCACTATATATTGCACCCTTGTCCCTCTTTACATCATCGTCATCGGATTCATCGTCTACTTCAACCACAACTTCTCCATCTTCTGACAGCTCGTCTGCTTCAGAGTACTTCAAAAACTCATCATCTATTTTGCAGCGTGTTAAACGTATCACATCGAGTTTCCCTTCCAGGTCTGATGCGGTTAAAAGTTCTACATCTTGAAATCTCTCTTTTAATGGGGTATTGGAAAGCATCCAGCAGGTCTCCTTTATGATCGGATAAACAAAACCTACCCGGAGCATTCCTTTCAAGAACATACCCCGCAGTGCTCCACCTAGAAGATTTACAAAAGGCAACTTTTTCCGGATTTCCTGCTTGAACTTAAACTGTTCCTGGCCCGGTGAGTCATCCTTACCGGTACCGCCCCCTGCAGAAATAAAATGTATAATTTCAGGGTGTATACTTTTCTCAGGAGTCTCAAGAACCTGAAGTGTTTTGTATATAAAACGACGACGTGTCTGTCCACGAACTGAGTTTCCATTAATAACAGGTATCCTGCATATTCGATAACGGACGGTCTTTCCGTCTGTTTCAGGGTAGACTACATTTCTTCGGTTAAAGCTAAGAGGGGCTCCCTTGGGTCTCCTTATTCCAAACTCGGGTATTTCACCATTCACGACAGGCTCAAGAGATGTAAGAAAAGCATAAATCACTAAAATCAACCTCCTTATTTCTTTTTGTTTTCCCGTTTTCTTGTACCAATAATAAATGCAGCAAGATGTTCTTCAGGACCGTGATGCATAGGATTTACTTGATACACATCATCTTTCTTTTCATATTCTTCGACCAACTTTAAAACCTTCTCAGCTCTAAAACCCATCGTGCAGGCTGTCATGCTGTTATCCCCAGCGTGTGAATGCCAGGGATGAAATATAAATAAAGCTGATACCTGCTCACGGTTATAATTCACCGGCGAAAAATAAATAACATGACGGCGGTATGTTCCTCCCCAGGTCTTGAATATGAGCACGAAAGGATCTTCAGGGAGTTTTTTTAAGGTTTCAAGTATATCCTGTGCTGTTTCAAACATTTTAAAGCTGTGCTCAGTCGCAATCAGACCCCTATGCAGGTTTTGATTGTAATATTTCTTCAAGAAATTACATGGCTCGCATATATAGTTACTGTTTCTGTCTCTGATGAATGCTTCATCCGTCCAACCATCAGAATAGAATTTTTTAGCTTGGACAGCGTTTCCAAGTAAAACTCCACCGCATAACCGGCAACGACCATCTTCCGTTACATCAAGATTCTTTTTCACCATACCTGAAAACACTATCTGAGATGCGGTTTTGGGTATCAAGCTATCATCCCCATTCCTATTGAGTTGTGCATACCCAATCCTACCAGTTGGGCAAATTGTATTACCTCCGGTGGCGCATCAAACTCAAATTTGCCGCTGTAGCCGGGAATTTTGAAATTTCTATAGCTTTCCAGTCTTTTACGATACGCCGTAAATTTAAAATGGATATCGTCTTCTCTTATGCTGAGACCTGTCCATGCTTGATAGCGGTTGATTAAGGCTTTTTTAACCCCTACAGTGAAATTGCCGTCCTCCGGATTTAGATACTTATTATTGCGTTTAACCGTAATAGGTGAAACGCAACGGTATATTCCTCCTTTCTTTCTAAGCGGGACACGCTTCAGTTTGTTTTTTCTTATCTGAAAAGTAATATCTTTAAGAGTAATAGTATTCAAAAGTGAAAAAGCGTGTTCAAGTATAGCCAAAATATGGTGGTCAGCACTTGAAAACCAATATTCCCATTCGCCATTAGTGCTGGTAAAACCTTCCGGGCGATAAGCCGCATGAACAGCAAGAAGATTATGAGTAAAAAACTTATAGTTTTTATTTTTTAGGTAGCCTTCCTGGTGAAGTTTTATCCCGGTTTCCGGTGAAACATTCTCAAGTATACTGTATAAAAGGCCTGAAAGGTACTGGCGGTAATTATAAGGTACAAGCATATCTTGGGGGGCTTTAAGTTTTACAATCAGTCTGTAATCGGGGAGTTTATTCAAAATATCACCCTCTTGTTGAGTCAAACCTATTTACCCCAAAATTCGTCCACCATCCTAGCATAAGATTCAAAAACATATATCCTCTGGCAAGATTTGTTCCCATACTGTTATCTGGCCATCTTTTAACCTTAACATGAGCACCACCCTGTATAAATTTTAGTTTTAATTGTGTAGAATTCCCTTTACATGGAGTTTTTGAGTTGTTTGTATTTATATATTCGCCGCAGACATACGGAAATCCTTTATTCTATTGGAATATCAATGATTTTTAGCACTTTTTCACAGAGTTTTTCAGGGGTAACTACCTAAGGGCGCAAAATGTGCGCTTAAAATAAGCATGATTACACTCTTACCCTTCTTCATCCAAACCTACCTCTTTCTTTTAAGGTATAGGTTTTAAAATCAGTTAATTCTAATATTAAACATAATCATGCGATATTGCAAGTTTTTGGTGAGACTGTTTTTATCCCAATAAAAACAGAGAAGAGGCACTACAACCCCTTCCTTCTTCCTGGTTTTAATCTATGGTTCTTACATCTTTTATACTGTCAGAATTTGTTGTAAAACATATAACACAACTAATATCACTCTGGACGCTGTCCAGAGCAATCTCAACAGTTTACGAAATATCTGCAAGGTATCCCGTTTGGTTTAAATTCTGCCCATAAAAATATCCTTAGCACTATGCATATGTACCACAGAAGCTTTTAAAAAATGATGAAATTACAACACCAAAAATGGAACTGAAAATATCAATCCCGCCATTTAAGCATACCGTTAGTAAGAAGAACAAGTTTGTTTGTGTAAATTCCTTCCACAATCTCCAATCCCGTCATTTTCTCACGCTTGCCAAACAGTCTAAATTCCTTTGTTTCCAAGGCGTTTACATACCTGCGGGCTTCCTCAAGAGGCATGCCGTTTTTCATCAAGATGTAGAACGTTCCTATCACACTTACCGCCTTGATCTCATGGTATTTTTCAGAATACCTGGATACGATGAAATTTCTCGCCCTGCGATCATCGGACATGAATATGGTTACTCGTTCCATATTGGAAATGCTGAAGATTGCTGCCATCAGGGCTGTCTTGATTTCCCCAAGGTTGGTCGAACGGCCTTCACTTTTGCTGTTTTGCTTTAGTTCCTCCTCTACAACGGCAAGCTTTACACAAAATTGTTCTATATTACCCCTATCTAAAAGCAGTAATTCCAGTTGTTTATAGTAATCTTCGTAATAGTCCGTCCCAAAAATCTCACAACTCTCTTTTAAATTGCTTAAAAAAGTCCTTACAGGCATATGAAAATGCTTGTCCAATAGTTCAAGCAAATCTCTGTCGTCTATCATCTTTATATGCTGCTCTTTAACAAGCCTGTCCAGCAAATCTGCTGCTTCCTGCGGCCACTCTACTTCTTCACGGACTTGATAGTGTATGTAGAATTCATCCCCCACAGTCAGTATTTTTTCTAATAAAGTTGGTGCACGAGGAGAAGGGGCAACAGCTGACTTAACAATTAAATCCGCATCAAGTACGGAAATACCCAATTTACTCAACTTTCTCACCCAACTCCTGAAAAATCTCTTCTATGTTTTTCTGGATATAAGCCAGGTCTTTTGCGGCCCTTGCTTTCGAAATAAGTTCCTGAGCATCATTATCCATAATCAATGCTTTCAACTTCCCATACTTTACTGTTCTGGTACGTTCCTGCCACCGCAATCCGATTTCATGTTTTTTTATTTCAAACAATACGCCTTCCCTTTCGTCTCGGTCTGGAACCTGCAGCCATTTATCCGCTTCTTTGTCTTTTAGAATCCCTGTTTCGTACAGCCGTAATACCATTGTTTTATAAGGAACGGCAAATACATCCATCAAACGAATAATATCCAGCAAATTTAAATTTGCAGGATCTGTCTTCAAAATCTCGATCTGTTCTTTCAACAAAGTTCTCGGAACAAGCAGAAGAGCAGCAAAGAGATTGGCTGCCCGTTCCTCCTGTTTGCCGTTAAGGTCATCTTGTTTGATCAAGTGGCTATAACCGTTTTCCAGCTGGTCTCGGTTAAACAGGAGGTGGTAAAGTTCATGAGCTGCGGTAAAAATTTGTTTCTCCAGCGGGAGGTTGGTATTTACATAAATAAACAGTTCGCCTTTGTAGTTGCAGATAAAACCACAAATTTCGTCATCAGGAATGGGAAAAAGGAGCAAAGCTACATTCCGATCATAGTTTTCAATGATATTAAAAATATTGCCCTGGATGATGACCCCGCTCCCGACATATCTATCGGCAAATCCAATTGCCTTATCTTCGATATTATTAAATTGTTCTTTATCGTTTCTAAAAATGCATTCTTTTATAAGATCGTGCATATTACGCATCCCATTCCTTCATTAGTTTGTTTTTGTTCTCCTGTACCTGACTGTGGAACAAAAACATCTCCATGATTTTCTGAGCATGTAGCAACCCTATTCGCGCCTCCTTTGTTTTAACCTGGCCCATAAAAAGTTTTATCGGCTCAATATTTTCATTTACCGAGTTCTCTTTCACCAATTCCTCTATAGATACATTTAAGGCATCGGAAATTTCTTTTAATTCTTGTGCTGTTATATTCTTTCTTCCATGAACTATTTTGTTAACGTCCTGTCTTGCCCAGCCAAGTTTTTTCGCTAAGGCTGCCTGCGTCAAAGATTTTTTGTTGAGTATTTCAAGAATGTTCTGTCCGATGATTTCGTTGGTTGTAAGCATTTAAAACACCTCCTCCTTCCTACTAATAATATTATATGTTTTTTTCTAATTCTAGTCAACAAATTAGTGACAATTATTTTGACAATATTTTTATTTTGTATCTAATTTTATTACCAAATATCAACGGACAAGACAAATTTGCTCTGGCAGGGATTTTCAATTTACTTTTAAAAAAATCGTATTTACAAGCGATTAATTTACTGAAACTCTATTTATCTCCGTTTTTCTATCAATATTGCTTTGCTATGCTTTTACCCCCTAAAAGACTATCAAGTTTTTAAAAACATGATTTCTCACCTGTGAAAACAAAAAACAACCTCTTAAGCTGTTTCCGATAACGGTTTTATTTTTATTTTCTATAATCAAAACTATAATCAAAAAATTAATTTTTTATACAGAACGCTCCCAAATAGATTTTTTATATGATTATCCCGTTAATTCAGCATTATTCATTAAGCTTATAGACGTTAAACGGCATACTAAAAAGGCTGGACTTAATCAATCGTAATAAGTAGCAGGACGCCCCGAAAGGATTCACCGGTACGAGACTGCATTGAATCCAGTCCGATTTTACCGTGAATCCGGCACTCAACTCAATGTGTGTCTTACAGGTAACAACAATACTCCTGTATAACAATACTCAATTCTCAAATTTAACTCAACAAGTAAACACCAGGTTGAGTGCCGGATTCCATCTAAAAAACTATACACAACGTTGATTAAGTCTAACCTCAATATATAAAAAGTTGCTGATTAAAAGATATAGTCATTTAAAAAAATAATTTTGTTGAAAATTTTATTAGCTCAGCGTTTTTTCATATCGCACCCCTCTTATATCGGCTGTATGTTACCGCATGGTTTTTAAAATTCTCAGGACTATATTTTAAGTCAAATCTTCCTGCGGTATTTTAAACAGAAGAAGACCGGCAAATTTTTCATAAAAGGTTATTGATATACCTGAACCCTAACCCGGATTGATTCTGCTCAAAAGCAAATCCTTTATTTTAACCTTTTTATAATTTTTAATTAATTCCTTTTCTTCTACATCATCCGGGAAGAAAACTCTTTTCCCTTCGGGTTCCTTCTTTATATATTTTTCTCTTCTCCACAGATCAATCAACTTTTTATATACAACCCTTTCCCCCTTCGGATCGGTAAAAGGGAGAATCAGGATTAAGCTGTTTTTACTTCTAAAAGTTATATCTATACTCCTTAATTTTTTTAGCGAAGCCTGATATATTTTTTCCATCGTTGTTTCTTCCGCATCAAATATATACCGCACGACTGCCAAATTTGTTTTTCCTCTTATCGCTCTGTCTATTTCATTGACAAGCAGATCACCTATTTTGTTAGACAAATCCTTTTTTTCAGACTCGGCTGAGGATTTTTTAACATCTCCATCATCTTCTTTCGGCAAAATACGCTCAATTCGGGTCATCAGGGTCCTTTCATCAAAGGGCTTTAATATATAATCTTTTGCTCCCAAATCCAGGCACTTTATTATGCTTTTTCTCTTTTTCTCCCCGCTCATAATGATGACAGGGAGATTGGGATATTTTTCAACAAGGTTTTTTAGAACTTCTGTTCCGTACATATCTTCAAGATAAAGATCCAGTATCACAAGATGCATATCCTCTTAGGTGTTCTTCCTAGTTTTTCAGCAGTATTCTTAAGTTTTTCGATAAGTTCACGGTCTGTGTATTTATACCTCCTCACAAGTTTCACCCCAAGTAAATCGAAAAATTTAAAACAGATCTTTCAAGTCATGTACAAGACGGTTAAATTTCGTTTTCTGGCTATTAATAAAATCAGCACCCTTGATAATGAATTGAAGGGGGCTGCTGTCCCCCATATTTTCTTTCTATTTTTTTGGAGGACAGCCCAGCTGTATCCAACAATCTCATAACGTTCCTCTTTCTTAATAAACCTGCTCAATAAAGATGTTTCCGTGGCCATCACTTTTATACTTGAATGAAAGTTCTTTACAGCCAGATGTTGATATTTTTACTGTTTTTCCAACACTGCAGCTCTCGCTACTTATGCATCCGGTAACAGGAGTAGAGTATTTCTCGTAATATTTCTTCTTTAAGCGCATTTCAGCAAATGCCGAAGATAAACCGCTTATAAAAGTCCTATCAGACTTAATACGTAATACGTTCCTGTTTTTCAATAAAATTACGCTGGTACCTACTTTTATCGGTTCATTATTGTCATACACCAGAACGTTGCCGTCCTCGTCAAAAAGAACACCTTCCACGGAGAAATAAAACAAACCATCAGCAGAATCGTTGTCTGTTCTTATGTTGATCGGGCTGGTTACAAAAAACTGATAAGATTTACCGTCAAAATTAATACGGTATGCCGATGATAGGTTGTTATACATCATCGTTAAAACTTTTAATACTTCTTCTCTATTGTCATTTACAGGTTTTATCCCAACTTCTTTAGATGGAAGGTATATCTTGCTCAGCTCCTCAAACGTACTGTCTTTAGGTTCATATCTCACCTTGAAATCCCCGTCTTTGGTGGTACCAAAATAATAGATACCTTCCTTGTAACAACCTTCTTTTACCAGGGTCTCAATAACTTTGTCTTTATTGTTCAGCTTGTTTTCTACTTCTTCCAACACCTTCAGCGATGTCCCGTCCGTAGCAATAACTATTACTCCCTCTAAATCGGTCCTTAAGTCCTCTATACCGTTTCTGCTCAATCTGTTCAACAGTTCCTGATGTGGATGTCCGTACTTGTTGCCCCAACCTACAGAAATTACCGCTATCGAAGGTTTTATTGCCTGCAGCAGGGCTTCCGATGTAGATGTGCTGCTCCCGTGATGGCCCACCTTCAAAACATCTACCTCCGGTACTCTGCCGATAAGTTTTGTTTCAACATCTGATTCCAGATCACCTACAAATAAGAATTCTCTGTCTTTATAGTCAAGCAGGGCCACAACAGAATTGTTGTTGGTATTATCATAACCGTCACCCAGCTCAATTATTTCAAAAACCATATCTTCGCCTATATCAAAACGCATATCTTCATCTTCCTGATAAACCGCTCCTTCGTAGGCCACTTCATAACTGACAGCTGCCCAATAGTCCCGGTATGTCTTTGTGTCCGCAGTTTCTCCGGAATCTATTATTCTTTCTACCCTGAAAACTTTCAGAACATCATCCAGCCCCCCTATATGGTCTTCATGGGGATGTGTCGCTATTAGTATCTCTATATCATCTACGTTTTGGCTCTTAAGATAATTTACAACCCAACTTCCGTCTGCATTATTACCTCCATCAATCAGTATATCGTAATTGTCAGGCGCCTGTATATATATTGAGTCTGCCTGACCGACATCTAAAAAGTGAACCTTCACTATTTGACTTCCTGCCCTTTTCCGTTCTCTATAACGGGTTTGTATTTTAATTACCCCGTTGTTCCAAGTAACCTCGTCTCCCAAAGATTCTCCAACGAAACGCAGAGGTATAAAGGTGCTGCCGTTTATTAACTGTGCCTCAACGGTCAACCGTTTTTTCTCACCATTTACAAATGCGGTTTTGCTTCCTATTGGAAGTTTGACTTCTTTACCATCTCGTATTCCTATAGCCGTTCTCGTTTTGCTGTCCCATTTAACCTCGCATCCCAGTGCTTCAAAAAAGGCTCTCATAGGTACAAGGGTTGAGCCGTTTTTAATGATAGGAGCAGGAGTGAAGTGTTTCTCCTGGCCATTAATAAATACCTGAATACTATTAGAGGCTTGTGCTCCAGGTATAAAAACCATAACACTAAAAATAACTATTAAAAATAACGATACAATTTTCTTATCTATCAACCACATCACCATCCTTATTGACTTTTTATAGTAAATATTATGTAAAAAGGATTATATTTCCTTCTTTTTCTTAAAAAAAACAGATCCCGTTTAAACCCTACACATCAAAAAATTTTATTTTTCATTCTATTTAAATCAATATCAAGAACTTTGGCTATTTTTAGCAACTCAACTGCTGAAAGAGTATTTTTTTAAATTTTTCTTCCAATTCCCCATGATTCATTGAAATCATATCAGCCAGAAGTCTCCCGGTCATCTTTTTTTCATACAGTATCATATCAATATATTTCCCTATATGCATTACCTCCACCTCCTAAAATTTTTATTATAATATCGAACATTTAGGTCAATGGGATACATTCAAAAATTAATTTTAAAAATGACTATACCTTTTAGTCAGCAACCTCTTCCTATACGAACTAATGTTTGGTATAATATAATCAAACGCCAGTTCGATTGGGAGTGGTTTCAATGACAAATCAAAAGCTTTCTCTTATGGCTTTCCAAAAGAAATTCGCTACCGAAGAAGCATGCTACCAGTATCTATATAACATACGCTGGCCTGATGGTTTTGTTTGCCCCAAATGTTCTCATCCTAAAGGCTATCATATCGTATCTCGTAAATTGATCCAATGTGCCAATCCTGAATGTCGATATCAGGCTTCAGTTACTGCAGGAACCATCATGCACAGAACAAGAACTCCATTGGTTAAATGGTTTCTAGCTATATACCTTGCTGCTCGGGATAAAAGAGGTATATCTGCTATGGCATTGGCCAAAGAAATTGATGTAACATACAAAACTGCATGGCTTATGCTCCATAAGATCAGAAAGGCTATGAGGGACCGTAACGCTCGATATATGTTATCAGGTATTGTGGAGATTGATGATGCTTTTTTTGGGAGTCCCGCCAGGGGTGGTAAACGTGGTCGTGGAACAGAAAAATCTAAAGTTATATGTGAGTTATTGACTAATTCAATTCATCCAAAGTCAGTTTAAAACTGGCTACAAATGTTTCCATAAAATACTTGACTTCAGGAAAGTCATAATTATCCAATACAGACTTTATTGATTTTTCAGTTTTTAAAAACTCTGAATTACCAGCCTTCAATTCCTCAAGACATTTTAAATAAACGCAAATTTTATCAGCCGCCTTAACGATTTTCCAGTTTTCTTCGTCACGTTCTTCCAGGAAAAATAGAGATTTATATTGCTTCCTCATCTCCTCAGGAAGCATGTTGTAAAGCCTGCGTTTGGCAAGATCTTCAATTTCCCCAAAAGTTCTTTTGATCTCCGGGTTAAAATTTTTTATGGGTGTCGCCAAATCTCCGGTAATAACTCTTTTTATCCGTCATTGAACTTTCAGCAAAAGAAGTTTCCGGCTGATGCTCTTTCTGAGGAGTAGTCTTATCTGTCGGAGGATTACTTAAACT
>ENA-OSAE01000412-OSAE01000412.1-marine-sediment-metagenome-genome-assembly--contig:-NODE-412-length-17734-cov-19.626959_pt1 | contig 17734 bp, 18 predicted proteins | sample MGYA00237870_ERZ529317 | MGnify/ENA primary metagenome ERZ529317 (study PRJEB26369, sample SAMN03142812) | marine sediment metagenome | biome: marine; feature: borehole; material: sediment... | reverse complement strand
CTACATGTTCCGCCGGATTACCGCGTTGCTGCGTACGCGGTTGATCGATCGCATCTTCGGTCGGGACAACACCGGGTTTGTGACCCGCATTCTGATGGAGATGGACGCATGAAATGGGTTCCTGAGTATGCCGGCGCCCTGGTTCGCAAGAACCCGGTCGTGAGTTATATCATCGGCGGGATTTTCGGCGCGGCGGCCGTCGTGATGGTGACGGTGGAGGCACAGGTGGCCACGACGACGGCCACGACGACGACGATGAGGATGGAAAGAAGGACCGACGCCAGCCACGGCAGGCCCATGCGGGTGATGAAGAAGAAGATGGAGTAGCCGGCCAGCATGTAGAAGGCCGTGTGGGCCAGGTTGATGAGACGCGCCACCCCGAACATCAGGGAGAAGCCCACGGCCAGCATGGCGTAGACGCCGGTGTTCATCAGCGTGTTGACCAGGATGTCTCCAACCACGTCTCTTTCCTCCAACTCCCCGACCGGCGCGCGCGGAACGCCCGACCGACCGCACGTCCGCCGGGAGGCCCTGCGGGCCGGGCACGCGCCGGTGGGGCGCCTGACGGCCCGAGAGCCTGCCGCGGCGGGCCCGGCGCCCGCCGGGGCCGCCGGAGGATTAACCGCCGGCGCTCGCGGCCAGCCCCAGGTACGACCGTCTGACCTTCTCGTCCTTCAGAAGCTCCTCGCTGGTCCCCTCGGCCACGACCCGGCTGTGGGAGAGGATGTAGTTCCGTGTCGAGAGGGAGAAGGCGAGGCGCACGTCCTGCTCGACGAGGAGAACGGTGATGCCGCTCTCGGAGATCTCCTTGATTTTGGCGAAGAGCTCCCGGCATACCCGCGGGGCCAGCCCCGTGGACGGCTCGTCGATGCAGAGAAGCCTCGGCCGGGTCATGAGAGCGCGGCCGATGGCCAGCATCTGCTGTTCCCCGCCGGAGAGGGTGCCTGAGACCTGGCCGCTCCGGCTCTTCAGAACGGGAAAGAGCGCGTAGACCATCTCGAGCGTCTCGGCGACCTTCCGGCGGTCGCGGACGAGGTAGGCGCCTGCGCGCAGGTTGTCGAGGACGCTGAGCTCCCTGAACGGCCGTCGGCGCTCCGGGCAGAGGACGAGGCCCCGGGCAGCGATCTCGTGCGGGGGCAGGCGGTCTATCCTCTCACCGTCGAAGAGGATCTCCCCCTCGACGGTGATGTTCCCGGCCCTGGTGCCCCGTCTCAGCTCCCTTTCCCACCGCACGAGGCCGGCGATGGTCCTGAGCAGGGTCGTCTTGCCCGCCCCGTTCGGCCCCACCAGGGCGAGGAGCTCGCCCTCGGCCACCTCGAGGCTCACATCGTTGAGGAGCATGGCCGTGTCGTAGCAGACGGTGACATTCCTGACCTCGAGAAGCACTAGGCCCGAGCCTCCTCTTCCCGGCCGAGGTAGGCCTCCACGACCTCCGGGTGCCGGACGATCTCCTCCGGGGTCCCCGACGCGATGAGGCGGCCGAAGTGCATGACCAGGACCCGGTCCACGATGCGGAGGAGATAGGACAGCTTGTGGTCGATGATGATCATGGCCATGCCCTCGCTGTGCAGGCGCCCGAAGCGGCCGCCTTTGTAGAGCCGGCGGATGGACTTGGCCAGGAGGTCCGACTCCGTCGGGTTCAGCCCTCCGAACGGCTCGTCGAGGATGAGGAGCTCCGGCTCGGTGGCGATGGCCCGGGCGATCTCCAGGCGCTTCAGCTCCCCGTGCGAGAGCTGGTAGGCCGGTTCGAGGGCCAGGTCGGAGATGCCGGCGAACTCCAGCGCGTCCCTCGCCTTGGCCTCGATGCGCTTGACCCACTCCCCGCGGCGCCGCGCGCGGGGGGCGAGGCACGGGACCATGACGTTGGCGATGATGGGAAGGCGCCTGAAGGGCCGGGTGTTCTGGAAGGTGCCGGCGACCCCGAGGTTGACGATCTCCCACGGAGGCAGGCCCCGGAGTTCCCGGCCCTTGAACCGGATGGACCCGGCGTCGGGGCGCAGGATGCCCATGATGAGCTTCACCAGCGTGCTCTTGCCCGCACCGTTCGGCCCGATGAGCCCGACCATCTCGTGCGGGGCCACGGAGAAGTCGACGCCGTCCACGGCCACAAGGCCGCCGAAGCGCTTGGTGAGCCCCCTCACCTCGAGCAGGGCGGCCCGCCCGTGAACCTCCCGGGCGGGGCCGTGGGCGTCGCTCCGGGCACTCATCCGATGTCCTCCAGTTCCTCGCGCAGCTCGCGTCGTGAGACCTTCCCGACGTCCGTGTGCGGCAGCTCGCCGCGGAACTCGACCATCTTGGGGACCTTGTAGTGGGCGAGCCCCTCGCGGCAGTACGCGATGACCTCCTCGGCCGACATCTTGCCGCGGGCCTCCTTCTCGAGGACGACGATGGCCTTGATGATGTGGCCCGACTTGGGGTCGGGGACGCCGATGACCCCCGCGGCCTTTATCATCGGATGCTGGTAGAGGTAGTCCTCGATCTCCCGGGCGAAGACGGAGTAGCCCTTGTACTTGATGAGGTCCTTCTTGCGGTCGTAGAAGAAGAAGTAGCCCTCCTCGTCCATGCGGACGAGGTCTCCGGTCTTGAACCACACGTCGCCGCCGATGTCCACCATCGTCCGGGCCGTCTCGTCGGGCTTTCCCCAGTAGCCCTTCATGATGTTGGGGCCGCGCAGGACGAGCTCCCCGACCTCACCCACCGGGAGGAACTCGTTCGTGTCGGGGTCCACGATGGCCGCCTCGACGTTCGGGACGGGGATGCCGAAGGAACCGACCTTGATGCGGCCCAGGGGGTTGGCGTGGGAGACGGCCGTGGTCTCGGTGAGGCCGTACCCCTCCAGGATGCGGGTCCCGGTCCGCTGCTCCCAGGCCTCGACGGTCGTCTCGTGGAGGGTGTCGGCCCCCGAGATTATGAGCTTCAGGCGCTTCCAGTTCGCCCGCCCCGTGCGCGGGTGCTCCTTCAGGTACTCGTAGAAGGTCGGCACGCCGAAGAGCATCGTCGCCTGGTGGAGGTCCACGGCGTCGATGATGTCGTCGAGATCCACCGTGGTGAAGAGGACGAGGGTACCCCCGAGGAAGAGGCCGTTTATCATGGCCACGATCTGCCCATAGATGTGGTAGAAGGGAAGGAAGGCGATTATGACCTCCTTGCCCTCCTCGACCACCGGCCAGAAGGCCATGGTGTGGTGGTGGGTGGCGAGGAGGTTGGCGTGGGTCAGCATGGCCCCCTTCGGGGGCCCGGTGGTGCCGCCGGTGTAAGGCAGGACGGCCAGGTCCTCATGGGGGTCTATCCCGACGTCGGGCGGCGGCGCGGCCCGCCTCGAGAGAAGGTCCTGGAACCGGTGGACACCCCTGCCCGGGGTTATCTCGACGTCGGGAATCTCCAGGTCGCGGGCGGCCTTGGCCAGGAGGCTCCGACCGAGGGCCCTCTTGACCCACGGGAGGTACTCGCCGATGCCGGTGACGATCACGGCGTCGAGGTCAAGCCCGGTCCCGACGACGTTGTCATAGAGGATGTCCTGGCAGATGACCACCCTGGCCCCGCTGTCGGAGAGCTGGTGCCTGACTTCCACGCTGGTGTAGACGGGGCTGATGGGCGTCACGACGGCCCCGAGCTGGAGGACGGCCATGTAGGAGATGACGAACTGCGGCGTGTTGAGGAGGTAGAGGGCGACCCGGTCCCCCTTCTCGACCCCCAGAGAGGCGAGTCCCCCCGCCAGCCGCAGGACCTGGTCGTAGAGGTCGCGGTACTTCATCCGCGTCCCGTAGAAGTTGACGGCCACGCGGCCGGCATGGCGCGCCGCCCGCTCGCGGAGGATCTCCGGCAGGGGCAGGCAGGGCATTCGCGACGGGTCGGGCGGCGGCTGCGGGTAGAAGCGGGTCCAGGGTCGGGACAGATAGTACTCCCTGGCTTCCATGTGCGACTTCCTTCCCGAGTTCCGAACATCAAGAGCGAAAGGAGTGTGTGTTTTGAATCTTCAGAGACTAGGCGAACTTCTTCGCCCCCCGTGTGACCTTTCCTCCTCCGCAGGTCATATCTGTCCAGTCGGAGCGGACCCGCAAACAGCGCCGGGGAAAGGATTCCGCCCGGAAGGCGTTGAAGGCGGAGGATGGTGAACCCTGTGGAGTTCGAGGTCAGGACGAGGGCCAGACGCCAGTTCGTCGATATCACCCCGCAGGTTGTCGAGAAGGTGCAGGCCTCCGGCGTGCGCTCAGGAGTCTGCGTCGTCTATATCCGCCACACGACCGCCGGGGTCACCGTCAACGAGAACGCGGACCCCACCGTCGCCTCCGACATCCTCCGGCGGCTGGAGGTCCTCGCCCCGGATGACGCCGGATACGCCCATCTCGAGGGCAACTCACCGGCACACGTCATGGCCACCCTTGTCGGCTCCTCGGCCACGATACCGGTGGTGGACGGCAGGCTGGCCCTCGGACGGTGGCAGGGCGTGTTCCTCGCCGAGTTCGACGGGCCCCGCACGAGGAAGGTGTCTGTCACGGTGGTCGGCACCTGAAGAGTGCGTCGCGGGCCTCCTCGGGAGACGGGAGGGATGAACATGAGCGACGGGAAGGAGGCCGGCCGCGGCTTGGCCGGCTCCGGCGGGCGCCCCCTCCGCCCGGACGACCCGGACGACCGGTCGGCCCTCATCGACAGGCTTGCCGAGCTCATGGAGAGGCACCGTCCCGTGGTGGTCCTCACCGGAGCCGGCATCTCCACCGAGAGCGGCATACCCGACTTCCGCAGCCCGGGAACGGGCCTTTGGAACTACGTCGACCCCATGGAGGACCTCTCCGCCGAGACCCTGCGGACGCGGCCGGCCCACTTCTGGCGCTGTTTCGGGGCCCTCCGAGGCTCCGGACTCAAGGCCGAGCCGAACCGGGGCCACCTCGCCCTGGCGCGCCTGGAGAAGTCGGGCCACGTGAGGCTGGTCATAACCCAGAACATAGACGGGCTCCACCACAAAGCCGGGTCACGTCGGGTCCTCGAGATACACGGCCACCTCCGAACGGCGCGGTGCCAGTCCTGCGGTCAGAGGCAGCCCCTCGTCGAGGCCCTGGAGCAGCTCTCCTCAAGGGAGATACCGGAGTGCGGCTGCGGGGGCCATCTCCGGCCCGACGTCGTGCTCTTCGGGGACCCAATGCCCCCGGTCTTCGAGGAGGCCTGGAGGAAGGCGGCCGCCTCGAGGCTCCTCCTCGTCGTCGGGTCGAGCCTCACGGTCTGGCCGGCGGCCTCACTGGCCGAGCTCACCCCGCACCTGGCCGTCATAAACCGCGACCCGACCCCGGCCGACGTGCACGCCGACGTCGTCATCAGGGGTTCCGCGGGGGAGATCCTCTCGGCCCTGGCGGAGCGGCTCGGGGCCTAGCGCCGCCGCGCCCGGTCATCGCCTCGACCGTGAGGCCAGGGTTGCCGTCAGGGCATAGGGTAGGAAGACAGGTGAGGCGGGTAGAAGAGACTCGGGGCCGTTGCCCTTTCCGGGTGGACCAGAGGCTACGGCCGCGGGGAGGTGGGCCCGTGAGATATTGGTGGGCACCTTTCGTCGCGGTAGTGCTGATAGCCGTCATCCTCGGGGTCTGGGGACCATCCGGCCTGCCTGACACCGGCTATCTTCTCACGGTCGTCGCAGCCATCGCCACCCTGGCCGGTCTGGGGTTCGCGCTCTACGGGTGGTTCGCCGCGAAAGAACTTCCCGATCTCATCGAGCGCGCGGTCGAGGAACGTCTCGCCCGGCTCGAGAAGGAACTCCGCCACCTGACCTACCGCCAGCAGGAGGCCATGCAGAAGATTGTCGCTTCGTACGCGGTGGACGACCCGGACCGGAAGATCGCTCTCCTGAAGCAGGCCGTGGAAGTCCAGCCCGACGCCTACAACGCCTATGTGGCCTTGGGCTACGCCTTCTGGGCGAAGGGCGACCTCCTACAGGCCCAGGAGTGCTTCATGAAGGACCTGGAGTTCCATCCAGACAACCACCAGGCCGCCTCCGACCTGGCCGCCCTGTATTGCGAGCAGGAAGAGTGGGTGGCCGCACTTCACTGGGTCAGGCAGGCCCTCCGGATGAACCCCTCGTGCTGGAAGGACTTCGAGTCCGACACCCGGTTCGACAGGCTCAGGCGGGCGCGCACTGAGACCTACCGGCATCTCATCGAGGATGCCCGGCGCCGGGCGGATGACTAAGTCCCCAGGTCATCCAGGTTTCAGGCTTCCCCACTCGCGCCGCTTGCTCAGCAACCCTTGAACCGGGGCTCCCGCTTCTCGGTGAAGGCGGCTATCCCTTCCCGCAGGTCTTCGGTCCCCCAAAGGAAGGTGTGGCTTTCCTCCTCTAGACCGCTGAGGGCCTGCGGGTCGAGCCGCGAGGCAAGGTTCAGAGTCTTCTTGGCCACTGCCATGGCCAGCGGGGCGCCCTCCGTCAGCGCGCGTGCCCAGTGCGCAACCTCGTCACCCAGCCTCTCGGGAGGCACCACCTTGTTCACGAGGCCCATTCTCTCGGCCTCGTGCGCGTCGAAGAGTTGACCGAGCATGACAATCTCCTTGGCCTTGGGCAATCCTACGACCCTCTCCAGGCGCCGGGCGGCTCCCAGCAGGGGCGAGAAGCCCACCCGGACCTCCGGGACGCCCAACACGGCATGCGATGAGGCGATTCTGAAGTCGCATGCCACGGCCAGGACCAGGCCGCCCCCTACGGTGAGACCGTTGAGCGCCGCTATCGTAGGGCGTGGGAAGTCCTCGAGCTCCTGGAGAAGGGCCTGGACGCGTGGCAGACCCCGGCGGACCTCAAGGGGGCCGAGCCCCCTCATGAACTTGATGTCGAAGCCAGCCGAAAAGGCCTTCTCGCCAGCACCAGTCAGGACCACCACCCGGATGCTCTCATCCTGGCGCACGTCATCGAGATGGGCCTGCAGGCTGAGCACCATCTCCTCGTCGATGGCGTTGTGGCGCTCGGGTCGGTTGAGAGTTATCGTCGCGACGACGTCCTCTTTTCTGAACTCGGTCTTGCCGCCCACTGGCCAGCGTCTCCTTTCCACCTGACCGCGTTCCCGTGTCCCTGCCGTCTAGCCTCGCTCGCGAAGAAGCTTCCGAAGAACCTTCTGGGTTGGGGACTTGGGGAGTTCACTGATGAACTCGACCTTGCGGGGGCACTTGTAGGCGGCCATGCGTTCCCTACAGAACTCGATGATTTCCTCCTCGGTACATCTGCCCTTGAACTGCTCCCTCAGAACGACAAAGGCCTTGACCGTCTCCCCCCGGTATTCGTCCGGAACGGAGACCACCGCCGACTCCTTCACGGCGGGGTGCTCCTGGATGACGGCCTCAATCTCGGCCGGGGCGATGTTGTAGCCGGAGGCGATGATGAGGTCTTTTATCCGCTCGACGAAATAGGTGAACCCTTCCTCGCTCATGTAGCCCGCATCCCCGGTCCGGAACCAACCGTCCTTGGTGAAGACCTTTTTCGTTTCCTCCGGCTTGTTCCAGTACTCCTTCATGACCTGCGGACCGCGGAAGGCAATCTCACCCTGCTGGCCGCGTGGGACGATCTTGCCGTCCTCGTCGATGATGGCCACTTCTCCCCCGACCGGCACACCGATGCAGGACGGCTCAAGGTTCTTTTTCCGCGAGAGGGACGTGACGGCTGTCGCCGTGGTCTCGGTGAGGCCGTAGCCGTTGATGAGGTCGAGGCCCGTAGCGCGGTTCCATGCCTCCTGGAGCGGACTGGGCACCGGCGCGCCACATCCGTACGCGAACCTCAGGCTGCTCACGTCGTACTTGGAGAACTCCGGGTGGTTGAGGAAAGCGACGTAAACGGTCGGGGGGGCAGCGAACAGGGTGACCTTGTACTTGTCAATGAGCCGAAGGTACTCCTTGGCGTCAAACCGCGGGTGAAGCACCGCCGTGCCCCCGATATAGAGGCTCGGCAGGGTGAACAGGATGTAGCCAGAGATGTGAAACATTGGGAACAGGATGAGCGCTATGTCGTCCGGGCCGGTGTCCTCAGCCGAGGACGTGTTGACAATGTTATAGATGAAGTTCCGATGGGTCAGGACCACACCCTTCGGTTCACCGGTGGTGCCGGCGGTGTAGAGGATGAGGAGCGGGTCAGCGTGCGGGTTGATGTCCACCTTGAGGCACCAGTCGTCCTTTGTGGCGTTCAGGACCTGACGGAACCGGAAGAGGCTTGGGTCCCCGCCGTAGGGGATCGGGTAGGACCTGAGTCTCCCCAAGAGGCGTCCAAGCACTCTCTTCACTGGTGACATGAAGTCCCCAAGCGAGCATACCACCACGGTCTCGAAGGGACGCTTCTGGCGCACCTTGTCGACCACGTCGTAGAACATGTCCAGAACGACGATGGCCCGGGCTCCGGAGTCCTTAATGAAGTAGTCAAGCTCCCTCTCCTTGGCCATCACGTTGCACGGTACAGAGATGGCCCCGAGCTTCACAATGCCGAAGAAGACCACAAGGTGCTGGAGGATGTTGGGAAGCAAGGTCGCAACCCGGTCTCCCTTCCCGATGCCCCGCTGGTGAAGAAAGGTGGCGAAGCGGTCGGAAAGCTCGTCGAGCTGGGCGTACGTCAGCGGGTAGTCCAGACAAATGGCCGCGGTCCGGCTCCCGAACTTCCGCGCCGAGTGCCTCAGCATTTGCCCCAGAGAGATGTCGGGTACCCTGCCCATGGGCTTCGCGTACCAAGCCTCGTCGTACTTGAGATGGGATAGCGCAGGCATATCGAAACCCTCCGAATTGGCGGAATTGAGGTACGACGGACCATTCCGCGTTTACTTGGGAATTCCCTTCCCGCCGAGGTTTCCACGGGGTAGGTCTAGCTCAACTCTACAGCAACAAGTCCTGCATCAGCATTTGTCGCCTCGAGGTGTCAAGTAGAGTGCGTGCCGAAGAGTCGGCCTCTCTTCACAGGTTTCTACCAGGGACAAGAAAGGGTCTCCCTTCAGCTGGCGGAACCCCTCTCGTAGGCAGGCGTAGAGAGGGGGAAAGAAGCGTTGCGTCTGGACTACGTCAGGACCTTCACCCTCGGTCTGGGCTTCATGGTCATAAGCCTCACCTGGTCGATCTACAACGCCTTCGTCCCGGTCTTTTACGAGCGCTTCATCCGTAGCGGCGCCACGGTCGGCCTCCTGATGACCACCGACAACATCATCGGCGTCACGCTCCAGCCCTGGGTCGCGTACAAGAGCGACCGCACCTGGACCCGATTGGGGCGGCGGATGCCCTACATCCTCGTCGCCGCCCCTGTGGCGGCCGTCTTCTTCATCCTCATCCCACACCACACCACCCTCTGGATGCTCCTCTTCACCGCTCTGGGGATGAACCTGGCCATGGGGTTCTTCCGCGCACCGGCGGTGGCCCTGATGCCGGACATAACTCCCCGGCCCCTCCGCAGTCAGGCCAGCGGGGTCATCAACTTCATGGGCGGCCTGGGGGCCCTGGTCGCGTTCTTCATCGCCGCACCGCTCCACCGCATGGCCCCGCACCTCCCCTTCCTCGTGACGGGTCTGCTCGTCTTCCCGGTCGTCGCCGCGCTCCACCGGCGGATAAAGGAACCGCGCCACCTCGGCGCCCATCGGCCCCGGGAGACGTCGTTCGTGAACGCGGTGCGCTCCGTCTGCCATCCTTCCCGGCGCCGGGTGCTGTATCTCTTGCTGGCCGTCTTCGCCTGGTTCGTCGCTTTCACAGGGGTCGAGGCGTTCTTCACGCTCTACGCCATCGATGTCCTGGGCACGGACGCGGCCTCAGGCGCCTTCACGCTCGGGTTCTTGGCCCTCTCGTTCCTGCTTTTCGCCGTGCCGGCGGGTTTCATCGCCGGCCGCTTCGGCCGACGCCGCACCATCATGACCGGCCTCGTGCTCCTGCTGGCCGTGTTCGCGGCGGCGGCCGCGGTCCGGTCCGTACAGGTGGTCCGATTGCTCTTCCTCGTCGCCGGCATGGCCTGGGCTCTTATCAACGTGAACTCCTATCCCATGGTCGTGGAGATGGCCAGTGACGCCGAGGCGGGCACCTACACGGGGCTCTACTACTTCTTCTCCTCCGGAGCCGCCATCGTGGGACCGCCTCTCACAGGTGGGCTGCGCGACCTCTTCGGGCATGAGTATCTCTTCCTGTATGCGGTCCTGCCGGTGGCCGCGGCCCTTTCCTTGATGCGGCGGGTGCGCGGAGGTGAGGCGGTGCCCGGTGGCAGGGCCGGAACGGCCGTCGCCTTCCGGTGACCTCTCCGCCTCACGGTACCTTAAGCCCTTCCTCGAACCACCTCTCTCGACATCCGGAGGAACTCGAAACTCCGCCCGGCCAGTCTGAGGACCGGCAGTCGTTCGATGACGGAGTATCCCAAGCGGGTGTAAAGGCGGATGGCCTTTTCGTTATCCCTTTCCGCGTCAAGCACGACTCTCCGGCATCCAGACCGCCGCGCGGAAGACTCGACCTCTCGGAGAAGGCGGGTTCCGAGCCCCCGTCCTCGGAAATCCGTATGTACGGCGATGTTGCTGAGGTAGTATTCGTCACGCTGCAGTCGGCCGAGAGTGCGTTGAGCCCTGACGAGGAAGGTCGCAAGCCTGAGTATCCGCAGCGGGAGGTGCGTGGCCACCAGTAACCCGGTCCGGAGCTCACGCACGACCCTGCGCCGGAAGTCGTAGGCAAGGGCCATGCCGGCCACCCGTCCTCCGACCTCGGCGACCAGGGTGTGCTCATGGCTGAGCACATGCCCGCGGTGGCGGAAGAACTCCCGCAAGACCGCGGCCGCATGGGTGCCGAACAGGGCGGGGAAGAAGCCCGGTGAGGACTCGATCGCCAAACGCGCGAAGTCGGCGGCGTCCTCGGGGCGGGCGCGGCGCAGGACAGCCTCTCCGATGTTCTCCATAGGCACGGCCTTCCTCCCTCGTCCTTCATCGGATGCGCTCGAGGCTGCATTCCGCGTGGATGTCGCCAAGCCTCCCTGTCCCTCCCGGTGTATCTTGCCGCCTCCCCCAGACGGCAATCCGCGGGTCCCTGGAGGTCCCTGAACCTTGGTCCAATTGTTCCTGCTTCCCCGACCTGGTACGCTCAGACCTAGTGAGCCGCAGGTAGAGCAGGCACAGCACATTCAGCAACCAGCAGCAGAAGAGGTGATGAGGTGCCGCTCACGGGGAGTCCGCGTGCCCGCCTCACCGGGATGGCCGCGTTCACCGTCGTCGCTCTGGGTCAGTTCCTGTCCATCCTTGGGACCAACATGACCGTGGTCGCTCTGACCATCTGGGCCTGGCGGGAGACCGGTACGGCCACGGCCCTGGCCCTCCTGGGTTTCTTCGTCATGGCCCCGACGGTCATCTTCAGCCCCCTGGCGGGCGCCCTGGTCGACCGGTGGAACCGCAAGCTGGTCATGATGCTGGCCGACATGGCCGCCGGTGTGGCCACGGCGGCGATCCTAGCCCTCTACCTGGCCGACCTTCTCCAGGTATGGCACCTTTTCGTGAGCGGCGCATTCGTCGGCGTCTTCCAATCGTTCCACTTCCCGGCCTACTCGGCCGCGGCCACCCTGATGGTGCCCAAGGACCAGTACAGCCGGGCCAGCGCCATGATTTCGCTGGCCCAAGCCGTCGGGGGCGTCTTCGCGCCCATCGGAGCCGGGGCCCTCATCGGCGTCATCGGAGTCGGAGGCATCCTGGCCGTCGACCTGGCGACCCTGGCCCTTGCTCTTGGGGCCCTCCTCCTCGTCCACGTCCCCCAACCCGAGGTTTCGGCCGCCGGCCATGGCGGCCGGGGCAGCCTCTGGCGTGAGGCCGGCTACGGCTTCCGCTACATCCTGGCCCGGCCGAGCCTGCTGGGACTCCAACTGCTCTTCACGGTAGGCAATCTTCTGTCGGACCTTAGCGGCACGCTGGCCGCGCCGCTCGTCCTCGCCCGGACGGGCGACAACGCCCTCGCCCTCGGGACCGTCCAGTCCACCGGGGCCGTCGGAGGAATCGTGGGCGGCCTTGTGCTGTCGGCCTGGGGCGGCCCCCGCCGGAAGATCCACGGGGTCCTGGCCGGCTGGGCCGGGTGCTTCCTGCTGGGACTGGTCCTCTTCGGGTTGGGAAGGAACATTCCCACCTGGGCCGCGGCCATGTTCCTGTCGGCTGCGTTCGGCACGCTCATCAGCGCCTCGAACCAGGCCATCTGGCAGAGAAAGGTGCCGCCGGACGTGCAGGGCCGCGTCTTCTCCGTGCGCGCCCTCATCGCCCAGGTCGCCGGCCCGCTGGGCATGCTCATCGCCGGCCCGCTGGCCGACCACGTGCTGGAGCCGGGGATGAGGCCGGGCGGAGCCCTCGTCCCGGTCTTCGGTGGTCTGGTCGGAACCGGTCCCGGAGCCGGGATGTCGCTGGTCTTCATCTTCGCCGGGCTTCTCGGCCTGGCCAGCGTGATCACGGCCTACAGCGTGCGCACCGTGCGCGAGGTGGAAGACATCGTCCCCGACTACGACGCGACGGAAGAACGGGCCGCCGACACGGCCACGGCGTAGTCGGCGCCCGCGGTCTGTGCCGCGGGAAGTCCCTCTCCCCTCTTGACACCCGCCCGGCGCGGGCATATCGTGTGACTGACCGGTCATATGACTGGGCGGTCACCCGGGAGGGGGGCTCTGTCAGGTGCCGACCCGGACGTTCTTCAACCTTCCGGAAGACAAGCGCCGGCTCATCACCGACCTGGCCATAGAGGAGTTCGCCGCCCACACCTACCACAAGGCCTCCCTCTCCCGCATCGTCGCCAGGGCCGGCATCGCCAAGGGCTCCATGTACCAGTACTTCGCCGGCAAGTTCGACCTCTATCTCTACATCCTCGAGCTCGGTGCTCGGATCAAGCTCGAGGCCATCGACAAGGCCGTATCCGAACTCGGGCCCGAGGCAACCCTCTACGACCGGCTGATGGCCGCAACCGAAGCCTCGCTCAAGCTCGCCGAGACCCATCCCCGGCTCTACGCCATCGGCATGAACCTGCTGCGGGAGACCGACAAGAAGCTCGTGTCCAGGGTCATGGAGCGGCTGGGTCCGAAAGGGGACAACGTCTTCCTTGACTGGCTGCAGTGGGCCGTGAAGAAGGGCGACGTCGACCCGGAGGTGAGCCCGCTCGCCGCCACGTACATGTTCTCGGCCGTGACCACGAGGCTCGGCCAGGACCTAGCCGACGGCCGCCTGACCCTCGCCCAGGCCCTACCCCTCCTCCGGCAGACGCTGGACATCCTCCACCGGGGCCTGAGACCCCGGGCTGAAGCCGCATCCGGAGGCGCCGGCAGGGCCGACGAGACCGGTGAGAGCGACAAGACCGACAGGGAGTGAGCCGTATGGTCATCAAGGTGGAGGAGCTCTACTACTCCTACGGCGGGGAGAGGAACGCCGTCGACGGCATCAGTTTCGAGGTCGAGAAGGGCGAGATATTCGGCTTCCTCGGCCCCAACGGGGCGGGCAAGTCCACGACCCAGAACGTGCTCACCGGACTCCTTCCCGTCCAGAAGGGCCGCGTGGAGGTCGCCGGCCGCGACATGAGGCGCGCCGGGCACGACCTCTACAACCTCATCGGGGTGTCGTTCGAGAACCCCAACATCTACCTGAGGCTGACCGGCCTGGAGAACCTCCAGTTCTTCGCCAGCCTCTACGACCGGGAGACGGCCGACCCCATGTCCCTCCTGCGCAAGGTCGGGTTGGAGGAAGCCGCCCACCAGCGGGTCGCCGCCTACTCCAAGGGCATGCGCCAGAAGCTCGTCCTGGCCAGGTCCCTGGTGAACAGGCCGGAGATATGGTTCCTGGACGAACCCACGGCAGGCCTCGACCCCACGACCACCCAGTGGGTGATCGACCTCGTCCGTGAGAAGCGCGACGAGGGAACCACCGTCTTTCTGACCACCCACAACATGCACGTGGCCGATGCTCTCTGCGACCGGGTGGCCTTCCTCAACGAAGGCCGTATCGTGGCCATGGACACGCCGAGGAACCTCAAGCTCAGGTACGGCGAGAAGCTGGTCACGGTCGAGCACCGGCGCGACGGGCGCCTGGAGAGGGAGGTCCTCTCCCTCTCCGACGAGCGCGAGCGTGAGCGGCTGGCCGAGCTCGTGCGCCTGGGTCGTCTGGAGACGATCCACTCCGAGGAGGCGACCCTGGAGGAGGTCTTCATCAAGGTCACGGGCCGGGCCCTCCAGTGAAGGCCCGGAGCGGAAGCGAGGTGACAATGATGGTCCACCGGTTCCTGACGCTCACGGCCAAGGACCTGAGGCTCATCGTCAGAGGCCACATGCTGACGGTGGTCGTGGCCGTGGCCCTCATCTACGTGGGCCTGGTGAACTTCGTTGTTCCCGAGGACGTCATCGTCAAACCCACGGTCGTCCTCTGGGACCAGACGACCGTCCAGTCGGTGCGCCGGCTCTTCGAGGCCGCCGTCGACGGCGGCGCCGCCGACGCCGAAATCATCTTGGTCGACACGGAGGCGGCCTTCGAGGAGGCCATGGCCGTCCACGGCAACCGCCTGGGTCTCCGGGTCGAGGGTGGCGAGACGCCCGAGAGGGTTGTCGTGACCTACCAGGGCCACGAGAACCCCGAGGTCCGCCGCCTGCTGGAGGCCTCTCTCCGGCAGCAGCTCGGGCCCCTGCGCGGGGAGGCCCCCTTGACCTTCGCCACCGAGACCCTCCAGCCCGGAACAGCCCCCGAGCGGCCGCCGTTCAACCTCTCTCTCCTGCCCATCCTCATCTTCACCGAGGCGGGCATGATCGGGCTGTTGCTGGCCGCGGCTCTCTTCTACTCGGAGAAGACCGAGGGGACCCTGCGGGCCTACCGCGTGACCCCCGGAGGTCTCACGGAGTATCTCCTGGCCAAGAGTGTGGCCATGGGTCTGCTCGGGCTGGTGTCGACGACCATAGTCACCCTGTTCACGGTCGGCCTCGACGTGAACTGGCCGGCCATCCTCGGGGTGGTCTTCCTGTCGGCCGTGGTGGTCACCCTCGTGACCCTCGTCGCGGCCAACATGTTCCAGACCATAAGCCAGTTCCTCTTCACCGGGGTGCTCTTGAACCTGGTCCTCGCCCTGCCGACCGTCAGCTACTTCCTGCCCGGCTTCGCCCCAGTGTGGCTGAGATGGCTTCCGACCTACCCGATGATCTTCGCCCTCAGGGAGGCCTACTTCCCGACCGGAGCCGAGGCGGTCCTCACCGGGGCGGTGGGCCAAATCCTGCTGACCCTGGTGGTCGTGCTGCCTCTGGCCGTCCTGGCCTTCAGGCGGCGGTTGATTGCGAGGGATGTGTGATGACCAGGAGGGTACTCGCCCTCATGGGGCGCGACATCAAGGCGAGCCTGAGAGAGTTCACACTGGTCTACGGTCTTGTGGCCCCCTTCCTGGTGGCTCTCGTCATGAGGGCCTTCATCCCCGGCGTGGGGGGGACCTCTCTGAACCTGGTGGTCACCCAGGAGGTCGGTCCGGAGATGATAGGCCGGCTGGATGACTACGCGAGGGTGGAGGTCGTCTCCAGCCGGGAGGCCCTGGAGAGGCGGGTCCTGGCCCTGGACGACGTGGCCGGAATCGTGCCCGACGGGGACACCTACCGGGTGATCCTGCAGGGCAACGAGGCCCACGACACGGCCGTCCTGCCCGGGCTGGTCCTGGCCGACATCCTCGGGCCCGGAAGCCTCGAGGTCGCCCGGGAGGACCTCGGCCGGGTGGCCTCGCCTCTGAAACCGGTCCTGGCCATACTCCTGGCCCTGACGGCCATGATGATCGGCGGGATGATGATCGGTTTCAGCATCATCGAGGACAAGGAGACCGGCGTCCTCTCCGCCGTGGCCGTCTCGCCCATGTCCAGATTCGAGTACGTGGCCGGCCGGAGCATCCTCGGGTTCGTGCTCTCGGTGGTGCTGGTCTACGGGAGCCTCTACACGATGGGCGCCGGGCCGTTCGACTTCTGGCAGGTTCTCGTGGTGACCCTGCCGGGCACGTTCCTGGCCGTCATCTTCGGCTTCTACATCGGGGCCATCAGCGAGAACCAGATCTCGGGCATAGCCTCGGTGAAGTTCGGGAGCCTGCCCTTCCTGGTAGGCCCCATCCTCACGGCGGTGCTCCCCGAGCGTTGGCACTTCACCCTGTGGTGGCTGCCGACCTACTGGACCTACCTCGGCTACCGCGAGGTCTTCACGCCCGCGGGCGCTCTCTGGAGCGAGGTGCTCCGTCTGTCCGCCGTCAGCCTGGGCGTGAGTCTTCTCTTCCTCGCGGCGTCGTGGCGGCTCTTCAGCCGTAGACTGGTCTTGAGGGGGTGAGAAGCATGGAGCTCAGCCAGGTCCCGCTCTGGGTCTGGATGCTCCTGGCCGTGGCGGCCGTCGTGGTCACGCCCATCAAGCTCAGAGTGTTGAAATGTATCCTGGCTGACGCCAAGAAGAAGCAGGAGGCTCGGGCGGAAGACAAATAGAGCTTCGCTTGGGAGGTGGGGCAGGGAGGGCGGGCCGACCGGGGCTCATCATGGAGGGCCTGCTCTGCTTGTCCCAAGTCGGCCTTGGCATCTGCGGCGCCCCAGCTCCTCGTGCATCCTCCGGCAGCGGTCGAGCCAGAGGCGCTCGTAGTCCCTCGGGTCCACGACCCGCGTGGCGAGGTCGGCAACGGTGAACACGCCCTCGGACCGGCACCATTCGACGCAGATGCGGTAGGCCTCCCAGTCCAGATCGTCCTCCTCCAGGACGGCCGGAAGTGCCTTCCAGCCGGCGAGATGGGCGGCGAGAGCCCTCGTGTGGCCGTCGGTGTAGACCAGGCGGCCGTCGAGAGTCCTGACCGGAACAGGCTCGAGGTCCTCCGGACGGTAGGGGTCGAACCGTTCACAAACCCGCCTGAGTTTCTCGGAGCTGATGTAGAGCTGGGAAGGTTGGACGCTCCATATGTCCACGGTGATTGACGACAAAGCGGTCACTCCCTCGTCCACATGACAGTGAGCGTCCCCCGTGGTGGACCACTACCGCCGGGCGATCGACCTCACCGGCAAGAGAAGAGCTACGCGAAGGCAAGCTCATCCGAGGCGGGCAAAAAGCAAGAAAGAAGATGGTGGGCGGACCGGGGATCGAACCCGGGACCTCTTGAATGTGAGTCAAGCGCTCTCCCGCTGAGCTATCCGCCCACCAATGATGGTGACCCCACCGGGAATCGAACCCGGATTGCCACCTTGAAAGGGTGGTGTCCTAGCCGTTAGACCATGGGGCCTTACTGTCAAATGGTGCGCCCGGCAGGATTCGAACCTGCGGCCCGCCGGTTATGAGCCGGCTGCTCCACCGCTGAGCTACGGGCGCACGCACTTCACATTATAACACGCAGCCAAATGACGCAATACCGGAATCACTCGCGGTTGCTGTCAAGCAAACGTGGGCAGAGCCCCATCGGCCTTGGTTTTTCAGAACCTCGCCACAGGTTCGCAGGCCCGCGGCCGCTCTCCGGTCCTCGGGCACACGGTCCGAGCTATCGCCGGCCAAGGCCGGCCGTCGCCGGGCCGGGTGCCGGCTGGGAGCCCCTTCACGTGGAAGTCCACACTAGAGCGGCCACTGGGGGGCCACAAGACGCCTCAGGGCCTTGGCCACAGGCCGGCCAGAGTCCAGGACCGGCATGTGCACCGGTCGGAGACCCTCTCTTTGAGCGACAGCCTTCCTCTGAACCGCTGGCTCGCGGGTCTTCTCGACGGCCCCGTCCTCCTCCCAGACCGCCGGCAGCGGCATGCCGCTGGCCTCAAGGCCCAAAAGGGCCAGCATGTTCGCCGCGCCGCGCCTGCTCC
>ENA-OSAE01000411-OSAE01000411.1-marine-sediment-metagenome-genome-assembly--contig:-NODE-411-length-17756-cov-23.234902_pt1 | contig 17756 bp, 17 predicted proteins | sample MGYA00237870_ERZ529317 | MGnify/ENA primary metagenome ERZ529317 (study PRJEB26369, sample SAMN03142812) | marine sediment metagenome | biome: marine; feature: borehole; material: sediment... | reverse complement strand
CAAAAACTAGTTGATCTTGTTGTGAGGTCTTTGCCTACTTTTTCTTGACACGTACGCTGGTTTGAAGATGATTTACAAGGGTTTGGGATTGTGCTAGAATTGAAAACGGTGGAACCGGGGGCAATTCTGAGAGGGCCACCGGCTGGTTAGTGATGACGCTCATTTGGCACGTGAACCGCCGGCTAGGATGTCCGCCTCCTCCACGGGCTTCTTGGCCAGCGGGGATGGAAGACAAGGGAGGTGATGGCTTTGACGTTGAACCAGGAGAAGAAGAAGGCGATTATTGACCAGTACAAGATGCATCAACATGATACCGGTTCCCCGGAGGTTCAGATTGCCATTCTTACCGAACGCATCAATTACCTGACCGAGCACCTGAAGGAACACCGAAAGGACCACCACTCCCGGCGTGGCCTTTTGAAGATGGTAGGGAAAAGGCGTGGCCTTTTGAACTACCTGAGGAATAAGGATCTCAACCGTTACCGGGAAATCATTGAGAAGCTTGGGTTGAGAAAGTAGCGTAAGGAACTCTGGGAGCGGGGTTTCCCCGCTCTCTGGTTTTTTGCAGTTTTTTGCAAATTTGGTTTGTAGAAGGGAATACTAGTGTAATATGATAGAGAACGATAAGATAGGTAGATAATCGAGAGGAGGATATCCAGTGTCGTTTGAGAGGACAGAAGAATCTGTCGAAATGAATAATGACAGCAACACTCAGAGGGTTTTTACCTTGGAGCTGGCAGGACGTTCCCTGACCATTGAAACAGGGCGGTTGGCGCAGCAGGCCAATGGTTCAGTCCTGGTCAGGTACGGGGACACGGTGGTACTGGTCACTGCCACGGCGTCCAAGGCACCGCGGGAAGGGGTTGACTTCTTTCCCCTTACTGTCGACTACGAGGAGAGGTTATACGCCGTAGGTCGGATTCCGGGTGGTTTTATTAAACGCGAAGGCAAACCGACGGAAAAGGCGGTTTTGGCGGCCAGGTTGACTGACAGACCCATTCGCCCCCTCTTTCCAAAGGGATTCCGCAATGACGTGCAGATTATTGCTACCGTCCTTTCCGTGGATTACGACAACAAGCCCGAGATTGCCGCTATGAACGGCGCTTCCGCTGCCCTTTGTATTTCGGACATTCCCTTTGACGGCCCCATGGCGAGTGTCGAGGTGGGACGGGTCGACGGGGAGTTTGTCATTAACCCCACCAGTGAACAGGCCGAAAAGAGCGACCTGGAACTCACGGTAGCTGGAACCAAGGACGCAGTCCTGATGGTGGAAGCTGGAGCCAACGGGGTTCCAGAGGAAGTGATCCTGGAGGCCATCATGTTTGGGCACCAGGAAATCCAGAGGATCACGGAATTCATTGGGTCCATCGCCCGTGAAGTTGGGAAGGAGAAGATGGATTTTCCGGTCTTTGTTCCGGACGAAGAACTGGTGAGGTTGATTCGCGACCACGTGGCCGACAGAATCGATGCTGCGCTTCTTACCAAGGACAAGCTTGAGCGGGAGGCTAAACTCCAGAGCGCTACGGAAGAAACCCTCGAGAAGTTCCTGGAGGATTACCCGGAACAGGAAGGGGAAATCAGGTCCATCATCCAGGATATTATTAAGGAAAAGGTCCGGCGGAATATCCTGGAGAAGGGGATCCGGCCCGACGGCCGTGATGCCACCACCATCAGGCCGGTTTTGTGTGATGTCGGGCTTCTGCCCCACACCCACGGTTCAGGCTTATTTACCCGGGGGCAGACCCAGGTTCTTTCGGTGGTAACCCTGGGTGCGGTGAGCGATGTTCAAATGCTGGACGGTTTAGGGGAGGAGGAATTTAAACGCTACATGCACCATTATAACTTCCCCCCTTACAGCACCGGTGAGGTGAGGCCTATCCGTGCCCCCAAGCGCCGGGAAATTGGACACGGAGCCCTTGCCGAGAGGGCTTTGCTTCCAGTGATTCCATCTGAAGAGGAGTTCCCCTACACCATCCGGGTAGTTTCGGAGGTCTTGTCCTCAAATGGGTCAACGTCGATGGGTAGTGTTTGCGGCAGCACCCTGGCTTTGATGGATGCCGGTGTTCCCATTAAAGCCCCGGTAGCGGGTATCGCCATGGGGCTGGTTAAAGATGGGGACCAGGTGGCGATTTTAACCGATATCCAGGGGATCGAGGATGCACTGGGAGATATGGATTTCAAGGTGGCTGGCACCAGGAACGGGGTTACAGCCATTCAGATGGACATGAAGATCGGCGGAATCGACCGCGATACCCTCCAGAAGGCCCTGGAAAGGGCACGTGAGGCCCGGCTCTTTATCCTCGATAAAATGACCGCGCGGATACCAGAGCCGAGACCAGAACTCTCCCCTTATGCACCGCGGATCATCATTACCCACATCGACCGGGAGAAGATCAGGGATGTCATCGGGCCCAGCGGGAAAACCATCAACCGTATTATCGAGGAAACCGGGGTCCAGATCGATATTGAAGATGACGGAAAGGTTTATATTGCTGCTTCGGATGAAGAGGCCGGTCAAAGGGCTCTGAAAATGATCCAGGAGCTTACCCAGGAAGCGGAGGTTGGTGCCATCTATACCGGCAGAGTGGTTAGAACCACGCCTTTTGGTGCCTTTGTAGAAATTCTGCCTGGCAAGGAAGGACTAATTCACATCTCGAAGCTGGCTGATAGCCGCGTAGACAAGGTGGAAGACGTGGTCAAAGTCGGTGATGAGGTTCTGGTAAAGGTCACGGATATCGACCAGATGGGGCGGATTAACCTTTCCCGGAAAGATGCCCTCAGGGAGAATGGTGACACCGGGGACCTTGGCTTCGATGAGAAGAAAACAAACCGGATCATGGACAGAAGGGCGAAGGGGCGCCGTAAGAACCGCAGAAAGCGGAGGTAGCGAAGGTCCTATAAACCTCCTGGCATAGCCGTTGTAAGCCGCGAATAACCTTAAGGTAAGGTTGGTCAAGAAGGGTTGCGGCAAAATGCGGCTGTACACCTATCATCGAAAGCAAATCGCTTCCTTCGTCTTGAGCCTGGCCATGGTGCTAGTCCTGGCGGGCAGCCTGGAGAAGGTGGAACGGCTCTTTTTTGGTGTTAAACCAGGGGTAAAGCTCGAGGAACGGGATCTCACCGGTTACCTGCAGCACGAAGTTGAGCGTCTTGTTCGCCACCAAGCCAGGGTTCACCGCCAGGAACCGATACCGGCCTCAATTGACCGTCGGACCGGGGCCGTGATTCCGGAGAGAAACGGTGTGGAGGTTGACGTTGTTCGTACGGTGGAGAGGATTATGTCGGCCGGAAAGGGGGAAGAGGTGCACCTGGTCCTGCTGGAGGTTCACCCGCGGATCACGCGGAAGATCTTGGAAGGACTGGTCCGGGTTCTCGGCAGTTATGTAACATGGGTTTCCGGGAGCGAGAACAGGGCCCACAACATCCGGCTGGCTACATCCATGATCAATAACTACCTCCTTTTGCCAGGGGAGGTTTTTTCCTTTAACGGTACAACCGGCCCCCGGACTATCGCCAGGGGGTTCAAGAAAGCCCCGATCATTGTTGGGGAGTCACAGGTTGACGGGCCTGGTGGAGGTGTCTGCCAGGTTTCTACCACCCTCTATAACGCTGCCCTGGAGGCTGGGATGGAAATCGTAGAAAGACACCCCCACAGCAAAAGGGTGCACTATGTACCGAAGGGAAGAGACGCGGCGGTTTCCGGGGAAGACCTTGACCTGCGTTTTCGAAACGGTTATGATTTCCCTGTCTTGATCAAGGGTGAGATGCAGGGGCGGATGCTGAAGATGCTCTTGCTTGGCCCAGAAAAGGAAGGCCCTGAGCAGGTTACTGGCGCAGGCTAAAAGGCAGCTCCGGTGGGCTACCTTAACCGGTGCTACCGAACCCGCCCTGGCGGTCGTCCGAAGGGTGGTCTTTCGCGCAAGTAAGGTACTTCTGAAAGATTCCCTGGGCAATTCTTTCCCCTTTTCTGATCACCACCGGTTGCTTGGTCGGGTTGTAGAGGGCAATGCGGATGTGTCCTTCGTCTGATGGGTTATCGGCGTAATCTGAATCTACCACTCCGACGGAATTGGCCATGATCAGTCCCTTTTTCACGGCCAGGCTGCTTCTCGGATACAGGGCTAGCCACTCGTCTGGGTTCATGTAGGCTTTAAGCCCGGTGGGTACCAGAGCAACGGAACCTGGCTCAATCTGGACCGTTTCAGCAGCGGCGATATCGTAGCCGGCCGAGTTCCGGGTATGCCTCCTTGGTATAGGTATTCCCCGGCCTTGGTACTCTCCGATGACGGCAAACCTTCGCTGAACCAACTTGACCTTCCTCCTCCTATGAAAATGTCCCACCGGCGCCGGCCTTCCTTCCCGGTGTCACGCTCACCGTAACCGGTTTCAATATTCATGCTTCGTGGTGCCTCCGGTCAAGCGGCATGGGCGACTAGTTCTTGTCTATCCTTGCTTTTCTCCTTTCCCTCCTTCCTTCCTTCCTTCCTTCCTTCCTTCCTTCTTTCTTTCTTTCTTTCTTTCTTTCTTTCTTTGCCTGCTGATTGCTGCTTCCTTTTTTCCTTCCTTGCTTTCTGCCTTCCTTGGTTGGTCGGTTCCCAGGTCCGGAACTAAGCGGGTAATCGGGGCTGAAGTCAATTGAACATCCCGGTCGCTGCATGCCTGTCGAAGTACCGGTCAGAACTCCGGAAGGCGGATTCTCACTAACTGGAAGAGCTCCTCATGTCGAAACTTGTTGAAAAGAGCCAATTGCGATGCTCACAAACCAAGGTAAATAGGGAGTTTCGAGGTACTTGAGAAAAGTTTTTACCCCAAGATGTCACGGTATCATGCGGGTTTGGGAGTAATGCTGGGTAGAAGTTAGCAATATTGACCCCAAGGAAGAAATCCCAAGAAGGGAGGCGAAATATGCAGAAAAGAGAAGGGAAGCCTCTGTTTTGTAGAGAATATCTCTACAGACAACAAAGCAAAAACAAAGGAGGCTTCCCTCATGGCTATTATACCACAATCTTTCCTCTTTGGGTGGCAAGAAATTGATGAACTGGGTGATTTAGAGCGCTTGTTGCTGGTAATAAATCACCTACCAGATGAAGAACTGATGCAGAAGCTGGAGAGGGAACGTGGGAAGGGTCGTAATGATTACCCAGTGCGCGCGGTATGGAACTCGGTGCTTGCGGGAGTGGTGTTTCAGCACCCATCCATTGAGAGTATGCGGCGCGAGCTGCGCAGGAACGCCCAACTGAGGGAAATCTGCGGGTTCGACCCGTTACAGGGCGAGCGAGCGGTCCCCCCAGCTTACGTTTACAGCCGGTTCCTGAGGAAGCTGATGAAGTACTCAGGTGAATTAGAGAAGATCTTCGACCGTCTGGTGGATGAAGTGAGCGAATATCTACCTGATTTTGGGCAGGTCCTGGCGATGGACAGCAAGGGGATCAAGAGCCATGCCCGTGGAAAGAGGCGAGATAGGAATCCCCAAAAGCCCGATGGTCGCCGTGACAGCGATGCCGACTTTGGCTGTAAGGTTTACCAGGGTCAACGAGAAGACGGGAGTATGTGGCAAAAGTTAATATCATGGTTTGGCTACAAGCTCCACCTGCTGGTGGATGCCCGGTACGAGTTGCCGGTGGGGTTTACGGTGACGAAAGCGTCTACAAGCGACGTCAAGCAGGGGCATGTGCTGGTAGAACAGCTGGTGGAGCGGCACCCGGAGCTTGTGGAGCGGTGCGAAGCATTGGTTGCGGACAGGGGCTACGACGATACGAAATTAATCGTGAAGCTGTGGGAGGAACATGGGATCAAGCCGGTAATAGACATCCGGAATACGTGGAGGGACGGGGAAGAAACGAAGCAGGCTAACCAGAAAGACAACATCGTATACGACTACCAGGGCCAGGTATACTGCTATTGTCCGCAGACCCTGAAAAGACGTGAAATGGCGTACGCAGGATTCGAAAGAGACAGAGAAACACTGAAGTACCGTTGTCCGGCTAGACATTATGGGATAGAGTGTTGCGGCCGAGAACAATGCCAGGTAGGGAGTGCAGTGAGGATCCCGCTCAAGGAAGACCGAAGGGTCTTCACCCCCCTGGCACGCTCAAGCTACCGGTGGAAGAACCTTTACAAAAAGAGAACAGCTATAGAGCGGGTAAACAGTCGGCTGGACGTATCCTTTGGGTTTGAGCATCACTTTATTCGTGGGCTGAAGAAAATGAAACTGAGGTGCACCCTAGCACTGGCAGTGATGTTGGCGATGGCCCTGGGGCGGATCAAAGAAAAGAAAAACGGGGACATACGAAGCCTGGTGAAGGCTGCCTGAAGAAAAACCGAACCCAAATGAAACGGTGAGAAAGCAGCCGGCAAAGCGGCTGCGGGTGACTGGTATACCCTTTTTTAGAAGGAGTCTGGGATTATCTGGAGATTGAACCCAAAATTACCCTCGAAAACAGCCTTTTCAAGTGGTTTTCGGCTCTCAGTTGTTCACTTGATGCGTCGTTTAGCCTGCAATTTTATATACAGCGCAAATGCCTCTTCTTGAAGAAAAATGGTGGCAAAAGCTGCCAAAATGGTCTATACTAAACAATGGTGTGACAAGGGAAGTCATGCTTAAGCATTTGTGGTGAGGCAGGCCCATTTTCTATCAGGGTGCAAGGAGGTTTTGTGGTTGTCTGAGGCGAGCCAAGCGGAGTTGATACGAGAGATGGAGAAACTTCGGTCTACGCTGTACAAGCTGGTGGGGGAAACATACGACCGGAAGCGGATCCAGAAAGCCCACCAGTTAAGTAGCCGGTTAGATGAGGTTATCGTTGACCTGTTGAAGCTCCAGTATGGATAATTAATTATTACTTCCGGGGTCTGCCCCCACTTCTTATTTGTTAACCTGACCGTACCCGGTCTTTTTTTGTTGCTGTGGAGCATTAACCCTGACCCCATGATCTTGAAATTGCTTTATAGATGTTATTAGCCCGGGGACTAAACATGTTCTGGGCAGGTAAATCATAAGATGGATCAATAAGAATGTTAAGAACGCCTGGAATGCCTCTGCCCTTCATCATTCTGGCAGACGAGGCATTCACCAGTACAGGTGAAGACCCCGGGGGGTGTCAACGGTGCGCTTGAGCGAACTGAGGGGTAAAGAAATCATCAACCTTACTGATGCCACCAGACTTGGTACGGTGGCCGCATCTGACCTTGAAATCGACCCGGTTACGGGAAAGATTGCCACCATTCTGATTCCCGACCAGCGACCCCTTTTTTCATTCTTTCCCCGCCGGGTGGGACTGGCGCTGGCCTGGGAGTCAATTGTCAGAATTGGTCCGGACCTGATCATTATCGAAATCCGCTGACCGCGGAGAATCTTGATGGATGATCTATTTTCAGTTTATCCGGGTCTGACCCGCGTTCGGGTACTTCTTGGGGCCGCTACTTGGCTGTTTTTTCTTTTTCGGGCAAAATGGGTTATAAAAACAAAAACGGCGGGGATAATAACCACGTAAAATCTGACGCAGGGGAGGTTTGGTAATGACGAGGACCGTAATCGGGGTATTTAGAAGCCGAGATCAGGCAGAAAGAGCCGTCAGTGAAATGAGGGACAACGGTTTTGGTGAAAACGAAATATCTATTGTGGCCCGTGAAGACCGTGCCCGGGGTACAGGCGGCCGGGGCGGAGGTGAGGGTGTTGGAGACCGCCTGACCAATGCCACCGGTATTGGTTCCAGGGACGATATTTCCGAAGGTGTCGGTTGGGGTGGAACCCTAGGTGGGCTGGCCGGGCTTCTGGCTGGGGCTGGCGCTCTGGCTATCCCCGGAATCGGGCCCATAGTGGCTGCCGGTCCCATTGCTGGAGCCCTTTCCGGTGCTGTAAGCGGCGGAATAGCCGGTGGTCTCCTAGACTGGGGGATTCCCGAAGAACGCGGTCGTCAGTATGAGAGGGATGTCAGGGAAGGAAGGATCCTGGCCCTGATCCGTTCAGAGGAGAGGAGGGTTGACCGGGCCGCCGAAATCCTGCGCCGGAACGGGGCTACAGATGTGGAGATCCATGAAGCCAGGTATTAGGGGATGGTCTAAGCTGGTTAATCATTGGGGGTGTGGCCCACCGGGGGGCCACACTTTCCGTTGACACAAATAACAGTTTATGGTATCATAACAAAAAACCATCAAAGCCTCATCTCTACTGGGGATGAGGTAGAGGCGCGGAGGCCATTAGTACCTGGTGGGAGAAGGGCATCGGTGAACACCGGGGAAAGGGGTCTTTGCCGAAGTCCTGTTACCGCCACGGTAACAGGGCTGGGGTTGTACCGAAGAGGTCCAACACTGTCGCCGGGGTTACCCCTGACTCCGGTGGAGTGCTATCTCATCTGGGGGAGGGAGATGTGTATTTCGCGCCGGGTCGGCTGTCAGGAGTACTCATGCTGACCTTTTTTCTTTGCGCTTTTGAACCCAGGGGCGGTGTTCTTATTGGGAGCAGTCGTCCGACCTGGGCAGTGACAGCGCGCTTGATCAGCCGTACCACTTCGCCAGGCCTGAGTCGGTCCGGACCAAAATCGCGACCACCGGCTAACGCTCCGGGCAGAAGGGCGGGCCGACCAGAGGCCCGGGGTCAAATAATCAGCGAAACCAGGTAGTCCTTTCTGGCCAGAGCCCTGAATTTTACAAAGTGTATCATGAAAGGTGGGGGATCCATGAACATTCCGAACCCGGTAAGGGTGGTTGTGGCTGGAGCGACAGGAAAAATGGGCCGAGAGGTTGTCAAGGCTGTCACCAGCACAGAAGATATGGAACTGGTCGGAGCAGTGGCCCTTGAACACACTGGTTCCGATGTGGGCAAGGTGGTGGGGATTCAAGAACTCGGTGTGCACATTGCTACCGAAGTGGTGGAGGTCCTGGATCAGACAAAGCCCCACGTATTGGTCGATTTTACGGCCCCTAAAGTGGCGGGAAGAAACACCCTGGCGGCTTTGGAACGTGGGGTGAGGGCCGTGGTTGGGACGACTGCGATTCCGAGGGAAGAGATCGAGAGGATCGTCCAGCACTGTGAAAGCAACGGAACAGCGGCGGCCATCATCCCAAACTTCTGCATTGGGGCCGTCCTGCTGATGAAGGTAGCCGAAGAAGTGGCTCCCTTCTTTGATAAGGCCGAGATCATCGAACTACACCATGACCAAAAGCTGGATGCCCCTTCCGGGACTTCACTCCGGATTGAGGAAAGGATAGCCAAAGGGTCATCAAGGCGCAGTCCCATTCACAGTATCAGGTTACCCGGTTTGGTTGCACACCACGAGGTGATCTTTGGACGCCCGGGGGAAACCCTCATTCTTAGACACGACAGCATCAATCGTGAAGCCTTTATGCCCGGTGTCCTCAAGACGATTCGGAAGGTAATGAAGACCAGGGGGATGATCACCAACCTGGAAGAGGTTTTGTTTGAGCGTGAAGATACCTAAGCGCCGGGGGAAGATACCTAAGCGCCGGGGATAGTGTTTTGCGGTATCCCGAGGCCGGCGACAGGACAAGCACTAGACCCCCTGCCTGAACATATAATGGTCCTGAGATTGGGCGGTTGCAATGGCTGTCCAGTTGAACGTCACGGGCAAGGGGGGTAACCTGGTTGGAGAAACCGCTGGCCCTAAAGACGGTAGCCGTCTTTGCAAGGGACCAAAGGGAGATAGAGGCTGCCGCGCGGTTTCTAGAGTGGGGGGCCAAAGTTCTGGGATACGGCTTTTCGACCAGCAGCGGAACCGTCGAAACTGTCCGGTGTGCGATGCAGGCTGTACGCGCGGCTGACTACGTGGTGGCTCCTGTTCTTGGGTGTGACGACCAAGGCTGGGTTCAGGTCTTGGAAGGCCCACCAGTGGTCGTGGATGAAGCATTCTTCAGTGCCATGAAGCCGGGTGCGGTCTTTTTCATCGGTAAGGCTTCCAAATCCGTGCGGGCCGCAGCTGGGCAGGTTGGAGTGAGGCTCGTCGAATTCCGGGAAGATGACGAATTTGCCATACTGAACTCCATCCCTTCCGCTGAGGGGGCCGTGGAACTGGCGATGAAGGAAGCACCGATTACCATTCACGGTAGTTGTTCCTATGTACTGGGTTATGGACGGACCGGCACCACCCTGGCAGGCTTACTTAAAGATATGGGAGCCTTGGTGACGGTTTTTGCCCGGCGCAGAAGCCAGAGGGCTAGAATCCGGGCCGACGGTCTGCAGCCCCAGGGTTTTGATGAGCTTCCCGGTGCCATCGGTGCTGCCGACTTGCTTTTCAATACTGTTCCAGCCCTGGTTGTGGGTGAGCAGGTCCTGTTGCATGCCCGTCGTGACCTGGTGATTATTGACCTGGCTTCCAAACCTGGGGGAGTAGACTTCGGCCTGGCTGAGCGCTTGGGAATTAAGGCGGTCCTGGCCCCAGGTCTCCCCGGGCTGGTGGCTCCGAGAACGGCGGGACGGATTATGGCTGAGGTTATCCTGAGCCTGATTTGTGCCGAACCCTCTGTTACCCGTGATCATCGTTAGGGGGAGGTGTTCGGGGGTGGACCTGAGTAGTAAGACCATCGGCTTCGCCATGTGCGGGTCCCACTGTACGCTGGAGGAGGTAATTCCGGAAGTTGCTAGGCTGGTTAAAGAAGGGGCGACTGTCATTCCAATCATTTCAGAATCGGTTGCCAACACTGATACCCGGTTTGGATCTGCCCAGAAGTGGAAAGATGAACTGCTGAGGTTAACAGGGCGAAAACCCCTCTCTACAATTGTAGAGGTAGAACCTATCGGTCCGAAGAAGCTTTTGGACATTATGGTGGTGGCCCCGTGTACCGGTAATACTATGGCCAAGATCGCCAATGCGATAACCGACAGCACGGTGACCATGGCGGTGAAGGCTCACTTGCGTAACGACCGTCCGGTTGTACTGGCCATTTCAACCAATGATGCCCTGGGAAACAATGCCCGTAACCTAGGGGTTCTGTTGGCCACGAAAAATGTCTTTTTTGTTCCCTTTGGACAGGATAATCCCCAGGGGAAACCGAAGTCCTTAGTGGCCAGGCTGGACCTGTTGAAGGTGACGATTTTGGAGGCCCTTTCCGGAAAGCAGATTCAACCTTTGTTGTTGGGTTACAATCCGGTTGCCTGATAACCGCCAGAGGGCCAAGGGCTGAAAAAGCATAGGTATAGGTATAAATGTTACTTGCCGGTACTGTAGTCGTGATGCTTTTTTTTAAGGGGGAATGCTATTTTGAGCAGGTACAACGTCGCCGTGGTGGGGGCGGCTGGGTTGGTTGGGACGCAGATCCTAAAGGTCATGGCTGAGCGCCGGTTTCCACTAGGGGAACTATGCCTGTTGGCTACCACCAGGTCGGCAGGCAGAAGAATTCCTTTCAACGGTCGGGAGCTTGTGGTGCAGGAGACGACAGTCAATTCCTTTGATGACATAGATATTGCTTTCTTCTGCGCCAGCAAGTCAGCAAGCCGGGAGCTGGCCCCTGTGGCGGTGAGCAAGGGAGCGGTCGTAATAGACAAGAGTAATGCCTTCCGGATGGACCCAGATGTTCCCCTGGCAGTGCCGGAGGTTAATCCAAGGGCCATAGCCCGCCATAAAGGGATCGTGGCCAGTCCCAACTGTTCCACCATCCAGATGGTAGTTGCCCTGAAGCCTCTACATGATGCAGCTCGGATCAAGAGGATTGTGGTTTCAACCTACCAAGCGGTTTCGGGAACCGGCCGTGACGCCTTGGTGGAACTTGAAGACCAGTCCAAGGAGGTCCTGGAGGGTAAGGAGGTAACCAGGTCGGTATATCCCCACCAGATTGCCTTTAATGTGATTCCCCATATTGATGCCTTCGATATCAACGGCTACAGCGGGGAAGAAATGAAAATGGTCAGGGAAACCCAAAAGATCTTTGAAGACGAATCCATCTCCATTTCCCCGACCACTGTCCGGGTGCCGGTCTACATGGGCCATGCAGAATCGATCATGATCGAAACGGAAAAGAAGCTGTCGGCAGAGGCAGCTCGGGATATTCTTCGAGATGCACCGGGTGTAGTGGTAGTAGATGACCCTGGGAACGGGGAATACCCGATGCCCATCGATTGTGCCGGGCGAGACGAGGTTTTCGTCGGCCGGGTCCGGGAAGACCTCTTCTGTGAAAAGGGATTGCTGCTCTGGGTGGTTGCCGATAACCTTCGTAAAGGGGCTGCAACCAACGCCGTTCAAATAGCTGAGTACTTAATTCAGAATGATCTGCTGGCGAGGTGAGGACGGTGCGGATTATTGTCCAGAAATTTGGGGGCACCTCGGTGGCAACCCCAGAGGCCCGGGAACAAGTTGCCGCCCGGGTCATGGAAGCCGTAAACAAGGGGTTCTCCCCCGTGGTGGTTGTCTCTGCCATGGGACGTAAAGGTGACCCTTATGCCACGGACACGTTGATCCAGCTGGTAAAGGGGGTCAATCCGGAGACGGCACCGCGGGATCTGGACCTCCTGGTGTCGTGCGGAGAGGTGATTTCTTCGGTAGTTTTGGCCAATACTCTACAGAACCGGGCCCTGGAAGCCGTTACCTTGACTGGTGGACAGGCCGGGATCATTACCGACCTGAACTTTACCGAGGCTACCATTATCCGGGTCGAACCGGACCAGGTTATGCGCCACCTGCAGGAAGGTAAGGTGGTTGTTGTCGCCGGTTTCCAAGGGATTACTGAAAGCGGTGATATCACAACCCTGGGCCGGGGTGGCAGTGACACGACGGCTGCCGCCCTGGGGGCTGCTCTGAAGGCTGAAGTAGTTGAGATCTACACCGATGTGGAAGGCATCAAGACGGCCGACCCCCGCCTGGTTCCCAATGCCCAAACCCTTCCCATGATTACGTACGATGAAATTTGCCAGCTGGCTCACCAGGGAGCCAAGGTGATTCACCCGCGGGCGGTGGAAATCGCGATGCGCCGCAATGTTCCAATTCGGATCCGCTGTACCTTTACCGATGACCCCGGGACCCTGATTGCCCATACAGTTGAGACCCAGGCCGGTTGGGCGAACGTGGCCAACGGGAGAGTGGTTACGGGAGTAACACAGATTCCAGGTGTAGCCCAGGTCGAGGTTGTGAGTGGGACCCTGCCCCCTGATGACCCTACCGAACTGCGTATCTTCAGGGCTCTGGCCGATGGTGGTATCAGCGTGGATATGATCACGGTCCTGCCGGAACGGAAGATTTTCATCGTGAAGGAGGAGGTGGTTGGTAAAGCGGCCAGGATCCTGGAACCCTTCAACCTGAAGGTTAGGATCACCTCCGGGTGTGCCAAGGTTTCCGTTGTCGGTTCCGGCATGAGGGGTGTTCCAGGTGTCATGGCCAGGGTGGTTGAAGCTCTGTACCGAAACGGGATTAGGATCTTGCAGACCACCGATTCCCATACCACCATTTCCTGCCTGGTGAAACAGGAGGATATGGGTGAGGCGGTACGGGCCCTGCACGAAGCCTTTGACCTGGGAGGTCCCAGGGAGGGGCTTTCTTCCTAGAGATTCTAAGGGAGGTGTCTTCTTGAAAGCGTTAGGTAAGGTCATCACCGCAATGGTAACCCCATTCAAAAAGGATCTTTCTGTTGATTACGAGAGGGCAGCGGCTTTGGCTGAGCGCCTCATCGGGCTTGGGTCAGACGGCCTCCTCGTGGGCGGGACCACGGGAGAATCCCCAACCCTCACCGAGGAAGAAAAACTGAGGCTCATGGAGACGGTTGTCGATGTGGCCGGTGGACGGGTACCGGTCTGGGCCGGTACCGGAGGTAACAATACAGAGGCCGCGGTAGCTTTAACCAGGAAGGCCGAAACCACCGGAGTGGACGGTATCATGCTGGTGACGCCCTACTACAACAAACCACCCCAGGAGGGCCTTTACCAGCATTTCAAGACCATCGCTGAAGCCACCCAGCTGCCGGTCATGCTTTACAACGTGCCGGGGCGGACAGGTGTCAACCTTGCTGCCGATACCGTGGTCAGGTTGGCGCAGGTGCCCAACATCGTAGCGGTGAAAGAAGCGAGTGGTAACATCGACCAGATCGCCGAGATCTGTCGCAGAACACGGGAGGATTTCATTGTCTACAGTGGTGACGACAGTATGACTTTGCCCCTTCTTTCAGTGGGGGGAACCGGGGTAGTAAGTGTCGCAAGTCACCTGGTGGCAGACCGGATCATGGAAATGGTTGAAGCTTTCGAGGCGGGTAATACAAGCCGGGCTGCAGAGATTCATGGAGAACTGCTCCCCCTCTTTAAGGTGCTTTTTATCACAACGAATCCTATTCCCGTGAAGGTGTCCCTCCGCTACGTCGGATTTAATATGGGCGGGTTCCGTCTGCCACTCGTGGAGCCGACCGAAGAACAGTGTGACAAGATCAAAGGGGTAATGAAGCAGGTGGGGTTGATCTAGCTGGGTATTTGCGCCGGTGGTGAGACCCTGTGGGCCGACCCGTGTGCTTTGGCCCCAGGGTTTTTTCTTGGAGGGCGCGTTCCACGGTGCGTAACTCGGTTCGTTTACTTTTGGTAGGGTATCAATTATAATATTAGCATCATGCATCAGGGGGCATGGCTAAATCGGGGGGCCTGCACCTGCTGCTTCAACACGGGCGGACCACGAGAAGTGAAAGTCTACACTGTCACTGCCTTGGGTTTTTTTTGAAAACGACCTTGTGCCGCAGGCCCGGGAACCGTTAAGCCCGGTAACTAAGAAGAGTGAATGGAGGGGAGGAGTGAACCCGGGCCGCAGGGGTTTCACGGTGGGAATAGGAGGTGAACCAGATGATTCAGGACAAGTCCAAGCTCTACATTATACCGCTTGGTGGCCTCGGGGAGATAGGTAAGAACATGACGGCTTTCAGCTATGGGAACGACATCATCGTCGTTGATGCCGGACTGGCTTTTCCCGAGGAGGAAATGCTGGGGATTGACATTGTCATTCCCGATATCTTGTACTTGCTTGAAAATGCTCACTTGGTCAGGGCCATCATCCTCACCCACGGTCACGAGGACCACATTGGTGCCCTGCCTTATTTGTTGAAGGATTTAAGTGTACCGGTATACGGCACGAAACTGACCTTGGGGTTGTTGGAGCAGAAGCTGTCCGAACATGAAATGAAACTACCTGAAGGCTCGAGAAGTCTAAAACCGCGCGAACACATCAAGATCGGCCCTTTCGACATTGAGTTCTTCCGGATGAACCACAGTATCGCCGATGTGGTGGGCTTGGGAATCCAAACCCCGGTCGGGCTCGTTGTCCACAGTGGGGACTTTAAATTTGACCAGACACCAGTGGATGGTGCCGTTGCCGACTACCACAGGTTATCTGAATACGGAGACAGGGGAGTCTTGGTTCTCCTGTCCGATAGTACCAACGCAGAACACGAAGGCTACACCCAATCAGAAAGGGTGGTCGGGAAGACCCTTGACGAGGTGATCGGGTCAGCGAGACAGCGCGTTCTGGTTACCAGTTTTGCTTCCAACGTGCACCGGATCCAGCAGGTGATTACTGCTGCCCATCGCCACGGCCGGAAAGTCGCGGTCCTTGGTCGCAGCATGGAAAACACGGTCAACGTGGCCATAGAACTGGGTTACCTGCACGTCCCCCCCGGGGTTCTGGTGGAACTGGAGACCTTGAACCAGCTGTCGCCCAACAAAATCGTGATCCTGACCACCGGTAGTCAGGGTGAACCAATGTCGGCCCTGACCCGGATGTCCACCAATGAACACCGCCAGGTGGAAATCGCACCCGGTGATACCGTGGTCATCGCCGCCACACCGGTGCCAGGAAACGAAAAACTGGTTCACCGGACCATTGACAACCTGTTCCGCCTGGGGGCCGAGGTGGTCTACCAGACCACGTCCGGAGTTCATGTTTCCGGCCACGCCAGCCAGGAGGAGCTGAAACTAATGTTCAACCTGGTCCGGCCAAAATTTTTCATCCCCATCCACGGGGAGTACCGCCACCTTGTCCGGCACGCTGAACTGGCCGTAGAAATGGGCATTCCCCGGTCAAATGTTCTTGTGGGGGAAAACGGTACTGTTTTTGAGTTCAGCCCCACCAAGGGAAGGGTTGCCGGGCGGGTCAGCGCCGGCAACGTCCTGGTAGACGGGCTGGGGGTGGGAGATGTCGGCAGCATAGTTCTCCGAGACCGGCGCCAGCTCTCCCAGGACGGGATTATTATCGTGGTGGTGGCCCTGGAGAAAGAGACTGGGTTAATGGTTGCCGGGCCGGAGATCATATCCCGGGGTTTTGTTTATGTTCGTGAGTCGGAAGAACTGATCGAGGAAGCCAAGAAAAAGGTGGAGGAAGTCCTTAACCATTGCGAGGAGAGGAAGATTTCGGACTGGCCTACCCTCAAGTCAGCGGTCAGAGAGACCCTGAGGCGTCATCTGTATGATAAGACCCAGAGGCGACCGATGATCCTTCCCATTATCGTTGAGGTGTGACAGCTAAAGAATGAATTCCCCCGCTGGAACCAATAATAGCCCTGAGAATGGTAACCAGACCAGACAGGGGGAAGACATCCACATGGACGACAGAAGTTCTGGAGCCAATGCGGTTCAGATGAAGATGCCATCCACCACCACCAGGCCGGCCAGGCCGGCCATCCGCCGGCCGGCGACCAAACCGCGGGGAGACCAGGAAACTGACAAGGGGGGCCGACAGGGACCCTTGAAACCCTTGGAAAAGCTTGGAGCTGTAAGTGTCCCCCAACCCAAGACCAATGTCCATACCATTACCATCGTCGGTCAGATCGAGGGTCACATGGTTCTTCCCTCTCAGAACAAGACCACCAAGTACGAGCACATCCTACCCCAACTGGTAGCTATCGAGGAAAGCAAGGAAATCGAAGGTCTCCTGGTAATCCTCAACACCGTCGGGGGTGATGTGGAAGCCGGACTGGCCATTGCCGAAATGGTGGCCGGCCTCACGAAACCGTCGGTGTCTCTTATTCTGGGTGGGGGGCACTCCATCGGTGTTCCCATCGCGGTCTCCACTGATTACTCTTTCATTGCCCCGACGGCGACGATGACTATTCACCCGATCCGGCTTACTGGACTGCTCATAGGGGTACCTCAAACTTACGAGTACCTGGATAAAATGCAGGATCGGGTCATCAAGTTTGTGGTGAAACAGTCCAAGATCCGGGAAGAAAGGTTCCGTGAATTGATGTTCAATACCGGCGGTCTGGCGCGGGATATCGGTACGGTTCTGGTTGGGAAGGATGCGGTCAGCGAGGGTCTAATCAATGCCGTGGGTGGCATCGGGGAGGCGCTGGCTAGGCTCCACGGCCTCATCAAGGCCTGGAAAATGGAGACAGGTAGGCCTTCCGGCGCCAAAGTTAGTGCAGACCCCGGGCAGCCAGACCTGCCCGCGGTGCCGGCCTTCCAGTCCCCAACGGGGGGATGGCAACAATGATCCTTTATACCATCATGCCGTTGGAACTGGTGATGGAGGGGATGGGGAACCAGGAAACCAGTCAAGAACGTCGGGAAATTGAGATCGAAGTTGAGGGCCGCAAGCTGGTGGTCCAGCCGCAGTCGGCCACCGAGGGAAGGGTGGTACGCTTGCTCAGTACCAACCCAGAAGACTACCTGAAAGGGGAATGGCAGCCGGGAAGCCTGATTCGATTTTCACCCCGTCCTGACAATACCAACGATTAATACGAAAATGTCACTACGGTGCCGGCCTTCCTTCGCGGCGTCACGCTCACCGTAAGGTTGTAATGAACCTCGGCGGCTCCGGGCCGCAGCCACAAACTCGCGGTGGCTGCGG
>ENA-OSAE01000409-OSAE01000409.1-marine-sediment-metagenome-genome-assembly--contig:-NODE-409-length-18027-cov-441.037725_pt1 | contig 18027 bp, 22 predicted proteins | sample MGYA00237870_ERZ529317 | MGnify/ENA primary metagenome ERZ529317 (study PRJEB26369, sample SAMN03142812) | marine sediment metagenome | biome: marine; feature: borehole; material: sediment... | reverse complement strand
AACCACTTCCGGCTTATTTTTGCAGAAATTGAGAACTTCTTTAAGGAAAACGTGATCATGAAAGTCCCTTCCACTCTCAGTAGCCCAGATGAGTAAGCATTCTTTCAAATCCAAATCTACTGCACTCTAGATGAGGATCGGCATGTTTTCCAACTTTAATTTCGTTTATATCTATTAGCTTTCTTTTCTTCTTTTCTGGCTGTTTTATGACTTTTTTAATTCTGTGATAGTAAACTCTAACAGATTCGTGATTTAATTCTTCGAAAAGAGGCATAAACCTGCTTGTCTTCCTCAAAGAGAGTCCAAAGGAGTATAATAGGGCTGATAGTATCTTAATCCTTACATCCGCACGTGCGGATCACGGCGCGCCATGGCAAAGTTATGTGTGTTTTCCCTTTTTAAAGACTTTCTCAGCCTTGGGTCCATCTATTGGCTGGTAGATTGAGGGTTGTATGTAGTTTATTTTTATTTTTTAATGTTATTTTTGACAATGCCTATTTTGCCAAGCTGAATTTTTAATTTTTTTTATTTATTTGCCCAGTGGATGGATTTCTGAAACTACAAAACAGTCTAAGGGATAAACTTCGAATTGGTCAGAGTAACTTCAGTATCAAACCTTCTCCATTTAGCTTACGGCTGGAGTGAAAGTAACTTTAGGGAGGCTGTTAAAATCTGTTTTCTTAGACCTCATGTACTATTAAAACTCAGATTAAGAATAATATACATAAATCAGAATTCTCCTGAAACTACAGAAAAGCTTCGTGAGATTCAGGATAAGTTGAAGTAAATCAGGAGAAAATATAAGGCCTGCTGTTTTTTCATTGAATTAACTCACCTTCTCACAGCATTCAATTTATTGAGCTTAAAATCGCTGGAAGATGCAGTCTCTTGTGCATCTATGTTAATTGGAATGAGATCCCTCATAGTAGCTATAGGAAAGACCGGTACTCAAAGAAAAAGGAAAAATATGACGATGAAACAAAAGACAAAACAAAATCAACGTAAATATCAGGAGGTTATTTGGTATCATTTACCATTTACATTTTCAATTCTTGGCTGCATTCTCATGGTGGATGGATTTGTTTGAAACAGTCATTTACTTTATTTTTTAGGAATAATTAGTGCTGCAATTGTGTTTTAGAAATCTCAACTTAGTGACCATCTCTTTTTATACCACAAACTTCATAAACACTTTTCGGTGAGATTATGCGGACAGAGACACATATGTCCGGACAGATGAAAGATTCAGTAAAAGCGGCAAAATCGAAAACGAAGCGATATCGCTAGGGATTGCATACAACACTATCTAAGGAAAAAATATAAATGACTTTACGAAAAAACACTGAACATCTCAAAATTCATTGATGAACCTGTTACCGGGATCCGTTCAGGATATCAGGTTGCCACCTTGGTGTTTTGCCATTTCCACTGTCTCATCGCTTGCGGGGGTTGCCGAGTCAGGAAAAGGCGCGGGATTGAGGGTCCCGTCCCGTAGGGGTCCGAGGGTTCAAATCCCTCCCCCCGCATGGTTTTATTTTGAAAATTCATACATAAATCTATCACACTTCAACCATTGTGTTTTTACAACTTTTTGAAGAATTTCCGGAACTGAACCCAGAGTAAATGTGCCGAGGGCGGGATTTGAACCCGCGACCTACGGATTATGAGTCCGTCGCCCCGCCAGCTAGGCTACCTCGGCACTGTTAATGGCTTTGAAATCAGTAGATTATTAAAATTTTTGGAGGCTAAATCATCTCTAAAAAGTTTTCAAGAACTCTCAAACCATTTCTGCCGCTTTTCTCAGGATGGAACTGGACACCCATGAAATTGTCCCTTGCCACAGCAGATGCGAATTCAATCCCGTACTCAGTGGTGCCTATGATGTTTCTTTCATCGGTTTTGAAGTAATAGGAATGAACAAAATAGAAGTAACCCTCCTTTATTCCGTTGAAAAGTGGGTGATCTGCTGCTGTTTTAACAGCATTCCATCCCATGTGAGGTATTTTTCCAACCCATTCCGGGAATCTGACAACTCTCCCCTCAATGACCCCCAGACCCCTGTGCAGTCCACCCTCCTCGCTTTCGTCTGCGAAAAGCTGCATTCCAAGGCATATTCCTAGAACAGGAACATCTGTTTTTATCAAATAATCGGAAAATGGTTTGAGATTGATTATTGCTGTTTCAAAGGCCCCAACACCTGGCAGGATCACTGCACTGGCAGATTCAACGGTTTCCCTGTCTGAAGTGATGACTGCACTGCCACCACTTTTTTCCACAGCCTTGTGTATGCTTTTCAGATTTCCAGCACCGTAATCAATGATTGCAATCACCTTACCGTCTTTTTCAAATCTGTTTTAAGTTTTGTGGATTATTGAGTTTCAGAATGACAAAATCCAGAAAAGGATAAATACTTCTATTGCCTATTTTGGCTGAATGATGGTACTTGACGAAGATTCCTCGCAGCACGTAGAGGAGGTATGCTGCGGCATATTCGAGAGATTCCCGGTTGAATACCTGATGGAACTGGCAAGAAGCTGTTCTGAAGACGTCTACCTTTTGATGCACAGGGATGACAGGAATTTCATAGACATATACATAGGCAGGAACAACAAGGATTTTGGGGAGTTCATAGCCATTCCAGTTCCGAAGCGTTTTGCCGTTCTCGAGCCTGACAGGGAATATTTTGAAATAACTCTCAAAGCCAACGTTGCTCTTGCTTTAAAAGGTGAAAAGGAGTTTCATCTGTAGTCTGTCTGATATGACGTTATCAGCCCTGCAACACCTCCGAGCAACACAGACAGGAATACGGTAAGATTGAAGATCGAACCAGTTTCTGCAACCTTCTCATAAATCCCAACGCTCAGAGTGTATGCTATGAACGCAAACCATACTGTTACTCCAGCAACAGCCCCGTAAAGCACCTTTGTCTTGATTGATTTTCCAAAGAAGGACAGTCCGGCTCCGGCAACAATTATGCCGATCCAGTGAAAGCCTGAAAGGGCAAAACCAATTAGGAACAAGATAAAGCCCGGGTTCAATATCCCACCTCCGTCACAATGTACCTGCAATCCCTCCACATCTCAAGCTGATCCGCATAGTTCTCAGAGAAATAGTTGCCCGAATTTCCTCCCGGAATGACTCCAAGCATTTTTGCCGAGCTGTCTGTAAATGTTGTAATCATTCTCCAGCTGCTTCCTGCCTGAAATGGCCTGTAGCTGTATCTGAAGTTGTATACCGTGTAGTCTGAGCCGTTCATTTCAAACTGAGGGTAGTTCATGAAGAGCACCTTTGGAGAGAATGGGTGGGTTGCGATGAAGACGTTAATATCTCCGTATTTTATGTATCCCATTTTTTCAATTTCCTCAACAGCCCTATCCATTGCCCTTGCAATTATATCCCACTTCGTTTCTCTTTCAGGGGTTCTGATGTCATCAAACCATACACTGTCTTCCGGAAGGTTCTGCAGTATCCAGAGCTTTGGATAGCTATCTTTTTCAAGGCCAGCTGAACTGAATTCGTCATGGAAGGTCTCATTCATGTAATTCTTCAGGAATAGTGAAAACACAAGGGCGGCCTTTGAATCTGAGGTCATTCTGTAGTCCCATTGAAGGAGAAGGTTCACATACTCCTTTGATTTTTCTGAAAAAGGTATTCTACCGAGATTCTGCTTTATTTCTCCAACAAAAAACTCCGCAGGCTTGGAGTAAACATCTTTCTGCATTTCAATCATATCATCAACATCAAGCTTCCCCTTTCCAGCAATCCTCTCCTCAATCATCTCATAAATTCTCATTCCCCTGTACGGATCGGCAAAGTATCCGCTATCACCGATGTAATACCTGAAGTCAAATACAGGCCTCTGATTGGCAGTTGCAACGTAATCAGGATTTATGAGATGTGGTATCTGCTCGAATGGAATGAATCCTTCCCATGTTGATACTCCATAAGGTCTGAAACCCCTCCACTCTCCATCTCCCCTGCTTCCGTTGAATATTACATTCCCAGGCACAGGCTTACCATCAATCTCCCTTATGGGATACTTTCCAGCCGGATAGTATGCTGTATTTCCATATCTGTCGATGATCACAAAGTTCTGAGCGGGAACATTGAACCATCTTAACGATTCAACTGCCTCACTGGTGTTTCTCGCCCTGTTCAGACCAAAAATGGCTTTTAGCTCTGTTGTCGCAGTCAACCCGGTCCAGGAAACTGCAATTTTCGTACCATATTTCTCTATCAAAGGCCCATGAACTGTTTTTTCCACAACAACCTCCTGTTCCTCGAGCTCCCCATCCTTCAAAACTCTGATTGTCTTTTTTTCCTTTTCCACATTCAGCCATTTTCCTTTGTAGAGATACCTGTCTCCATCAAATCTGTAAGCATAGAAATCAATCACATCAGCTCCAACATTTGTGACTCCCCACGAGATGAATTTGTTCTGACCAATAATTATAACAGGTACTCCTGGAAATGTGACACCCCAAACCTCAAATTCTCCAGACTTCAGATGCATTCTGTACCACACCGGGGGGACTGTGAGAGATAGATGCGGGTCATTGGCCAGCATTGGATAGCCTGAAGCTGTATACCTCCCGGAAATAACCCAGTTGTTTGAGCCAAATGACCTGTCCCCTTCAAACTGCTTCAGCCAGTCCAAAAGGCTTCTGTTTATGTTTGGTATTTTAGAGTAAATGATGGGGTAAGAATGATTCAGGTATTCAGGATATAGCTCATAAGCCTGAGGAAGCTTTTTGAGTATGTACGCTCTCTCAAGATCCCAGAAGTCACCTGTCAGCTGCCAGGCAATGAGCTTGCTGATCAGAAATGTGTCGACAGGTGTCCAGGGCTCAGGCCTGTAATCAAGTAGCTTGAATTCTGGCTGAAGTTCTCCATGCTCGATATAATCATTTACCCCCTCTGAATACGCTGTTATGTAATCTGCAAATTCTGTGTTCCTGAAGTAATCCCATGTAACTTCAGCAGATTTTACAAAGTCCATTTTGATGTAAAACTCATCGGTTTCGTTCAAAGAAGCTCCAAAAATCTCTGAAAGCTCTCCTCTCATCATCCTTCTCTGCAGATCCATCTGGAAAAGCCTGTCCTTTGCCTGAGCGTACCCCACAGCATAGAAAAGGCTCCTCAGATTCTCAGCCTCAATTGCCGGATTCCCATGATCATCGTAATCAATGACAGCTTTCCCGTAGGGTGTGTCCAGCTCTATATGATTTTGTTCTGAATACTTCCAGAACTTTCCAAAAGGAGCAAAAAGATCAAGGTAAAGCGTTAATGGAGTCACAACAATCATCAGAAGAGCAATCGAGAGAAGAGATAGAAACTCACCTCTTTTCAGCTGTCTGAGTTTCATGGTTAAAGAAGTGAAAAAACATTAAAATAACTTTCGATTAAGGAAAAAGGCCTGAAAATACCAGTTCGACATCAATTCAGAGAACTATTCATCTGTTTTTCTGAGACCCCTGTAAAATTCGGGAATGTCGCTGATCAGATGTGAGATCACTCCGAGAATTGCAGGTACAAAAAACCATCTGAAAAACAGATATGACAGAGAGAGGATTATGAGGGAGACAGAAATATGGGTCACGGAGGTGTATCTGAAAAGCCCCAGTTCAGATGCAGTTTTCAAAAAGAGATCGTATTCCCTGTATATCTCAAGAGGATTTCTGAACCTTCTGAGCCTTTCATCGCCTTTTGATTTTGCATAAACAAGAACTAAGGCGTCTAAATCCATCAGTGATGAGACCATTCCTGCCAGAGTGGCGAGGATGAACGCATTACCAGAGGATTCCGGTGATGCTGCCAGTTCTGCCATGAGGACTGCAGTGAATGCTATTAAAAGGTGGTGGTGGGTGAGCATGTCAGCCAATCATATTTGCTGCCTATAAAATCTGCCCGTGATTATGTGCAGACTGGTTTTTGGAGTACAACATATACCGAAGACTTTTTTAACTTTGGTTAACCTCAATAAAAACATGGTTAACGAAAATCAGAGGCTTGTCAAAACAAGTCTGGCAGTGGTGATGGCAGTTGTTATAGCCATTTCTGCCCAGATAAGCTTCAAAATTGGCCCTGTTCCATATACAATGCAGAATTTTGGAGTTGTGCTCGCTGGTTTTCTTCTCGGCCCCTATTACGGGATGCTGAGCGTTACCATATATCTGGGAATGATTGCCATATCACTACCATTTGCTGCTGGAGGCGGGGGAATTGGAGTTCTTTTTGGCTTCACATCAGGCTACCTGTTCGGCTTTCTCTTCACCGCATTTCTTGCAGGATACTTCAGGGAAAAACTGAAGGACAGAGTGAGAATGCTATGGCTTTCAACATTTATCGCAGCCATTCCCACATACATTCTGGGATTTGCAGTCTTTTACAGATTTGCAGTAGGCAATGCGAAGCTTTCGGCATTTGCTCAGAGTGCTGTTCAATTATTTGGAATTCCAGAAATCTCCTTCCCATTCATGATCTTTGCAGCCACAGTGCTTATCTACATTCCCCAGGATATGCTCATAGATCATTTTCTTGCGGTGGTTGTTTACAGATATGTCAGGGATCTTCTGATCCAGAGGGGGATTGGGATCTGATTGAATTCTCGGTAAAGTACTACAAATACCCCAATGGAACCACGGGTCTGAATGGAGTCAGTGGAAGAATTGAGGGTAGCTGCTTTATTGCCGGAAAAACCGGAAGTGGAAAGAGCACCTTGCTGAGAATGTTCAATGGTCTGATTCCTGATTTTTACGGCGGCAAATTTTCGGGAGAGGTGAGAGTTTTTGGCAGCCTTCCATCTCCACAGACAGCATACATGGTCCATCAGAATCCATACGAGCAGATTACAAGCCTGAGAGTTACTGATGAACTCATATTCCCATCCATCCAGTCAGGAAGAGACTCCAGTGATGCAAGAAAAGATGCCATGGCTCTTGCAGAAGAGTTTGGAATTGATCACCTGCTTGACAGACCCACATATCAGCTTTCTCTGGGAGAGCTGCAGATTGTCCAGATTCTTGCCGGAATTGCAGCAGGAAAAAAAGTCCTTCTGCTTGATGAGCCGTTTGCTCATCTGAGCAGAAGGAATGCTGAGAGGCTCATAAAAATCTTAGAAGATCTCTTCTGCGTTGTTTCGGATCACAGAATCGAGTTCATGACTTACTTTCCTGAGATTATTGATCTCGGCACCGAGATTCCTGAAGGTGAGACGACCGAACCGGAGATTGGGGATGCTGTTTTTGAAGGAGTGATATCGCTCAGGGAAAATGAGATAGTTGCAATAACCGGTGACAATGGATCAGGGAAAACAATGATGCTGAAGAGGATAGCGGAAGAGATGAGGAACCAGAGGGTTGACTTTGGAATCTCACTTCAGAATCCGAACTACTCCCTGACGGAGAAAACTGTTTTTCAGGAAATCCAGGATGAAGGAATAATAAGAGAGTTTCAGCTCAACAATCTTCGGGAAAGGCATCCCCACTCACTCAGCTACGGTCAGGCAAAAAGAGTTAGCATTGCCAAGGCATTCAGACACAGCATACTACTCCTCGATGAACCCACAGCAGGACAGGATGTTGCATTCAGGGACAGACTCCTGAAGATTCTCAGGAAAAACAGGAAGGCAGCGATTATAGCAACCCATGACGAAAATCTGGCAGAAAAATGCGACAGGGTGGTGGAGCTTTGATTCTCAGAAACATATCATACGGGTTGCAGGAAGGAGGCTTAGAGGGGAGATGTGCACTGCTATCAGCATTTTTTCTCTCCATTTCAGTCCACCTATCGGATATGAGTCCCCATGTCGCTCTTTCCGTGATGGCGATTTCCGGCCTTGCATCCAGGGGGAGGAATCTGAGACTGGTGGCTGGTTTTTCCCCATTCTTCATTCTGATACTCCTTTCAGGTCTTTTTTTCAGTTTTGAGTATTCTATTATCTCAGCCCTTGCCTTTGCTGCCATAATATCCTCCGGGGCCGTAATTTTCTCATCCAGAATTTCTGAAATTACCGGTGCTCTGATTTATTTCAAAGTCCCTGAAAGGTTCGTCAGCCTGATTCAGCTTGGACTCAGCATCATGCCTGTCCTTGTCAGAGATCTTCAGGAGATCATTTTTGTCATTGACGAAAGAGGATTGAGGAGATATGAAAGGATCCTGAAGGCATTCATCTCCACCGCAGTTCTGAGAGCCATGAGTCTATCTGAATCACTCTACTCCAAGAACTACACAGGAAGGATCGTTTTTCAGATGAGATCTCCTGAAAAGAGAGACATCATGCTTCTCTCAGTATCCTCTCTTTTATTCCTGTCCACAGCTCTTTCAGATCTTCTTCATCTGCCGATCTGAAGTATTTTCCATTTCTTTTTTCCAGAATGCCCTTATCCCTGAGAAAGTCAACCTGAGCTATTGTCTCGGTCATTATCAGAAAAACCTGTCTGTTTCTGCCAAAAAGAGATGTTGCAATTTCAAAGGAATTCCTTCCATCTGCATGCCTGAACACCTCAAAGCTTCTCTGTTCAAAGCTCTCAAGGTATTCCCTGATGATTTCCCTGTGGGGCCTTCTGATCTCCCTGTGACCCGGAAAAACTCTTCTGATTTCAAGGGAGTAGAGCTTTTTCAGCGTTTCAATATACAGATCGATGATCTCAAGGCGTTCATGGTCATTGACAGGCTCTATCACAGGGTTTGGAGTGATTCCATCGAGCATGATATCTCCGGAAAACAGAGTTCGGGATTCCTTGTGGTACAGGGCTATGTGGCCGTAGGAATGCCCCGGAACATGCAGAACCTCCAGAATATCATCTCCCGCTCTCACCCTGTTTCCAACTTTCCCGCATTTACTGCAGGGCAGAACAAGTCCCCTGTATGTTTCCTTAACCCTTTCCTCCATGAGCCGGGCAAGCTTCAGCGGCATTCCCTCACTGATGAAATGGGCATAAACAAGCCTGAAGTAGCTCTCCTCAGCATCGGAAAGTTTCCAGCAGGAGTTCTCATGAGCAAACACATTGGAAAAGAGGTATGCTGAGCCAAAGTGATCAGCATGAGGATGTGAAATAACAAGTCTTGCAGAATCAAAATCAAGTTCTGAATTCCTGAGTGAGTTTTTCAGTGCTTCTACTGATTCAGGAAGATTTATTCCGGAATCAAACACGACTTCACTGTTTATTATGTAAACATTCGTGTCTCCAGCAGGATATGGATTCAAAACTCTGGCAATTTCAACTTTCATCTCGGGAAACTTTTTAACTTGATTTATTAACATTACCTCCATGGCACTCTCATCCCTCAAGGAAGTTGTCAGGAAAATTGCAAGATCATCTGCCATTGACAGACACCTTGTTGATGAGATAGTCAGGGACATCCAGAGAGCCCTAATCAGAGCTGATGTCAATGTAAGGCAGGTCAAGGAAATAACCGACGCCATAAAGAAAAGAGCGTTGAGTGAGGAACCTCTGAAGAGTCTGAACCCAAAGGAGCATATAATCAGGATAGTTTATGAGGAACTGCTGAAGGGTGTTGGTGAAGGTCTTGAGATCCCTCTGGAAAAGGCAAGAATCATGCTCGTTGGACTTCAGGGGAGTGGAAAGACAACAACGGCAGCAAAGCTCGCCAAGTACTTCAAAGATAGGGGAATGAAAACAGCCGTCATCGCCGCGGACACCTGGAGACCTGCCGCCTACGAGCAGCTGAAGCAGCTTGCAGAGAACATTGATGTTGGATTCTATGGCAGGAAAAATGAGAGAGATGCGGTTAGAATAGTCAAAAAGGGTCTTGAAGAGCTGAAAGACTATGACATGATCATAATAGATACCGCAGGAAGGCATGCACTTGAGGATGACCTCATAAAGGAGATGATTGAAATAGAAAAGGCTGCAAACCCTGACTACAAGTTTCTCGTGCTTGATGCTGCCATAGGACAGCTTGCATCAAAGCAGGCAGAGGCATTTCACAGTGCGATAGGGATTGATGGCATAGTGATAACAAAATTCGATGGAACGGCAAAGGGTGGCGGAGCACTATCTGCTGCCAGACTCATCCAGATTCCCATCGCCTTCATAGGATCAGGGGAGAAAATTGACGATCTCGACAGATTTGATCCCGCAGGATTCATTTCAAGGCTTCTCGGTATGGGGGATATAAAGGCTCTTCTGGAAAAAATTGAGAGAATAACCCAAGAAGATGAGCTTGATCCCGAGAAGTTCCTGAAAGGAGAATTCACGCTGAAGGATGTGTACAGGCAGATTGAGGCGATGGGCAAGATGGGACCGGTGAGGAAGATATTCGAGATGCTTCCCCTTGGGATGTCCATGAAGGTTGATGACGAGGCAATGGACATGACCCAGGAAAAGATGAGGAGGTTTCTTGTCATAATGGACTCGATGACTGAGGAAGAGCTGATGAATCCAAAGATAATCGATGGTTCGAGAATAAGGAGAATTGCAATTGGAAGCGGAACATCACCGCAGGAAGTTAAGGAGCTGCTCAAATACTACAACACCATGAAAAGCCTGATGAAGAGGATGAAAAAGGGTAGAATTCCAATCAAAGGTCTCAAAATGGGGTTCTGATCCTCACATCTTAGGGGAAAGCATGATATTTCCTGAGAGAGATCTGTATTCATGAATGAGTTCGATGATCTTGACCTGCTTGAGGATGTGGAAAATCTTGAGGCTCAGGTTCAGACTGAAGGCCATGAAGGCTATCCTGCCACAACCATCCTTGTTGATGAGCACAGAGTAATAAAGAGGGCAGTTGACATCCTTGTAAATGCCGTGAAGAATGAAATTCAGGATGAGAAACTGTATTCAGATCTTGCAAGGTTCTTTTCAGAATATGCAGATGCCATCCATCATGGAAAGGAGGAGAGGATTCTTTTCAGATACCTGAAGGATCATGCACCAGAGCATGTTCTTGAAATTGTGAAAGAGCTCGAGAACGATCATGTTAGGGGGAGAGAGCTTGTGGGAAAAATCAGGGAAAATGCGTCGGATGTTGATTCTCTCAGGAATTACGCATTAGCTTACGCTTCAATGCTCAGGGATCATATACTGAAGGAGGATGAAGGGCTGTTCAGTGCGATGCATCCATATCTGCCAGAGGAGGAAGAGGAGAAGATGATGGAGGAATTCAGGAAAGCTGATCCACCAACAAAGAAGGAGCTGGAGGTGCTGGTTGAGGAGCTTGAAAGGGTAACACATGTTGAATAGCTCTAAGCAAAACTGAAAGAAATCTCAGAGAACATTCGGAAGGTTATTATTAGAGCTGAATTTCTCAGAAGGCAGACCATTTCAGTTTCAATCAAGCAATGCTGAATCTGCAATAGCTTTATCATCACCCATAACAGAAATTCTCTGAATGAAAATCGCCGGAATTGACGAGGCTGGGAAAGGACCTGTAATCGGGCCTCTGGTGGTCTGCGGGGTTGCGTGCGATGAAAATCTGCTGAAAAAGCTCCCCGAGCTTGGGGTGAGAGACTCAAAGAAGCTCACACCGAAAAAGAGAAAGGAGATCGCCGGAAAGCTGAGGAAAATTCTGGACTGGGAAGCTGTGGTTATTCAGGCAGCCGAGCTCGACAGGATGATGGAGGAGAAGACGATAAACGAAATTCTGAAAGAAGCATGCGTTAAGATCATTTCAAAACTGAATCCGGATGTTGCTTTCATTGATAGCTTCGATGTAAAACCTGAGAGACTTGAGAAAGAAATTGAAGAAATGACAGGATGCAGGGTTGTTGCAAAGCACAGGGGTGAGAGCGAGCCAGTTGTGGCCGCAGCCTCTATAATCGCCAAGTGCCTCAGAGATGAGATGGTCGAAAGGCTGAGGGAAAGATATGGCGATTTTGGAAGCGGATACGCCTCGGATGAGAGGACGAGGAGGTGGCTTGAGGACAGGCTGAGGAAGGGTGAGGTTCCGGAGATAGTCAGGAGGAGCTGGAAGACGGTCGACAGGATGAGGGGTACTCTGAAGCAGAAGAACCTGTCCGAGTTCTGACACACACCTTGAAAAGGTGCGACATCATTCCCCGGGTCTGAACAGGACCCGTTCCGGTTGCCGTTCTGGCAACATTTATAACTCCTCAATCGGAAAATCACCCATGGCCTACGAAGACCTCAGGGAGTTCATCGCGAGACTGGAGCAGGAGGGCGAGCTTGCTAGAATAAGCAGAGAGGTCAGTGTTGAGCTCGAGATCACGGAGATTGCCGACAGGGCGGTCAAGCAGAACGGAAAAGCTCTGCTATTTGAAAACCCAAAGGGCTATGACATTCCCGTGCTTATAAACGCGTTTGCCAGCGAGAGGCGCATCAAGCTTGCCTTGGAGACTGAAAGGCTCGAGAGCATTGGCGAGAAGCTTGTGGAGCTTGCGAGAATGAAGCCCGAGTCGATTCTTGACGGCATTAAGGCTTTGTCATCTGCAAAGGATCTGATGAGCTTCATCCCGAAGAAGGTAAAGAGCGGCCCGGTCAAAGAAGTTATAGATCACGATCCCAATTTGCTGAAGTTCCCGATCCTGAAGTGTTGGCCTCAGGATGGGGGGAGGTTCATAACATTCCCTGTCGTGATAACTAAGGACCCAGAAACTGGCGTGCTCAACGCGGGAATGTACAGAATGCAGGTCTTCGACGAAAAAACCACGGGCATGCACTGGCAGATTCACAAGCATGGAGCCCTGCATTACAGAAAGCTGAAGGAGATGGGAGTGGACAAGCTGGAGGTTGCCGTTGCCATTGGGGTTGATCCCGCCACGCTCTACACTTCAACCGCCCCACTCCCTGAAAACATGAGCGAGTTCATGTTTGCTGGCTTCATTAGAAAGAAGAGGCTGAAGATGGTGGACTGCGAGACCGTGGATTTGCAGGTTCCGGCTACAGCAGAAATTGTGCTTGAAGGTTACGTGAAGCTGGACGAGTTCAGAATCGAGGGACCTTTCGGCGATCACACCGGTTATTACACGCCAGCTGAGCCGTATCCCGTCTTTCACGTTGAGTGTATAACCCACCGCGAAGATCCGGTATACCATGCGACGATAGTCGGAAGGCCACCGATGGAGGATGCGTGGCTCGGAAAAGCCACAGAAAGAATCTTTCTACCCATGATAAGGATGATCCACCCGGAGATCGTGGACATAAATCTGCCCATTTCTGCAACATTCCACAACCTCGCGATAGTTTCCATAAAAAAGCGCTATCCGGGTCACGCGAGAAAGGTGATGTTCTCCATCTGGGGAACGGGGATGCTCAGCCTGACGAAGGTTGTGATAGTGGTTGATGATGACGTTAACGTGCATGACATGAACGAGGTCATGTGGGCTGTTACGAGCAGATTCGATCCGGCGAGAGATGTGGTCATTATTCCTGACTCACCCCTCGACAGTCTTGACCATGCAGCCTACAGGCCAAATATTGGAGGAAAGCTGGGCATTGACGCAACGAAGAAGTGGAGGGAAGAGGGCTACGACAGAGAATGGCCGGATGTTGTCGAGATGAACGAGGAGACAAGAAGGAGGGTTGACAATTACTGGGATGAGCTGAGGAGAATGATACTCTAATTCATCCCCTTCAGTCTGTATTTAACGATAAAACCCTCACCATCTTCTTTGTAATCAGCTATTTCGGCATCCACATCCTGTATTATGTCTTCAAAATAGTCATAAACGCCACATGTTCTGCACATGTATCCTGAAAAGTAAACTTCAGCGATGCCATTTCTGTATTTTCTGTATTCAGCCCTTGCCTCAGGCTCGTGATATTTGTTGAAGTTATCTATGCTCTCCTTCAGTTTCAAAAGCTCTGTAAATTCAATCTTTTTACTATCATACCTATTTTTCCTCAGCCAGTGCCTTATGTAGGGGCATGAGACTCTTATTCTCTCAAAACATTCAGCATATTCCATAACTCTCCCAACAGCCTTTCCAGCATATCCCTTACCTTCAAATCCCCTGGCTGTGTGGGTTTCAATAAGGTGAATCGAGTTGCCCTCAACCTCATAAACAACCCATGATACATCATTTCCCCTGTCATCAACCAGCACCGCCCTTCCACTCCTGATCTCAAATTCCATAATTTTAATTGGAGATAAACAAATTAAACATTTTGGTTTAAACTTCGAATTCAGTCAGGAAAGTGTTAAATTGCCCCATGGGAAAATGCCCTTCAATGATTGACTACATTCTTCTCTTTATTGCCGTTTCAGCAGTCTCAACAGCATCAATTTTTGCTGTTTTAGCAAATGCACCCGGAATAGCGGCAAGCTTCTGGAGATTTCTTGTTGCATCCCTCATTTTCCTGCTCTTTTACAGAAAATTTCCAAGAGATTCAAAAACCCTCAAATACTCTGCTTTTGCAGGATTTTTTCTTGCAGTTCACATGTCTTCCTGGATAGAATCTCTTTTTCATGCCTCGGTTGCACTCAGCACCGCAATTGTCTGCACTCACTCCATATTTTCCGGTTTGTTCGCCACACTTGCAGGTGAGAGAATAAAGGCGAGAGAGATAACTGGGATGCTGATCGCAGTGTTCGGGATATATCTCCTCAGCGGTGCAGATTTTTATGCTGACATTCATGGAGTGGCACTGGCATTTACAGGAGCTATTGCAGGTGGGCTCTATTTTTCAACCGCAAAATTTGCGAGAGATGTTGATTTCAGAGAATACATAACCTCCACATATCTTTTTGCAGCCATAGCAACACTTCTCTTTGCAATCGCTACAGAGACACCTCTGTCAGGATACCCCGAGAAAACGTACGCATTTTTCCTGCTTCTTGCAGTAATCCCGATGTCTGCTGGCCACACCATACTGAACTACCTCATAAGGAAGATAAGAGTGGTGACTGTAACAGGAAGTGTACTCGGAGAGGTTGTTGGTTCAACGATCCTTTCAATAATATTTCTGGAGCAGAGACTTGAGATTGTAGCCTACATTTACTTAATTCTGATTCTGCTTGGAATTTACATTGCTATTTCAAAAAGAAGCTAAAGAAAAGCCCTCGATTTCCGGACTATCTGTTCCTGATTTCTCAGCCACTCCCTTTTCCATCTGTCGTAGCACTGTTTGCTGCAGAATGCCTTTGGTTTGTTATTGCAGCATGTTTTGACAAAAAGGGGTTCTTTCATCAGCTTTCCGCACACATCACATCTCATTGCCCTTGCGTTCTCAATTTCCATTGGCACAGAGAACTCTAAGCGATGTTAATTAATATACTTTTCCATCTCTCCCTCTGCAAAGAGATAGGAGAGAACTCTTTCATGGTATTTCACATCCGGATTTTCAAACTCAATCCAGACAACCTGATTCTCAAAGCTGAAAAAGTAATGAGTCCTTCCATTTCCGAAAACCCTGTAGGTCTTCAGCTCACCGAATTCAAATGGCTCCGGATTTGAGAAGTAAAGATGAACCTTTTCTTTCATTTTTTCAGCAAGCTGGAATGCGGTGTCCTCATTTTCCGCGTAGGCTATCCATACCCTTATATCACCTATTCCCTCAAAATCTACAACAGCAGCCGATTTAACATCAAAATTTCCCAGATGGATTGACTTAACCATTTTGACAGCATCATCTCCAATGACTATCTTTTTAACATTCAGCTTTATGTACTCCTCTGAACTGCTGAACTGAAAACTCGCTGCAACAATGACAATTCCAAGGGCAACGAGACCCAGGGCAAGCTTTCTCTCCTTCACAGCGTTAAAAGAGGCATCAGGAATTTAAATTTTCCCTGACCAAGGATAATGCTTTGCCTGTTATTTCATGAAGAATTGACGCCTTACAATCCTGCAAAATCTCAGTTCACTCCGAAACCAGATCTCAGGCTGTTGAATGAAACACCGAGTCCGGAATTTCTCTCGGACTGGCAGATTGATGAGAGTAACCGGAATTTTTATATTCTGCATTCAGCTATGCAGTGATGGACTTCACGCGGGGGTTGCCGAGTCAGGAAAAGGCGCGGGATTCAGGGTCCCGTCCCGTAGGGGTCCGAGGGTTCAAATCCCTCCCCCCGCATGGTTTTATTTTGATCATTTAAAAATTCACATCTACTATTGAGGTTTTCGAGGTGGATTATTTTTGCAGTCAATGTGATAGTCCAGCAGCTTTGGCAGGGATGTATTGTTTTTTGTAAGAATCAAGGTTATGTCAAACAACTTCTTCGAGGCCCTTATCTTAGGATTTTTTATTGATAACCTCATCTATTGTTAATTTGGTTGGGAGGGGTATCCACAATCCTTATAAACAAAAGCATGAGTGAGGCGGTATAGTGGGTCGGGTATAATTGATTTCCCTGTAAAATCACTTTAATTGCAGTTTACATGGGGTGGGCCCGTGGCTCAGCCTGGTTAGAGCGTGCGCCTGATAAGCGCAAGGTCCGGGGTTCAAACCCCCGCGGGCCCATGTTTCTGATTTTGCCACGGGATGATTTACCCATCTTAGAATCTCCAGAGCCTGTCTTCCAGAAACTGGGACAGGTTAGGGATGTATTCCCTTGAAACTTCCAGAACATCCCTGCAAACAGTCAGGCTGACACGGACTTCCTCAAGGTTCGGACGTGGCATGATATGGTTTTATGCGTATAAAATGTTAAACTTTCACCTCAATTTAAAATTAGGGTTGTCTGCAACCCCTCTCCCTTTTCTCGACATCAAAAACCACACATTCATCTCCATCAATGAAAATCTTGACCCTGTAGTTTCCAACCCTCAGACGATAGACTATTGTCATAACCCTCAAGTTTGACAAGATCTCCTTTCCCAGCTTCCTCAAAAGTCTTCAATTTGGCTAAAATTCTGATCTGCTATCTCTTTGAGAGTTTACTCAGTTTTTTCAGAAATCTCTTTTCGAATTTCATATTCATCAATACCGAGCTCCTTCAAAGCCTCATTGAATGACAAGAGCTCAAGCTCCCCTCTCTCCTTCTTCTGGAGAAAAACCTCAATCTCCATTATATCCTGTTTTGTGAGAATCTGAGATTCAAGATATTCGATTCTCTTTTTGAGATACTCGATGTCCTTTGCGAGTTTCTCGAGGGTGATGTTTGTCATAGTTGGAATTTTGAATGAAGTCATGATAAAGTTAGCGGAAGCTATAATAAAATAAAAAACAAGAATTTAGAGAAAAAAGAGTTTATTGTTATATTTTCCAGTGGAGAGGTAGTCTCACCCTCTTATTCTTGACTTTTTTGGAACCACATTCAATACCTATTTCTGATTTCGTCATGGATTCATACTTACTACCTCCTCAAACAGCAGTAATTTTGCCAATTTAAAAATTATTCATACAGTTACATACTACCTATACCCTTTTGTTACCAATACTCCCCATATTGCACCAAAACCTCAGCATGTTCTAAGGCGATAACCGGGAGTCAATGGGGTGGAAGAAGGAGAGTTGATGAGGAAAGGGTTAATCCCACTTGAGAATCTGATCCACAAAAATCTCCAAAAAAGGTAAAGGTAAGAAAAATCAACCATCTCAACCGCCACAGCAGGTGCCTTGGGGTGTATACAGGATACATACTGTTGAGGCATGGAGCACTAATGATGGGTCAAGTAATGGAGTTGTTGAGGTGGCAATTCTTGATACTGGGATCGATTACAATCATCCAGATCTTGCAGGCAACATTGCATGGGCTGTGAGTGTGGTAAACGGAAGAGTTTCAGAGAATCCCAAAGATTACATGGATAAAAATGGTCATGGAACTCATGTTGCTGACATTGTTTCAGCTCTAAATAATGATAACGGTATTGTCGGAGCACCAAACGTTGAAGTGTATGCTGTTAAATGCCTCGTGGATAATGGAAATGGAAAAGTTGGAGGATATAATTCTTGGAATCGAAGAGGCATTGCTTGGACCTGATGATATTCTTGACAGAGATAATGATGGGAAAAATCGTTGGAGACTCTGAGGATGATGCTGCTGAAGTTATAAGTATGAGTTTCGGAGCCGCCATGGACATAGGTGCGTTACATTATGCGCTGAATTATAGTGTCGGACATAACAAACTTAACCAATCAGGAATTTACTAATCCACCT
>ENA-OSAE01000407-OSAE01000407.1-marine-sediment-metagenome-genome-assembly--contig:-NODE-407-length-18198-cov-53.292013_pt1 | contig 18198 bp, 20 predicted proteins | sample MGYA00237870_ERZ529317 | MGnify/ENA primary metagenome ERZ529317 (study PRJEB26369, sample SAMN03142812) | marine sediment metagenome | biome: marine; feature: borehole; material: sediment... | reverse complement strand
ACTGGGTGTAAACAGGGGAATAGTTTACAGGATAAAACCGTGACAGAGAACCGTCTCCTGTCACGGTCTAATAAATATTTTCATAATTTCTTCACAAAATCTTCATAATTTCTCCACAAGTGCAAATTATAATTAAAGTACAAAATCAAAAAAACTTTTTAAGGAGGTTGTTAAAATGAAAGGAACAAAAAAATTATTAGTTTTGGGAGTGCTTGCATTTGCTTTGTTTGGAACTACTGCATTTGCAGCAGAAGTGGTAAAATCACCGGCAGAGATTTATGCTGATTTGGTAGGTATAACAGTAGAGGAAGCTTATATACAAAGAGGCACCGATAAAACCTTTGGGCAGTTAGCTGCAGAAGCAGGGAAATTGGCTGAATTCGAAGAGACGATGTTAAGTAATAGAATAGCGATTATAGAGGATCGCGTTAAAAAAGGGCTGATTACACGAGAACGAGCTGATGAATTGATAAGAGCAATCAAAGAACATGAATGTAATGGACCAGGAGAACAGCATTTAGGACAAAAATACGGGATAGGCTTTGGAAAAGGTTTAGATGACAAGGGATTTGGGTATAGAAGCAAAATAGGAAATGGGGATCATTTCCAGTATGGTTTTAGTTATAAGAAAAATTTTCATCATGGAAGAGACTTTGGTAGAGGATTTGGCAGAAGATAGGCAAAAATGTTTGCTGCTTGTTATCGGGGAACTGTTTGAATTTTCAAATAGTTCCCCGATAAAAAATAATGTGGAGTTGGTGCATTGTGGCAAAATCAAATCAAACGGTAAAAGGGGTTAAAACAAAGGAAAAGGGTTACATAAGATTGTTTGTGCAGATATTCTTTTTTACTTTGGTAGGACTAATTGTAATTAATCATGCTTTGGAGGAAAGCGGAAAAGGAATTTCCTGGTTATCATCTGCATCCCTTCATGCCATTTGTCCTTTTGGAGGAGTCGTTAGTATTTATAAATTCGTTACTACTGGAATGTTTGTGAAAAAGATACATGAATCTTCTTTTGTCTTGATGTTTATTATGTTTATACTTGCAGTTGGATTTGGTCCATTATTTTGCGGTTGGATATGCCCCCTTGGTTCGTTTCAAGAGTGGTTTGGTAAAATTGGGAAGAAAATTTTTAAAAAGAGATACAACAACTTTATTCCAAATAAATATGACAAATATTTGAGATATTTGAGATATGGTATGCTGGCATTAATTATTTATAAGACTGCAACATTAGGATATTTAGTATTTTGGAATTTTGACCCTTATTATACATTATTTAATTTTTGGACAGGTGAGGTTGCTATTGGCGGTTTGATTGTATTGGGGATTATAATTCTTGCTTCTCTGTTTGTTGAAAGACCCTGGTGCAAATACTTATGTCCTTATGGAGCACTTTTGGGGATTTTCAATACTTTTAGAATATTTAAAATCAAAAGAAATCCATCTACCTGTATTTCGTGCGGTGCCTGTGACAGGGCCTGTCCGATGAACATTACGGTTTCAAAATCTAGAGTAGTAAGAAACCATCAATGTATATCTTGTTTAAAGTGTACATCTGAATATGCTTGTCCTGTTGCGGGTACTGTTCAATTTGCAACTAAAGGTGGTGAATAATTATGAAGATGAAATCTATTTCTATTGCAATAATTATTTTTCTGATTGTATTCAGCGGGATTGAACTGGCAAAAATTACTGGATATTGGAGGACAGAATCTTTAAAAATTCCTATAAAGATTAAAACAGGAGAATTTGCAGGTGAATATAATCCGGAAGATATAAGGGGATCATATAGATTTTCTGATATTGCGAAGTATTTTGAAATACCTCTTGAAGATTTACAAAAAGCATTTGGGTTGCCAGCAGATGAAGATGTTGCAAATTTTCAATGCAAGGAACTTAAAGAGATATATGGGTATTTAGAAGAAGAAGGAAAAGAGATTGGTACAGGTTCTGTAAGGTTATTTGTTGCATTATACAAGGGACTTCCATATGATTTGAGTGAGGATACTTGTTTGCCATTGCCTGCAGTTGAGATTTTGAAAGAACGGGCAAATCTTTCAGATGAGCAAATAAAATATTTGGAAACACATAGTATTGATATATCAGAAGATAGCACGACGAAAACAGAATTAGAAAAAGAAGAAGCAACTGTTGAAAAAGAGGATAGTGATGTTTAAACAGAAGTTCCAGGAGCAACTGATAACAAAGAATAGAATTCAGAAACAGTGGCTACCGATAATAACAAAACAGAAGAAAATAATGTGGTTAGAAAATGAAGAAAAATTGGACAGTAAATATGATGAGGATGGAAGCTTCATAGGGGTAGCTAATGGATATCGTCCTGATCTTACTGTAGCGGTTACAATTAAAAATGACAAAATCGTCGATATTAAAATTATTTCTCATAATGAATCACGTGGTTTTTATGAAGAACCCTTTGCTGTTATTCCTGAAATGATTATAGAAACCCAATCATTAGAAGTTGATGATATAACAGAGGTGCAACTAGAACGAGTGAAGGAATTAAAAAAGCAGTTGAAGATGCATTAAAGAAGGCAGAAAAATAATTTTGATCGTTTTTCTATCGGTTATCATCTCCATAAGAATTTATAAAAACAAGGAATTTTGAAGTGTGTATTAGCAATTAAAGAACGGATAAAGAGGTAGAGAAATCCATCCCTACCTCCTGCTTAATTTCTTTTTATTCCACCAGTTTGCCATTTTTGTACACCGCTTCAACATCCAGAAGCGTTTCTATGTTGTTGAGGGGGTTTTCCTTAAGCACGAGGAAATCTGCAACTTTACCCTCTTCAAGGGTTCCGTAGTTATCATGTATTCCCAGAAGCTCTGCTGCCACTTTTGTTGTAGAAAGAATGGCATCCATGGGCGTCATTCCGGCTTCTACCATTAGTTTGAGCTCATGGGCGCTTTTATCATGGTAGTTGAAGGGTGTCCCGGCATCAGTTCCCATGGCTATCTTCACCCCTGCCCTGTATGCCTTTCTGAAGCTTTCAAGATGGCTTTCCATGACACGTTTTGATTTTTCTACAGCATATTCAGGGATTCCTCCATCAACACCGTGCTTTATAATGAAGTATGGAGCCACAAGGGTTGGTACAAGGTATACACCCCGTTCCACCATCATTTCGATGACTTCATCATCCAGGAAAATCCCGTGTTCAACGGAATCTATGCCTGCCAGCACAGCGTTCTTGATGCCTGTTGTTCCCTGGGCATGGGTGGCGGTTTTTTTACCGGCTTTGTGAGCTTCTTCAACAGCTACCTGGATTTCTTCTCTGGTAAGCTGGGGAGAACCGGGTTCGACTCCTGGTGTCATTACACCCCCTGTTGCCATTATCTTGATTACATCAGCTCCGGCTTTAAGCTGTTCACGGGCAGCTTTTCTTACCTCATCCACACCATCGCATTCCCTGCCCATGGGATACCCATGGCCTCCGGTCATGGTTAACACCTTACCACTAACCAAAAAATCAGGCCCCTCTATCAAACCTTCAGCAAGACATTTTTTTAGTTCGATATCGATAAACTGGTAACCTCCCATATCGCGGAAATAGGTTACACCGGACTTTAAATGTTTTTTAAGATTAGCTGCTCCCCGCATGGCGGTTTTTGTATGAGATTCTTTGATGAGCAAATCGAAGGGGTTACCAACGGGTTCCATAATGATGTGGACATGGCAGTTGATCATTCCAGGCATGATTGTCTTACCGGACACATCTACGACTTTAATATCCTCATTTATCTGGATTTCTTCTGTTCTACCGATCTTTTTTATAGTTTTTCCGTCAATCAACAAGCCTCCATTTTCAATAGGGGCTTTACCGGTTCCAGTGATTAGAGTAGCCCCTTTTAAAAAAGTCAATTTTCCCATGTTGCTCTCTCCTTTTTTCTACATTTACAGCATTTTGGCCATAATACCTGCAAGAATTACGGAAGTTGTTGTAACAGTGGTAAAACCTGCTACCAGCATCTTGGGCAAAATCTCACTTAAGATGGCTTTCTTTTCTTCTTCAGTTTCGCCAACAGCATTTGCAACCTCATTAGAAATAATATAAGTTCCCGGGAATCCGAATAAAGCAGAAACCCCTATTGATATAGCCATTTCGAAGCTGTAACCCAGTAATTTTCCCAATATGCTGCTAAAAATTAAAATTGCTAAAAGCCCTAAGATTAAACTGCAGAATAAAGGCCACAGTAAAGAAACTACCATTTCAGGGGTTGCTTTGGTTAAGTTTGCAAAAACTACTGCCATAAGTGCTACCATTCCTAAACCAAAAGCATTGGCCTTTGTCATAATGTTTTTTTCAAGAAAACCGATTTCCCTGAGTACAATTCCTACTATTAAACACACAACGTATTTATTGATTACATTATTTGTGAGGGCAGCAAGCTTAAAGGCTATAAATGCACCTATAGAAAGCTTGGCGATTAAAACAAAAGGTGTTTGAAGGTCTTTCGGCAATTCAGGAACAATGCGGTATTTGGGTTTTACCGTGGCTTCTGAAGCTGTTGTACCCATCTCTGCAGAAGCTTCATTTTGTAAAGGAAGGCCCTTTTCTTTAAAGAGACGAGACAATCTTCGAGCTTCCTTGCTCAAACAAAAAGATGCTACCGGATATCCAAAAAATCCCTGAACGACCACCAGCAATGTAGCGAATACAACAATAGTTTCCAGGCCTTTTGCTTTAGCGGCTTCACTAACTATCAATGCAGCCACTATTCCCCCTGCTATCGGTGGGGCTGCAGCAATGGCAGTTTCTCTTCCCAAAATCAGGCTTCCAATTAGAAGCAGAAATATACCTATCCCTGCAACGGCACCGAGGGCGATAATAACCGTTTTCCATTGTTGAATCAGTTCTTTAATACCCATAAGGGTTCCCATATGGGTGATCAATAATGCTACTAAAACAATTCCTATTTTAATTAAAGCAGCATCTTGAAAAATCGTAGTTGGCAAACCTGTCCAGAAACCAATCATGAATATTACCGATGATACAAACAACATAGAAAAAATAGCTTTTGTTTTGACTGATACAAAATCACCGATAGCGAAAATAATACATACTACTGTTAATGCAAGCAAGCTATCCAATTTGTTTCTCCCTCCTCTTTATTTTTTAATCTGAAAATTTCTGAAATAAAGGCCTGCTACAGAGGCTTTTGCGGGTATTGCCCGGCCCCGCCTGATAAATGTGGTGTTCAGGTAGATCACTGGATATCCTTCTGAAATCACGAGTTATGCAAAATTTTATAATATTTAACATAATGTGTCAATATTTATTAAAAAACTGTAACATTTTTTAATTTAAAACATATAAAACATATCTATCCAGTATCAGCAGGCAGCTCCTGCACATCCTCACTCAAAGCCTAGAATAAACACCAAATCTAAGACTAAGTATGCGAAATATGCGTTTTAAAGTTATCATGCAGCAGATGTGCAAGAGGCTCTCTTTATTAAGGCGTGGTTAGCCAGGTATATTACCAGCCCGGCCGAAACTACCAGAAAGATCAGGTTGCTGCCGAGGGCCAGGATGATGTTCTGCTGCAGCATATCTGAAACAATGCCGGTATAAAGGCTTCCAAAACTTCCGATTCCGAAGCTCAGACCCATCATTAAGCCTGATGCCAGGTTTTTGCTTTTCGGTGCTATATCCTGAGCAAAAACAAGGGAACTGGGCAGAGGGCCCTGAAGGGCTGCTCCTGCGGCAAGCAGCATAACTGCTGATGAAACTCCTGTGGTGAAGAAAAACCCGGCTGTGCTGACTATAGCAGCAATGAAGGATATTATCAGAGTTGCTCTAAAACCTTTACGATCCGAAATATATCCAAATATAATTCCACCTATGCTTTGAGCTATCAAAAAACCAGACAGAATGTTTGCTGAATAAGAATCGGGGTAACCCAGAAACTCATAATAATAAGGGAGAAATGTAGTGAGGGACCGCATGACGAATTGTCTCATTCCCATATCCAGTATAAGGACAAATAGTATTGGGAGTATTGAAACAGAAATGGCAGGCAACTCTTTTTTTACATCAGGTTGTTTTATAGATTTTGATTTTTTTTTGCTGTTTCTTGTGTGAACAATTAATAAAGTTACAACCAGACCAGGAATAGCCAGATAGGGCAGGCCTTCAAGGCCTGCCCTGTGCACAACCCTGATAGTGGTGATGGGAGCCAGACTCATACCCAGAGTACCCATCATTATGTAAAGGGACATCAGCAGGCTCCTGTTTTTCTCAGAAATAGAGGAAATAGCTACAGAGCCGAGGGGATGGTATACCGCCGAACCCAGAGCACCGAGGCTGCAGACCGCTAAAACCTGCCAGTAAGCATTCATCAGGCCAACGGATGTAGTTAATGCCCCCAGCCAGAAGATCGAAAAGGGCAAAAAGTATTTGCTTTTAAACCGGTCTCCCCAGAAACCAACTACAGGCTGCAGCCATGAAGATGTTATCGACTGAAGGGTGAAAACCAGGCCTGCATAGCCCATGGAAAAACCGAGTCTAACTGCGATATCAGGCATGATCATGGGCAGCAAATTCATGTAGTAGTCAACAAAAAAATGGCCGAAACCAATCAGCATAAAGGGAATCCAGAAACTAAATCTTGTAGGCATATCATCTTCTCCCACTATTTTGATTGATGCATCAACTATAGAATAACACACATACTGCTTTTTTAGAAGATAAAATTTTAACTATCCCACCGGGAAGCCCCGGTTTAAATGAAGTGAATGGCGGGATAAAAGGCGGAACTATTGTTCTTTTTGGTTCTCCATGGCCATTCTATCCAATGCACGTTAGGCTTCCTTGAGTTCTTCTTCCAGGGCTTTCTCCCTGCCAGACTTACCACCGTGTTTTAAACCTTCAAGGCCGTGGTTAAGGAAAATATCTTCCACTCATAGTACATTGACTGACTAATACCAGTGCGCCTGCAAAGTTCGGCAATAGTTTCCTGACCCTTTAGACCCTCAAGGACTATATCCATTTTAGCTTTGACAGTCCAGCGTTTACGTTTTTTAGTTTCATTTACGCTCATCCTCAATACCTCCTGTTTTTATATTCTGGATGAGCGGATGTAATTCCTCCGTTAACTATGTGTAAACTCCCTTATGGGGTCATTATACATGGAATGAAAATATATAAAAAATGGAAAATATTAATATTTTGTTATATAATGGATTTGAAATAACATCTTGAAAACAAGGAGGTAATAATATGGCATTTATAGAGGCAAAAGAAGTAAAATTGCAAGCACTACTTTCAAACGCCCAAGAAGCATATAAAGTACCTCTTTATCAAAGACCTTATGCATGGACCAGAGATCAATGGGAGAACTTGTTTGAGGACATAAATAGACTTGAGACTACTGATGTGCATTTTCTTGGATCTATAGTTGTAGTACCTGAAGGAGAACACAGATTAGGAGTAAATTATTTCCAAGTGGTAGATGGGCAACAGAGACTAGCTACCGTATTAATCTGGCTTTCTGCTATTAGAGACATTGCTGAGGAAAAAGGAAATGATTCCGTATCATCCCATTTAACGGAAACATTTCTTTTCGCGAAAGAATTGGAAAGTGACAAACGAAGAGAGGTTCCGAAATTTCAACTTGGGGAATTAGACAACGACGCATTTCAGCGAGTTTTAGAAGGAAAGCCGAGGAAGTATAATTGCTCAATTTTTGAATGTTACGAATATTTTAAAAACAAGAGCAACAATGGGGATATATGGAAAGATTTGTGGAAAGTTTTACTGAATAATATTTCTATTGTACACATTAATGCCTTTAATCATTTCAATGCTTTCAGATTATTTGAGACACTGAACGATAGAGGTTTGGAATTATCTGCAGCAGACCTGATAAAGAACTTTCTGCTAATGAAAGTTTCATTCAATGAAGATATTTTTAAGGAGACTATAAGCCAATGGAATGAAATGTATGAAAAAATTAGGAATAAAGAACCTGTAAAATTCATAAGAAGGTACGTATTATCTACTTACAAAGGAAAAGTTTCTGAATCGCGACTTTATGAAGAAGTAAGAAAAAAATTGGAAAAAGAAAAGCCTAAAAACATACAAGATTTCGTAAAAAACTTAAATTTCAATGCAACAATATACAAGAAAATTATTGATTGTAATTTTTCGAAAGATAGGATTAACAAAAAATTACAAGAACTGCATTTAGTAGAAGTGTCTCCGAGTTTTACTTTACTTTTAAAAGTCATACCCTACTTATTAGAAAATGAAAAGATATCCGAAGATGATATATTTAACATAATGGAAATGATAGAAATTTTTCACATAAGGTGGGGCATTTGTGGGCAATCTACATCAAGATTAGATCAAATCTACAATGAACTCTGTATGGAGTTAAGTAATAAGCAACCTGGAGAATTTAAAGAAACCATAAAGAAGAAATTATTGCAAGAGATAAAAAATAACATAGACGATGAAATTTTCAAGAGGAACTTTGAAAATAGACTTTTCAGACCAAATGAAACTAGGACAAAGTATATTTTGTGGAAATTATCAAAACCCACCGGTGAAACTGTTATTAATATAAAAGATATTCAAACAGAGCATATATTACCTCGAACACTAAATAGTAAGGATGGTGAGTGGGTAAAGTATTTGGAACAAAAAACATCCAAAACAAAGGAAGAAATTATGGCTCTTCATAAGGAGAATCTTAACAGGATAGGCAATCTTACTATTATAAAAAGCAGCTGGAACATTAGTATGTCTAATAGGCTGTTTGATGAAAAGAAAAAAGATTATGAAAAATCCGAGTTTCAAATAACTAAAAAACTCTTAAATTATGACAAATGGACATTTGAAGAAATAAGTAGAAGATCGAAGAATTTAGCGGAAGAGGCTGTTAGAGTATGGAAAATTTAGCGAAAGAGGTTCTTAGAGTATGGAGTTAGAAGGTTAGTTAGTTACCCACGCAGGACCTCGTTAAAATATTGCACTCAAGACAATATTTTGACAAGGTCTTGGTTCTAGGGCTTTTTCAGGGGTAACTGCCTATCTGAAAAACTGGGTCTGGGAGATGAGGATTTGCGGTTATTAAGAACATTATCCAGAAATGCCGTTGAAGGGGACGGATTTAAATATTTAGATGGAATCATCGAGGATGAAGATGCCCTTATTGTTAAGCTTGCTGATAGGGTTGCCAATATGAAAGATTTATTGTGCTGGATTAAAAAGGAAGGAGGATTTAATAAAGAATCCAGGAAAATAGCAAAAAAATACATTGGCGAAACCGAGTATATGCTGACCGGATTAAGACAAAGGTATCCCGGGCTAATTACAGGTAGCAAAAAACACCCGTTTTCGTTTCAGGCTGAAATGTTAAAGAATTTATTGGAAGAATTAAAAAGATTTTATAACAATAAAGTCAATAGATCCTAAAATACTCAAACATAAAAGTTATTGGGTGTCTTTCCTTTCAAAACAGGAATCCGAGTTGATAATGTAAAACACCCTAAATATGCGGGGGTTCAGGAGAAAGGGGGCAGGCGTCTGTGGATCTTTATTTGTTAATCGATTATTCTTCCAGCATGAATCAGACCGTACAGGGAACGTACAGGAAGAGAATCGATGTGGTCTGGGATAAACTTAAAGATTTTTTGCGGAAATCAAAAATTGATTTTAAAAGAATTTATCTTTATACGTTCTCGGAAAATCTAGACTACATAGGGAAGTTTAACACCACCAGTGAGGTATTAAATGGCATAAGGTCAATTTTCAAAAAACCTGCCGGAGGAACCAGAATATGGGATTGTATTATTGATGTGATGAATAATGCCGACAATAATAACAAAACGTTTATTTTATGCATTACGGATGGTGAAGACAGGAGCAGCATATTTACCTACAGAGATGTGATAAATAGACTAAAGGCTAATGAAAAAATAGAACTTCATATTCTGGATATTACGGGAAGGTTGAAAGATAGAGAGGATGACGTAAATAACATAATAAAACGCATCAAGCGTATAGAATCAATAGATGTAGAACTGGATGAACTCATACAGAAAAGCAGATTGAGAGCAGAAAAAGATTTTAAACCCTTTAGAATATCGGTACCGTGATCTCGATAATAAATTGTTCGGAGGATTATGTAAGAACAATTCAATCATCAATGCATGATATCATCCCCTACCTGGAAGGCCTCTGCGACCTCAGGTACTATCCGGTTCCTACACTCATAGTTGACGAGTATACCCTTAAAGAAGTCAACCCAAATTTTTACGAGAAAAATGATGACATGGATCCGTTATTAAGAGAGGACACTAAAGAAATTCTAAGATTTATTTCAGCTGTTTGCCTGACCTTCCATACAGGTGCCTTTTCTCCGAGAGAATACAATATCAGGGGTAACGATTATTACGGTGCCTTTTCAAAATTACCCTATACGGCAAGACAAAAGCTCGTTGGTTATGCTGAAGTGACATACGGTTTGCCTAATTTTTTAAACACAGGATCTATAAATAGTAAATATTGTTATATACCGGAAATATCTAGTGTAAAAGATTCTGTTTCGAACTGTATGGATAATTTAACTGCTATCCTTGGCATCTTAAAGGAAATATCCAGCAAATATAAAGGCGAAGTTGTTTTAAGCAGTAGATATTTCCGCGACCCTGAAAATCCACCTTTACCCGGTTGGGAAGACAGATGTAGAGATAGATCGAAAAAAGATGTGTGGAAACGCCGTTTAACAAAAAGCCAGTTTGATAAAATAAAGAAAAATATCGATGAAAACGGTCTGTGGAAAAAAGATCTAGAGAGTGTAATAGAGGTATTTGAAGTAGCATTAGAAGCAATCTTTAAGCTATTAAGAAAATGGCTGAGCCGGACTTCCGCGTTTTCCCCAATAATAAGGGAACTTCATACATATGGTGTATATATCCACCCATCTGAAACCGTAAACGGAAAATTGAATAGATTACTTAGAAGAAACGGATTCCCTCACTGGTTTAATCTGCAGAATACTGGAAAGGTAGTAATTTGTTTGGACAGTTGTAATGAACATATAAAACAATGTCTTAAAAACGATGATACCATAGACGAGAAGGAAATGCTGAGGAAACTGGTAACCGAGACCCTGGTTCATGAACACGCACACGCCATTACTTATGAAGGAGTCGGTTCATTGGCCGGGGAAGAATTTTTTGAAGGTCCCAAAAGCGGAGGTAAACGGTTTAAGGTGGTTAGCGAAGCATTGGCTGAATGGGCTGCTCTTAATTACTTCCGCAACGATGAAACACTTTTTAATATTGTACTGGGTCATGCAAGTTGTGGGGAGTTCCCTGATTGGCCGTATACCGCAGCTTTGCTTATAGAGAGAGCCTATAAAGAGACCGGCTGTGTAAATTACAGATCGCTTTTGAAATTGTTCAGAAAAGACTATAAAAAGGCATATAAACTGCTGAGAACTTTTTAGAATAGTGGTGCCAGGCCATCTTTGTAACCGGATTCTTACTTAGAAGGTTATCGAGTGTGACGGCTCTGATCATCACCGGTATGCGCCTGTCGAATTTGCACAAGCTTGTTTTCTTGCTCCTGCGCTTACACGGAAAGATAGGAGCACCTTATGGTAAGAGTTTTAAGCATAATACACTGCCGCGCAGCTCGATTTAAGTCGAACAGCCTGCAGGCTTCGTGATAGGTTTCGCGATTAAGAGGGGTTAAGCCGAGCAGATATGTTGTGGCGGAGAAGTTTAGACCGTCAAAAGTACACGTAAAATATAAGTCTGACTGAACTTGATTGACCGAGAAAGGGGCAAAACGCTATGGCCATCTCTTTGACCATATATGACGGTGCTGACTGTATAGGCGGTAACAAAATACTCCTGGAGGACAGCGGCACGGCCATCCTTCTAGATTTTGGCACCAACTTCAAGGCCGAGGGTATGTATTTCGATGAATTCCTCGGCCCCCGGAGCACCTTCGGATTCTCGGACTTGCTGGCCCTGGGAATCCTGCCGCCACTAAAAAGTATTTACCGGCCCGATCTTGAGTACCCGGGCATCTGGGACAAATACTATAGCCACCCCCTTTACCGGGAACTGGAGGTTCAGGGGATTCTCCTTTCACATGCCCACTTCGACCACTGCGGCCACATATCCTACCTCCGGGAAGATATACCGGTATTTACGGGCCTTGCGAGTGCTCTCATCTGTAAGGCCCTCCAGGATACAGGTGGAGGAACAAGACTTCAGGAAATATGCTACACTGTTCGCCGGGAGTTGAAGGACGGCCTGCTGAAGGCGACCAACTACCGGAAGGTCCCCCACGAGCAGCGCTGCTACTGCGCCTTCGGCGCAGCGGATATACCTCAGGGCGCCCGCACCTTCTGGGAGCGCTGTGACGCTTCGAGGGGGCTGAACGTCGGCCTCTCCGGACCTGCTGGGGTGAAACCGAAATCTCCGGGCTCACTGTTCGCTTCTGGCCGGTGGACCACTCCATACCCGGTGCGGGGGCATTCGGTATAAAGACCTCCGCAGGATGGGTGGTTTACACAGGAGACCTCCGGCTCCACGGCAGGCGTGCCTATCTGACCAGGCAGTTTATCAGCGAGGCAGCGAAGCTGAAACCGATGGTGCTTATCTGCGAGGGCACGCACCCCGAAGTGGAGCGGCCCGTTACCGAGAAGGAGGTGGCTGCAAACAGCTTTGAGGTGGTCAAAAAAGCAAACGGCCTGTTGGTGGCTGACTTCGGTCCCAGGAACGTGGAGCGGCTGCTTTCGTTTTTGGAGATAGCGGGCGAGACCGGGCGCGGGCTGGTGCTCACCCCAAAAGACGTCTACCTGCTGGAGGCTCTGAGAGCGGCGGGAGAGCCGGGCGTTCCCGACCTGCTGACTGACGAACGGATAATGCTCTACGTGCGCCCCAGGGCGCAGAAGGTAAAGTGGGAGGAAGCGCTGCTGGAGCGCTTCTTGTGCCGTGCTCCGGAGAGGGTAGTGGATGCCGGGAAGGTGAAGGCCGACCAGGGCGGGTACATACTCTGCTTCTCCTTCTACGATTTCCACGCACTCCTGGACATTGAACCGAACGGCGGCACATACATCTACTCCTCCAGCGAGGCGTTCGACGAGGAGATGCTGATAGACCACGAGCGGGTGCGCAACTGGATCAAATTCTTCGGCTTCAAGCTCTCCGGCAACCTCGGGAGGGACCGGGAAAAATCGGGCTTCCACGCCAGCGGGCACATTCACGGGCCGGGGATAGAGGAGATTGTGGAGACTGTCAGGCCGGAGATACTGGTCCCGGTGCACACTGAAGAAAGAGAATTTTTCCGGCGGTTTGAAGGGATGTGCAGCGTGGTATTTCTGGAGAGAGGGCAAAGCTTTGTGATCAAGTAGAAAAGTGTCATTAAAGGGATGTGCCTGAATGGGGTTCTCAATCAAGGTTGCCGATGAAGTATGGATCGGATGCACTCTTTTGCACTTCGAAAACCCGATACGGGAAGATTTCAGTATATCGGAGATAGTGGATAGAGTTGCGAAAGAGAACATTTACGGCAAATTGCGAACCTGAGTACTGTGGCATGTCAACCTGCATTGTGTTGCCAATAAGCGCCCGAATCCTGCCAGATACAGGATGCTGTATGAAACAAGGCAGGGTCGACGCAGGTTGTGGAGGCCTGGCGATGATTTTCATCCTGACAGGGCAGACGGAAAATCCCTGCCAAAGCAGGAAGACATTTATATAAGTTACTCGCCATATATAGATTGGAGGGGATATTTTGTTAGAAGAAGATTTAAAACGAATTATTTGTCTTCATCCGGAACTTATTGAAGATGGATTAACGATAGAACAAGAAGAATACCCAGTTAGGACTGGTAGTACTACATATAGATGCGATCTTAAATGTAAAGATAAAGAGGGAAATACAGTTTTTATTGAGCTTAAGCTTAATGCAGGGAAAAATGTTATTTATCAAATAGCAAAATATAAAACTTTCTTAAATGAAGAAGGAAGATTTATGGTTGCAGCCTTTGATTTTGATGATGAAGCAAAACAAATTCTTGAAAACCTAGGATTTGAGGCAAAGAAAATTGATATAAAGAAATCTGAAGAAGTATTACAAAATGAAAGAGATAATCCGAAATTATATCAAAGAAATTCTATTCTAACGGAAAAAATAAAAACTCTATCAAAAGATTTTACTCAATCATTATACTCAAATGAAGAAAAAGAAATTGTTAAAAAATTTATGAATGCTTTAAAACAAATAATTATAGATAATCCTGAATTAACTATGGGATTTAAGGTGGAAGGAGGCCTTGATATTCGAAGAAAAGATGAATATAGGCTTTTATTAATCTCAGATGAATTTCCATCAGATAGAATCGTTATTTATAATCGAGCTCGGAAGAGAGAAGAAATACATATTATGTATGTTCCAGACTTTTCTTTTGAAACAGGTAGTACTCCAAAGAAACAAGCTTTTAAAAAGTATATTATTAAACAAAAAGATGATATTATGCATATTTTTAATCTACCTTTGTTCACTGCGAGACAAAGAAATAAAAATAAGTTTGATAATAGATTAGAAATAACATGTCAAGCATGGAAGGGCTTTTCTAGGGTTTATACTAAGAATATAAAAACCTGGAATCAGCCAGATTTTATTGAGATGGTAAGTATAGATTTATTTGATTTTATAGAAAATATAGTTCCTATTGTTAAAAATTTTTACAATACCTATAAATAGAAATAACTTGGAGTCTACAACTATCCTTTTGGGTAGTGCACAATTTTTTGTATAAATCCCTAATAGACCGTAAACGGGTTTCAGATATGTAAGATATAGAGTTTTGCATCCAGTTGAAGAAGCGGAAAAGTTATTTAGCCTGGATTAAATATTATGATGAAGAGCAAATGTATTCCCGGTTAGGCTAAAAATCTTCTAAAGGATTTTACGAAGAACAAATCCTCCGTAAAAATGCAGCTTAAAGTGTTGACAAGTAAGGGCACTATGCCGTCACCTCTACAGGTAAAGACAACGAATCCGTCCATTCATATCCTGAAATTTTGGCCAAACTTTCCAAAGCAGGAGTGCAGGTTTTCCGCACTGATCTGCAGGGAACCATTGTAGCTGTCAGCGATGGTAAGATTATTACCTTTAATAAAAAGGTATCACCGATAAAAGAATGGGCACCGGACGATTTTCATACCACTGCTGATCCATCCACCAGCGGTGTGAAAATAGCAAATATAGACCTCAAGAACGAGATGGCTACGAGTAAGAATACCGGCAGTGCTGCAGTAGAGATATCCGGATGGAAACTGGCTAGTATAAAAGGCAATCAAATCTTTGTCTTCCCTTCTGAAACGGTAATACCAGCCGGCGGTAGTCTAAAAATTGTAAGCGGCCCAAAAGCTCATAGCGAGCCGGGCATGTTAGTGTGGACTAAAAGCTATATCTGGAACAACAACGGCGATCCGGGAGCACTTTATAATGCTCAGGGCAGGTTGGTTTCACGATACGAGTGATTGGAGGAACAACAGTGTTTATAATAGATCGGTTTGAGGGTAATATGGCAGTAATAGAGTATAACGGCAGGACTTTTGACCTGCCAAAGAATCTTCTGCCGAAAGAAGCAAAAGAGGGTGATGTGCTTAAAATATCGATTGAAGTCGATAGAGAAGAAACGGAAAAACGCAGGAAAAGAATTAAAAACCTTATGAATGAATTGTTTGAATAAATCAGGAGGTTTTTAAAAATGAACTTACGTAAGTTGTTTATTTTTTTGATTATGTTTTTTTAATTTTATTATTTGGAATGAATACAATAGCATTTGCTTCTGCTCAATTTATAGTTGATAACCAATATTATTGGAAAGATGGAAAACCAATTAAAATGGATGCTAAAACTTTTATTCATCAAGGACGTGTATTCGTTCCAGTACGTTATTTAGCTTTGGCTATTGACATACCTGAGAGTGGTATAAAATGGGATCCTGCTACCCAGTCAGTAATATTGAATAATGAAAAAACTATAGTAGCTCTTACATTAAACAGTAAAACTGTCTTTATTAATAATCAACCCACATTATCGGATGTAGCTTCTATAATGGTTTCAGGGAGAACTTACCTACCAGCTCGTATAATCGCAGAAGCATTTGGGTATGAAGTTTTTTGGGATAGTGAAACACAAACAGTGACTATGTTACCAATAGAAGAAGAACAACAAGAAAATTTACAAGAACAATCAGGAGGTTCACGAAAAAAATTAACAGTAAAAGAAATAGTTAAATTAATTCAGCCTTCAACAGTTTTAATTGAAACCAATCGTGGTAGCGGTAGTGGTTTTTTTGTTTCAACTGATGGAGAAATTGTAACTAACGCTCATGTAGTTAGAGGTAGTAAATGGATAAAGGTAACAACATTTAATAAAGAAAAGTATGAAGCTGAAATTTATAAAATTAATAATATGTGGGATTTGGCAATAATAAAAATAAATGCTGACAAAGACTTCCCAATTATTGAATATTTTACTGAAAGTTATTATGTAGAACCAGGAGAAGAAATTTTAGTATTTGGGAACCCACTTGGTTTAACTAACACAGTTACAAGAGGTATAGTTAGCGCAAAGAGAGAATGGTCTGTTTCTGATGCTTGGAAGAGTACTATAAACGTAATCCAGCATGATGCTACCATGTCATTTGGGAATAGTGGAGGACCTGTAGTTAATTTATACGGAGATTTTATCGGAATTAACTTTGCGGGCTTTACTATTAAAGACTTTAATTTTGCTATTCCTGCTGAATATTATTATTACTTATCAGAAAGTGAAGAAAGATACAATGAGAAATGCGATTGGTACTGCTATTGGACTGAATCTTGGGAATGGGAGAAAAAACATATTGATATAATTAAAATGTTTGAAGAAAGTAGAGAGCTTGACAGAAATCAACGAATACCTGTTGTGAATCAAATATTATCACAATTAGAAAATCTTATGCAAGAGGTAAGTTCTTATTACCCTAAATATCCTGAAATAATAAAATTAAAAGAGTTATATATGAATTTATTGAATACAAGTTACAACTTCATTAAATACGTCTCGGAGTGTTTATTTGATCCTTTTTCATATTATGGCAGAAAGCTTGATATTTTATATAATTCATGCAAGCAAGCAAATGATTTGTACTTTAACGAAAAAAATAAGTTAAGCAAGAAATTTTTCGGCAATTAAAAAAACAAAAATGTACTATTGCTTATCTGAGAACTACCTTGCCTTTTCTCAATATTTTCTTGTCTATCAACTTAATATTATCACAAAAATTGGGGAAGACAAGGTTTTGATATAAAAATGTAATAAAAACAAAGGGTTGAGTCAATAAGTATAAATAAACTTTTGACAATACCCTTATGGTTTGCAGAGGTGATATTATGAAAAAATTTAGTTTCTTGTTTCTAGGGCTTGTTTTACTTGTTTTATTTACTTTTTCATATTATGTTTGGCCAACAAAATATGAATATAAAGATGTTAAAGTTGGAAATTTTAATTATACTATAAGAATAAACCGGTTTACAAATAAAGTTGAGAAACAACAAAATGATAGATGGGTCTTAATAAGTATGCCTCAAAAAATACCCGAAGATGTTTTGAAAGAAATTAAAATTACAGTAAATGAAAATTTTGATAAAGGGATATTTGATATTTATAATGGAAGTTGTGACTGGGTTATAAACGAATTAATCGTTGAAGTTGCTGTAATTAAAAAATGGGATAAAGAAGGTAAAAGATTATGGGAACAAATTGCTTTCAAAAAGTTAGATTTTGCTGAACTAAATGATTATCAAAAAAAATTAGTTTTAGAATATGGAATCGATACTGGTAAAATAGATACAAAAAATTTAACAGATAAAGCCTGGCAATTGCTAAGACAGAAACCAGACTATGCATTGAAAAAAGTAAATCGAATAATTGAAAAAAGAAAATACAAATTATCTCCTTCCCAAGAAATTACTCCTTATAAAGCTCAAAAAGTTAAAATAGATCTTGGTTTTTTCCTAGAAGATTATCAAGGGTTAGAAATGATTAATATAGTAGAAGCAAAAGGTTTTAAAATTTTAAATTAAAGAATGATTTTAGTGTAGAAACAGGGTTTTAGACAGCATCTATCTGACCTTTGAAAATT
>ENA-OSAE01000404-OSAE01000404.1-marine-sediment-metagenome-genome-assembly--contig:-NODE-404-length-18612-cov-40.487956_pt1 | contig 18612 bp, 14 predicted proteins | sample MGYA00237870_ERZ529317 | MGnify/ENA primary metagenome ERZ529317 (study PRJEB26369, sample SAMN03142812) | marine sediment metagenome | biome: marine; feature: borehole; material: sediment... | reverse complement strand
CTTAATCCAGTCTACCAGTTCAAGAATATCGCCGGTCATGGTGCCGAAGGTTTTAATCTCTTTTCCTTCAGGGGTGATGATACATGCTGTAATGCTTTTTTTGTGAACATCCAGCCCACAACAACGTTCATACAGAATTTGCATAGAAATCTCTCCTTTTGCGGCTTAAAAATTTGCGACTGGTGCAGTAACCTCTTAGGGATATTCTACCCTGCGTGCTTCCCCAATAAGGGAGCAACAATCTGTGGTGCACCAGATTACTGTGGTCTGTCTAGTGAACGGGCTTAAAGCACCAGATAGACTCGACCTACATCGCCAGCCGCAATGGAATTATTCGACATCTAGTGGTTTTCATCCTTCTGGTGGTGCTGCAGCTGCAGCATGTGTGTCTAGTTTCAATTCCACACTGGTGCGATTAAAACGCGATATTGATTTCCCTCTCCTCGCTGTGCATCTCTTGTTTCAATTCCACACTGGTGCGATTAAAACACAATATGGCTGGAACAAACTAAAAGAAGTTGTATAGTTTCAATTCCACACTGGTGCGATTAAAACCCTTTTAGTAGCCTATAGCCGCTATTCTCACGGTAACAGTTTCAATTCCACACTGGTGCGATTAAAACTTTACATATACAGTAGAATGTAAACCTACCTTAAAAGTTTCAATTCCACACTGGTGCGATTAAAACTTATAGCTGGATTGTTGCTTATTAATTCAATTGGTCTAGTTTCAATTCCACACTGGTGCGATTAAAACTGTATGCTATAGATTTATACCATGCCTTACACGATGGTTTCAATTCCACACTGGTGCGATTAAAACGCAGAAACAGGATACATCTAACGGCCATGCGCAAGAGTTTCAATTCCACACTGGTGCGATTAAAACGATAACGAAGATTTTGAGTGCGGTTGTGATGATTACTAGTTTCAATTCCACACTGGTGCGATTAAAACGAAGTTGATCAGGAAGCGGGATATTATACAAAGTGCATGTTTCAATTCCACACTGGTGCGATTAAAACTAAAAAAGGGAACCTGGATGAACTGTTGAGGTTGTGTGGTTTCAATTCCACACTGGTGCGATTAAAACTAAAATGTAAAGCAAAAATTTCCTGCCCACATAAACAGTTTCAATTCCACACTGGTGCGATTAAAACTTATAGGAGGCAGGAACTTTTGAGAAATAATATAAAGTTTCAATTCCACACTGGTGCGATTAAAACGCTCCTGATGAATTTGTGAAATATTTGTTTGAATTTGTGTTTCAATTCCACACTGGTGCGATTAAAACCCACTGCTTGACATAGGGCAGATGATAGAACTTATAGTTTCAATTCCACACTGGTGCGATTAAAACTGCTTGATATGATACCCATTAATCACCACCTGCCCTGTTTCAATTCCACACTGGTGCGATTAAAACGCTGTCGGTTCTCTATATTTGGGTAGGTTAACTTCTCGTTTCAATTCCACACTGGTGCGATTAAAACATACCACATGCGGTTCACCGTTAATTATGTCAACATAGTTTCAATTCCACACTGGTGCGATTAAAACTCTGCAAGCTCATCGAGAGCTTGTGTTGCAGTAACATAGTTTCAATTCCACACTGGTGCGATTAAAACGAATTTCCCGATGATCCCTCACCTGTTATTGAATATGTTTCAATTCCACACTGGTGCGATTAAAACTAACTATAAACTAGAAACCATCCCAGGACGTTATAAGTTTCAATTCCACACTGGTGCGATTAAAACTCGGAACAGCAGAAGGGCCAAATGGGGCCATGTGGAGTTTCAATTCCACACTGGTGCGATTAAAACGAATTGAAACGTAGTAGTCAATATTCTTATGAACGCGTTTCAATTCCACACTGGTGCGATTAAAACCCGCCCCTGCGGTTGCCCCTCATTCGGCTCTGATGAGGTTTCAATTCCACACTGGTGCGATTAAAACGAAGAAATAGAGGTTAAAGAGGAAGTCGCTAAAGCAGTTTCAATTCCACACTGGTGCGATTAAAACGTTTATTCGCAGTTCAAATTCCCCTACTTCGTGCCATGTTTCAATTCCACACTGGTGCGATTAAAACACCGATGCGCCCCTACGGCTTTTTCATATCGTTTTCCGTTTCAATTCCACACTGGTGCGATTAAAACGTTTAAATCCGGCCTCGATTTATTTCGAGGAGCACCGTTTCAATTCCACACTGGTGCGATTAAAACGTAATATTTTCCAAAGGTCATAACTGAGTTGCAAATGTTTCAATTCCACACTGGTGCGATTAAAACATATAGTAGGTAATAGAAACTTTGAAACACTAGAAAGTTTCAATTCCACACTGGTGCGATTAAAACGATAATCAAGCATAGAGAAATAGAACTGTCAGAAAAGTTTCAATTCCACACTGGTGCGATTAAAACACAAACTACCACGGTAAAACTGCTCAACGTTTAAAAAAGTTTCAATTCCACACTGGTGCGATTAAAACTTTAGCCAAATCAATGGGTATGGGCAAACAAAAGCCCGTTTCAATTCCACACTGGTGCGATTAAAACTGATTCTCTTAAATTTTCCCGTGCTTTATCTGATAGGTTTCAATTCCACACTGGTGCGATTAAAACCCGCCTGATTTCCCTCTCCTCGTTGTGCATCTCGTTGTTTCAATTCCACACTGGTGCGATTAAAACTTCTCCGCTCATCAAAACATCATACATTTCAGCCTTGTTTCAATTCCACACTGGTGCGATTAAAACTTCGGTATCGTATCGTTCTCCTCCGCCTGCAGCCACGTTTCAATTCCACACTGGTGCGATTAAAACTTTATGCGCACATTGAGTTTGTCAACTTTGATCATGTTTCAATTCCACACTGGTGCGATTAAAACTTAAGGAATTCAAGAATTACTGCATGGGGAAGTTCCCGTTTCAATTCCACACTGGTGCGATTAAAACATAGAAACTGATTTCACTTCAATTATTCTGCCTTCTGCGTTTCAATTCCACACTGGTGCGATTAAAACTCATCCATGATAACAATCCTGTTCTAACCTGGGCTATGTTTCAATTCCACACTGGTGCGATTAAAACGCAGGAAGAAGCGGGGAAGCTCGCTTCGAAAAAAGTGTTTCAATTCCACACTGGTGCGATTAAAACAAAGCATACATGACTGGAGACGGTAAAGATAAGCCACGTTTCAATTCCACACTGGTGCGATTAAAACTTTGTGATATATTCTTTTATATCCAATATATCCAAGTTTCAATTCCACACTGGTGCGATTAAAACGAGATATACCGAAATTCTTTTATAAGAGGGATGAGCGTTTCAATTCCACACTGGTGCGATTAAAACCTTAGAATTTCTTCGACAGCTATTTTGGAATTTCTAGTTTCAATTCCACACTGGTGCGATTAAAACGTTTCTCGAACAACTCGAAAAAGGCCAGGGCTGGATAGTTTCAATTCCACACTGGTGCGATTAAAACGGAGCGGGGAAACCGCTTCGAAAGGAGGTTTTAAAGGTTTCAATTCCACACTGGTGCGATTAAAACCCGGATTGTTCCAGTCAAACAAAAAGAACCCTTTCTTGTTTCAATTCCACACTGGTGCGATTAAAACTGTCGATGACGACTATGTTGTTATCTTTGAAGGTGAAGTTTCAATTCCACACTGGTGCGATTAAAACGCAGCCAAGATTATAGAAGGCATGTTGAAATACAAAAGTTTCAATTCCACACTGGTGCGATTAAAACCAGAACACCAGACCGATACAGAGACAAACAGAATTTGTTTCAATTCCACACTGGTGCGATTAAAACGAACCTTCTCCCGCTGTATCACCACCGATAACGTAGTTTCAATTCCACACTGGTGCGATTAAAACTAGAATACTCATGCTCAGACAAAGATATTTCAATGAACGTTTCAATTCCACACTGGTGCGATTAAAACCTATCACCGGGTTCGGCGAACCTGTTAATACAGAAAGGTTTCAATTCCACACTGGTGCGATTAAAACTTTTCCAAGAACTCTCTGTTGTCTACTTCCCACTCTAAAGTTTCAATTCCACACTGGTGCGATTAAAACGTCCCACTTTCAACAGATTTGCGAGCATCAATCTCCGTTTCAATTCCACACTGGTGCGATTAAAACTAAATGTTAATGCCTGTCCGCTTGTCGCATAATGCCGTTTCAATTCCACACTGGTGCGATTAAAACATTGATAAGACCAGCTCAATTGCTGTGACTTATACAGTTTCAATTCCACACTGGTGCGATTAAAACTTGCATTTATCCATCCTGATGCCGCTGATGACCTGAGTTTCAATTCCACACTGGTGCGATTAAAACCGGAACATCTTGGCGGTGAGGATGAAGACGTTACGCGTTTCAATTCCACACTGGTGCGATTAAAACTGGCGACTATGTTCTGTTAAGCGATCTCATTGATAGTTTCAATTCCACACTGGTGCGATTAAAACTGTCGCCGGGCAGGAAGAGACGAAAGAAGAAGACCAGGTTTCAATTCCACACTGGTGCGATTAAAACTGGGCGGTTGATTACATGAATCCTCCACGCATACCTGTTTCAATTCCACACTGGTGCGATTAAAACGCAAAGCAAGCCTTTGTGGTAGTTGCTGATAACCATGTTTCAATTCCACACTGGTGCGATTAAAACGTTGATAAATACGGAAACCCATACATAAACATAGAGTTTCAATTCCACACTGGTGCGATTAAAACCGGCTACAAAGCATGGTGGATAGCTGTCTTAATTGGGTTTCAATTCCACACTGGTGCGATTAAAACTTACGGCTGCCCAGACAGGAGCATTATCTAGTATAGATGTTTCAATTCCACACTGGTGCGATTAAAACAAAAAGCAATTTCAATTATCTCCCGTCTCCTGCCAAAGTTTCAATTCCACACTGGTGCGATTAAAACCAGAAGAGATGGGCAGGAAGAAGGGAAGCCCTATTCGTTTCAATTCCACACTGGTGCGATTAAAACGCACTGAACGCCTGCTCGGGTGTCTCGGGGTATTCCGTTTCAATTCCACACTGGTGCGATTAAAACAAAACATCTTTTACTTAACAAACTTCAATTTTTCCTCGTTTCAATTCCACACTGGTGCGATTAAAACCCACCAAAAAGCCCGAAAAATAAAGGTTTACCAAATATATCCTTGGTCCGTTACTTTAATTATACAACGAAGTTATGCGGTTTTCAAGGATTTTGAATTCGTCGACCCCCGGGGGTTTTTGCACTACCAGAGGTCGACGAAAAATTTTCTATATAAAATTAGAAGTCGAATTTTTTTCCTGTCCCATTACTTCTTTATCCAGCCATTTATCACTTCTGGCGACGAAAAAAATTACCGAATCATTTTCCTGATCTATTATGCGCTTCAACCCGTTTTTTATCTTAAATAGCTGGGCATCCGTTACATGCCCTTCGAAAACCGAATTCTGTATCCAGTTAAGATACTTCCTGAGAAACTTCAGCACTTTTGCTACCCGCTTTTCTCCTACATCATATACTATCAACACATACATATTACCACCACATTTTAAATCCTTCGTATTCGTTAATATCGTTTACATGTTTCATTAGCTTATAGCACTCAAGTCTTATCAATCTCCTATAACTTACCTGCCTCCCAAGAGCTTTATGGTTAATGGTTGTACGCAACTTTCTGTCATATTCCTGTAAAAATATTTTCCTTCCATTCTCATTTAAATGACAGAAATTTAGCTCTTTAGTAAAGTGCTCTTCATCTATCATGTTCTCGTTTACCAGCTTAAAAATTACCCTGTCAACTATTACAGGTTTAAATATCTCGCTTATATCCAAACTTAAAGAAAACCTGCGCTCCCCCGGCTGATGAAGGAAACTTACGGTAGGATCCAGCTGTGTATGATATATTTCGGATAAAACAGTCGTATAAATCAGGCTGTTACCAAAAGATATAAGGGTATTCATGGCATTATTCGGTGGCCTCTTAACCCTCTTGCCCAACTTGAATTTTCCCTTAGTAATAATATGAAATGCTTCATAATATGCGTCTCTTATCCTTCCCTCAATCCCCATAAGTTCATCAATACTGGCTATATTCCTGATGTTCTCCCTTTCCTGCTCAATTTTTTGGATTGTTGCATCCAGTCTATTATTTCTCCTGGAGTTGTAATATTTAAGATTTTTTAATATATTGAAACTGGCCGCATCAATTATCTTTGATGCTATGTTTAGTCTTTCATTATGATCCAGATACTTTTTAACCTGATTCACGGTACAAAACCCTGACGGTAAATACTCTCTTGGATAAAAACTGCCCGTATAAAACCCGTAATAATTAAACAGATGAACCGTAATGTTGTTCTGCGCTAGAAAGTTTAGAGCCTTGCTATTAATATCAATCTCCCCCAGCAAATACAGAGCCTCAATATCGGCTAGAGGCAAATATTTTTTCATATTACTGCTTTCAAAAAATATTGTATTGTCCTTTCTCCGAATCCTGCCGTCAGAGGCAATATAATAATTTCTCTTCACCGTCTTTCTCCTCCTAACAGAAACACAATTCATAATAGCTGCATTTTTTGCACTTTCTTTCCTTCTCTACCGGAGGAGGAACAGGCATATTCTTTATTTTATATACACACTTTATTACATTATCAATCAGTTCCCTGTCCTCTTGTTTTAAAGTTATCCTTTCTACCCTCTTAGTTTTGGGATATCGAATCACCCCTGTTAACCCCCGCACACCTTTTTTCTCCAAATAATAAATGTAATATAGTACTTGATAACGTGTTGCTTCTTCTATGGATTTACTCAGTTTTGTTTCATTTATCACAAACTCTCTTTCAACAAAGTCAAGGCAGATAAGATTATCGATCATTATCTCCTTTTTCTTCCTCTGGTAACTGGTCTGGTGTACTTCTTTACCTATCTCTACTAATGTGGAATTGGACTCCATATTCATCCCATGGGTGAAAAACCATAATTTTCTCCTGCAGACAAAGTAATAATTGATCTCTACACCAGTAGCCTGCATAGCTCTTTCAAATGTCATCAAACCACTTCCTCATACAAAATTATCAGTTTCCTCTCCTGTTAGAAGCCCCAGCTTCTTATCATATTCGCATAATACTACCGGCATCCCGTCAGAGGTTCTGTCTACTTTATTCTTGCTGCAAAGCATTGCATATTTTCTCGCAGAAATATTCAAAGTATATCCTGCAGAATCATAGTATCTTTTCTCTTCAATACACTGTTCATACTCTACCCTGTATTTATCAGGAACTACTTCTATACTCTTGAAGAGCCCGCCAAAATCCTCTTTGATGTTTTCATTATCATCAAAAGGGATAAGTTGATCCAGCAAACGCCTGAAATGCCTGTCTACCCGGTTAAACTCTTTCTGCTCTTTATCGCTGTACCCGTTTTGATACACTCTATCTACCAGAGATTGAATTTTCTCTTCAGTTAATAAACTCACTCCTTCCAGCACCGCAAGGGTCTTATCCACTAACTCCATATCATAAATATATGAGTCGTTTGGCGACCCTTCCCTGAATACATGAACAGGGCATATCCCCTTGCTGCCCTTTCTGTTTACCCTGCCAAATCGCTGCAGCAGAGCATCTATTGGTGCCGGTTCAGAATACAATATATCAAAATCTATGTCCAGCGATACCTCTATAGCCTGAGTGCCTACCAGTAAATCGGCCTCTCCCAATTCTTTTTCAACTCTCTCCCTATGTGCCAATATTAAACCGCTATGCAGCAATTGAGCATTTCTTGCCAATTTTTCAACCTTCTTGAATAAATCCTGAGCTGTCTTTACGGTATTGCAAACGACAAGGACCTTCTTGCCTTTCTTTATGCTCTCTTCAACAACTGCAATATTATCCATAATATTACCTTGCAAAATACATACCCTGTGTCGTGTAAATTTCGATAATTCCTCCGGCGACATGTATATCTGGTTGCTGTCCGGAATATTAAGCCTTGATTTAAACATTTCCCTGATAAACGCTGGCAAAGTCGCAGACATTATAAAAAAGCTGGCTTTAAATTTTTTCTGCAGTATTTCCAAAGTATTCAATATTAAAGCAGTAGTATGGGGATCATAGGCGTGTATTTCGTCTATTATAAAGAGGCCATTGCTCATCTCGGCAAGCTGGCTCTCATAGCCTTTTACCCGGAAAAAGGCTTTAATCACCTGGAAGGGTGTCATGACTTTATAAGGACGGTAAATCTTCTTCGTTATATTCTGGATATTCTTCACCAGCTCTTTTTTGTCTTTGTAGTCAGTCAAGTCTTCATAATCCAAACTCTTATACATGAAATAGGATGCTTTCCCGTGCAAAATACCGACCAAATCTTTCCCGTGCCCGGCAAAATCTCTATCCAGCCTCTTATAAAGTGCGTTAATACTAGCTGTGTACGGTAATAAATAATATACTCTGCGACCGTATGCTCTGTTCTGATTTTTCTCGGCCCAGAAAAGGGCAGCTTCAGTTTTGCCTGAACCGGTGGGGGCTACCAGTATACCGTCTCCGGAAAGCTCTGACGCCTCCTTCTGGATATCACGCAGACAGGGAAAATTGTAAATGCTGTGCAGGTCTTTTAGAGCCGTTTTTACCCGGTATTTGCCGGCAGATGCAAGATGGTCGCAAGCCGTTAGGAAACCTTTCAATAGCAATCCATAAGTTCCGTGATATAATTTTATTTCGCCATCGTAAAACAAATCCTTGTAATCCCTTATACAATATTTGAAAGGGTCTACCAGCTCTTTTGGTGAAGGCATGTGGTGGCGTAAAGGGTTATACCCGAGATACGTAACAGCCAGACGGTCTAGCTCTTTAAACATGTTATCTATATACCATAAATTCTGCTGTAATGCTTCTAGATTTTCCAGGTAGCGTTCCTGCCCCGGCAAACCATCAATATGCGTAGCGTTTTTTTCCACTAATTCGTCTATATATTTATGATGAGTAACTACAGCAAGGCAAATGGCTTTTTTGTAGTCGTCGCAGTAATCAATTGCATTGATAAAAGAGGCAGATATTATCTCATGCCTGTACCAGGGACTGCCGGTTTCCAGTTGTTCCTGGAAACCGGGGGCGGCTTTACCCAGGTCATGCAAAAATATTGCATAAAACAAGTGTTCATAAAAATCCCTGACCCCGCAGATGTCCGGAGCCTCCGGATAGCATTGCCGGAGACTCTCAAACACCTGGAGGGTATTCTCAGTATGCTCCAATAAATTTTCGTCTTCTTTTGCCCTAATTCTGTCCGCCCAAACCATGTATATATACACCCCAATCCATTTCCCTGTCATAGTAAAATTCCTTGCCCCTATACCTGTCCAACTTTTCCATCACACAAAACATTCTAGTGCCCTGGGCTTTCCTGGGTATATCCTGAGTAAAATGGGTAGGAAGAGCCTGTATTACTCCACTTATTCCTTCCATGGGAAAAGGCACTAGCGTACATCCTACTCGCATCTCATCTGCTCCTTCTTCCAGTTCCACTTCTCTAATTTCCTCTACCATACACAAGTCAGAAGACCTCCCGAAGAGCAGTTGATAAGCAGGCCGCTTAAAATAATCTTTCATATCCATTTGAGGGATGTATAAGTAAAGTATGGGATTATAGAGTATCTCTCTTTTTATAACATTGGTCTTGCTAACCCCAAGATTTTCCTTTAACTCATATACAGTTTCAATATCAACAGCTTTAGCCTGGCTGAAAAAAAGGTAACCTACGGGGGTGTCTTCCGGAGTTACAGGTTCCCCTTTAGCAGCCGAAAGAAGACCATATACTGTTGAAAGAGGCGGCACCGGAAGTGTTGGCTGAAAACCGCTGATAAAGATTGGGTATCTGAAAGAAGCAGTCCACCCCCTTATTTTAACTCTCATGCACTTCATCCAACCACCCCTACAAATTTATTTGATTGATGAAACCCTCCACCGCCTCATTAACGGTACCATAAACTACCCTGTATCTGAACTTTCCTTCTTTCTCTATTTCCGCAATAAAATCTTCTATGTCTTTCTCCAAGTGATCCAGGAACCCCTTTCTCTTGCCGATATAGACATCCCCTAAAAACTCATCATTATAATCGTAAAGCACCTCTTTGAGTGCACCGAAGTTTATTCCGGGAATACCTTTATTGCTCTCAGCTATATTCATAAAAGGATGATTTCCGCCATTTATCATGCCAAGGACCAAGAACTTGGGAGTTACGTCAGTAAGGTGTAATGTCTGCTTTGCACCGCCGAAAAGGTATGGTAACACTGAAATGGTATCTTTAATACGTTTTACCCTGTTTTCGGCAGGAAGTTCTACTATACCGTTAACGACTTTCGCCCCCGCCTTTTCCCACTCATCCTTCATTTTTTCTGTAATGTTGAGATACCCGGTCTGATTTATCATAGTAAACCTGCCTACGCGATCTGCATCCAGGGAAAATATTCCCTGTAAAACAGTAGAATAAAACTGGTGCTCATGGGGTACGGGATCCCCCTCCTGCCTTGCCATAACTCCATAATCATCCACTGGAGTGGCAGGACACACTGATACCAGTGGCGAACATTTCAAGGGTGATATCCTGGTGAGGGTACCTCCCTCTTTTTTGCCTTGAGCCCTCATATATCCAAATACATCATCGTCGTCATATTTAAAAGGATTGGCTGCAGTAAAAGCTATCTTCTTCTGCCTTTCTATAGGGGATATGTTCCAGCCGCACCTTTGCTCGAGAGTATTCCTCCACCAGTACCTAAAAGCCTGGGCTGAAACATAAGGATATATTTCATACCCCTTTTCCCCCCTCTTTACTATTTTTTTAACCGCAACTGTATTTTCTGTCCTCGCCCCAACATCTGTCCCGGCATTATTCAAGGCAGAGTGGGGAGCATCTACCATCATAAAGCCTATAATATTTTTCATGCTAATTCCTCCTCTTCCACGCTAATTTCTTTAACATTTACCAGCCAGTCGTGCAACACTTCATATATCCTGAAAAGCAGAAGGTCCTGAACCTCCCGCCAATTTGCATTGTCCCCTTCATATACCATCTCTATATATTCATCGAAAGCAAAAAGCGGTTTCTCTTCTCCCAGTTCCAACCTGTCCTTTATGATATGCCTGAGGACATTTCTAAAACTGTGGTATTGAGAGGCATTCTCCAGGTCTCTCAACCTCTTTATGTGGTCTTTTTTTCTGATAAATTTCGCAATCTCATCTCCCAGTTTTTTAACAAGTTCTATCCTGGCTTCATTCATCCCCCTCACCTCTTTCAAATAAAGTTTCAATACATTCCACGTACCGTAGATATTCCTGTCTCTATCAGTAAAATAACCCAGTATGCTTTTATTATTTAACAAATTGTTGTAAACACCATTCTCGTGTTTCTTGAATTGCTCTTCTTCATTATCTTCAATTCTATCGAACCCTCTTTTAACCACCTCCAGCCATTTTGAATATTCACCGCTTTGCTTAAGGGAAACAAGGAATCTGAAAACCGGGGAAGGGAGGTCATATATTTCCACATCAGGAGTTTGTCCGTAATTGGTAAAGTTGTAAATTCTTATAGATATGTTTTCTCCCTGAAATTCGCCAACATTATGGGACAATATAAGGTCTCCTGCTATATGGAATAGAGTATTCCTGGGATTTGAATATCCCTCATCAATTCCTTTGGTGTATTGTTTCAACAGGATCTGAGCATTTATTTTGGAATTGCATTCCCTGGCCCACCTGCGCATTACCTTTCGGCTGTGGGAGCTCACCAGCATAACCTTGTCTCCACAGGTATACACCACAAGGGGCAAAAACTGGACAGCCAGAAGACACACAGGACAATAATCAGCACCATCAGAAGCGCAGGAAAAGAAGTTCCTGAGCTTCTTTGAACCGGTAAGAGGCACATCTTTGCGGTCAGCCGGGGTCACAACGCCTCTTTTTCCGCAGGCAATGCAGGAACCGTTGTTCTCAACAGAATCTATCGATTGCAGCAGGTTGTTCAAATAATTCAAGTATTCTTCCTTCTCCCGCCCCGAATAAGCAGGATTTGTTATTTTATTGTTAGGAAATATGGAATACATCAGCTTTTTCCACATATCGGTTGTATACAGGTCTGTAATTTCTTCAAACACTTCTTCTAACTGCTGGATGTCAATATCAGCAGGATCCTTGACACCCAGCCACTCCATCAACCCCCACAGACCGCCGTCTACAAACGGGTTTCCGGTAAAGGCAAACAAATCCCCCAAAACGTCACCTCCTTTCCCTTTCCAGGATATACCCCATGCCTATGCTGTTGTTTTCGCCTAAGCCACAGTCAATGGCTATCTTCTTTATGTCATCCGAACACTTCATTTTGAAAGGAGCTATAAACCCTTTGATATTTACATTTTTGAACCTTATAAGCACTCCTCTGGGCTTTGCTTTTATATACTCTTCGTCAAATTGAATATCAATGCTCATGTTGTCCGGCAGCCTGCCGTGTACCAGAAAATACTTCTTCATCAAATTGTTTTTGATATTCTCTGTAAACTTTTTTTCGTGAATATAAACCGTCCTGGGCTTTATTTTTCCATCGACTTCCCTGCCTGTAGTCACTACTATAGGGGACAGCGTGAGAAATTCGGTTTCATAATCAAAAACAGCCTTATCCTTAACGTATACATTCACCACCCTGTACTCATCCCCGCCTATTTTAACAATGCCATTTTTTATCAGCGAATTGCCTATGCATTCGATAAACCTAGAAACAGGTGAATTGATGAACAAACGGCAGATCCCCGGATTTATAATCATGTGTTCTCCTTCTATTCTGTAACTTGCAGGCATAAACCGCGAAAATACAAATAACTTAAATTTCTTATTCCCGAGTTTATAACCTTCGTTATGCAACATAGCAGAAAAACTTTGGTCATGCTGGGATAATAAATTGTAAATAGCCGCAGAAATATGGTAGTTGTAATTTATGTTCATTTTCTTAGTTTCATCAGCTATTAACTCCAGCTCAAGCCTCATGCACATCCCCCTGTCCAATCAACGAAAATTTTTGGGTTTTTATTCCAAAACATACATATATAACCTGATATGTAATATATTCTACCTCTTATTGGTATTTCCTTCAAAAAAAATAAAATCACCTGAAAATTAACCAGAAATCAAAATATCCTGTTTGTTAAAAATCTCGAAATTTACAGGGCACTACCTATATGAAAGAACACTCCGGTGGAATTGGGTTTGCTTCACTTATAACAGATTTTTACACCTGTTTTAAAAGATCAATCCCTTCACCGCTTGCCATATCCATTAAATCATCGTCACTGAAAGTCAGCACTAGTCCTTCTTCTGTTTCATCCGAGCGGTAAACAAGTTGAGCCAGAGTGGCAGTGGAATAGCTTTCAAGATCCGAACTCATTAGATATATTACAGACTCTGAGCAGTTTAATCCAAAGAGGTCAAAGCCCGTTTTAGGGCTTTTGCTTATATCATATAATTCAGAAGTTTTTTTGTTTTTTCCCCGGGCTCTACTCCAAATTCTTCTTTCAGCATCCTGCAGCATTTTCTGTAGACTTCAACGGCTTGTGCTTTTTGATTCATTTTTATATAAAATTTCATTAGACATCGATACAGTTCTTCCCGATAAGGTTCCCTTCTGATGGTTTCTCGAAGCACTCAGCAGGCATTTTCGTAATCATTATTTTCCTTGTACAAAAGTGCTAGTTCCTGTTGAGCTTCCAGCCAAATCTGTTTTAAACGCTCTCTTTCTGTTACCAGCCAGTCATCGTAAGGAAATTCTTGCTTTAACAAAGTAACTTATGGCTTTTTTTATATCCTTTATTTCCCTGTATACCATTCCCATATTCATACATGCCTGACCTTCAAAATAGCTTATTCCCATCCTCCCGCTCAGCAACAGAGCCTTCCTGGCATGCTGCAGTGCCGCTTCGAGGTTCGACTTCTTCCTGTACATGCCGCTTAAACTGTGGTAAGCAGCGGCTTCCAGCTGAATCAATTTTAATGCTCTGGCAATAAGAATAACTTTGTTGTATTCATCGAGGGCTTTATCGTATTCCTCACTATCCCTATGCAGTTGAGCCAGAACAAAAAGGGAGTACGCTCTGCCTTTCTGAAAGCTCAGTTCATTGCTTTGCTGCAAAGCTCCCATAAAGTTTCCCAGGTCATATCCCATAGGACCATAGGTTGCAAACTCATAATCGATAACCTTCGTAATCCTTTCATTTACCATAATGCTGCCGGAATGAAGGTCACCATGTAAAAGGGCCTGATGATTGGTCTTAAAACTCTGTCTCAATTCAGCCAGCCGCTCCTTTAGTTTTATGTCCTGCTGCATAAGCTTTACTTCAGGTCGATTGCAGGCTTCAACACGGTGTTAAATTTTGACACTTTCATTATATCACAAAACAGTTAGTATATTCTCGCAATGAAACTGATCTTCTGATTGTTTTATCGGTTTCTTATTAAATAATTATGAATAATATATAACAAAGGAAATTTTTGTATTGTATTTTACGATTGGAAGAAGGTATCCACGGGCAATTTCGAGAAGTATACACAATCATAGTGTCCTGTTAGCAGCATCGACTTGCATTTTCCCAGGGGCTGTTTGGAGTGATCTACAATATCGATAGTTCCAGGAGGGAGGAAAAATGAAAATCTGTATTGACCCTGGCCACGGGGGTTCCGACCCCGGAACCACTGCTGCAGGGATAAAGGAAAAGGATATCACTCTGGATATGTCTTTGTATATGAAGGAGAGAATGGAAAAGCTGGGTTTTGAAGTCATTATGACTCGAACCTCGGATACAACCCTTCGCTGGCATGAAAGAGCCGAATTTGTTAAAAAAAGCGGTGCCCGGTTGTGTATTTCCAACCACATCAATGCAGGAGGAGGCCAGGGCGCTGAAACAATTTACAGCATCCATTCCGACGGCAGGCTTGCCCAATTAATTCTGGATGAACTCGGTAAAGCCGGTATGAAAAAAAGACGAGCTTTTTCAAAAAAAAGCAGCCTGTATCCCGGCAGAGATTACTATTACATGCATCGGAAAACGGGCCCCGTTGAAACGGTTATTGTTGAGTACGGGTTTATTGATAGAGAAGAAGACCGGAAAAAACTTATCGATACAGCTTTTCGAAACAAACTTGCCGAAGGAGTTATCAAAGCAGTATGCACCTACCTGAAAATAGAATACAAAAATCCAGATTGCAACTCATGTGATAATAGCAATACTGTAAAAATTATAAACGCTGAAATTCCGCCCTTTTTAAAAGAGGGAAAAACATGTATTCAACTGCGGACTCTTGTCGAGGCACTGGGAGGAAAAATTGATTGGTATGATAAAACCCAAACTATTGTATGTATTATTAATGATAAGAAACTTATTATGCAAATCGGTAATCCTCAAATCAAAATAATAAATTTTCAAAAGAATCAGCGCTAATCCTGTTTTTATCATCACTGCATGTTTTTAGCTGCATTATTGACTTTTCAATACAAATTTTTTAAACTCCTGAGACGGCAAAGGTTTGCTGAAAAAGTAACCCTGTGCATAATCACAGCCCTTATCCTTTAAAATCCTTACCTGTTCTTTGATTTCAACTCCTTCTGCAGTAACTTTTATACCCAGTTGATGCGCCATTTCAATAATAGCTTCTACTATAGCAACATTGTTTTTGCTAGTAGGTAAAGCATTTATCAACGATCTATCAATTTTTAATGCATCAAGGGAGAGCCATGTCAGATAGCTCAGAGAAGAATAACCCGTACCAAAATCATCTAGAGCAATGTGAATTCCCATTTTTCTTAAGTCTGCCAGCATGTTCATATTATCCCTCGGGTTTTTCATTGAAACACTTTCTGTTATTTCCAGCTGCAGAAGAGAGGGATTGAATTTTGTTTCTTTCAAAACCCCTGAAACAACTTCAACCAGATTATTTTGTTCAAACTGATGCACAGATATATTTACCGATATCCTCAATTCCGGTAAACCTTCTTGCTTCCAGGTTACCCCCTGCAAGCAGGCATTGTGCAGCACCCATCTACCTATGGCTATAATCAATCCTCGCTTTTCTGCTATGGGAATAAACTTATCGGGAGAAACCATACCCAGGGTTGGATGCTTCCAGCGCAGCAATGCTTCTGCACCTACAATTTTGTAGTTATTTAAATCAAAAATGGGTTGATAATAAAGTAACAATTCATTGTGTTTCAGGGCTTCACTAAGCCTGTAGTCCAGTTCAATGTATTCATAGGTTTTTTGATTCAACGATGCATTAAATAACCTGTAGTTTGTAGTCTTTTCTTCTATAGCCGCATGCACCGCAATTTCTGCGTTTTTTATTAGAGTTTCTGCATTGTTCCCATCGCCTGGAAAAACAACCACTCCCATATTAACCATCACATATAATTTATTTTTATTTATAATGAAAGGTTGATTAAAAGCTTCCTGAATCTTTTTTATAACCGGTATTATATCCTCAACTGTCTGTACATTCTTGATTAATAATGCAAATTTTTCTTCATTTATTCGAGCCATACAATCATTCTCGGGGCTTATTTTTTTTAGCCGATGGACTACCGCTTTAATCAATTGGCTTTCCATATCAGGACCTGAGGGGGCAATTGTTTTTAGCCAGTCTATATGCAGTAATATTACTGCCAGTAAGTTCTTTGTATGTAGTGAATGATCAATGTGATTTGATAAATGCTGTATAAAAAGGGTTTTATTGGGTAAACCAGTCAGAGTATCGTAATATGCCACTTGATTTATCATTGCTTCAGCACATTTGAATTCAGTAATATCTCGAACGATTTCAAGGACAACTTTCTTCCCCTCTATAGCAAAAAGGTGGGCTGTTATTTCAACAGGTATTTTAGTTCCTTTTTTAGTTATGCAGGCCGTTTCAAATACAATATAGTTTTCCTTAAAAAATTTTTTTATATTTTCTTTTGTTCCTGGCAAAAATTTTGTATCCCGAATATTATCCGGGGTCATCCTACAGAGTTCCTCTCTGGTATAACCCAACTTTTTACATGCGACATCATTTACTTCAAAAAAATAGCTGGCCTTACTGCCATCCTTCAATTCATACAAAAAAACTGCATCATTGGTGCTGTTAAAAAGAGTTTTAAATTTTAATGTGCTTTCTTGAAGCATTTTTTTTAATTGTAGCTGTTCAGTTATATCGCGAATGCTTTCAACCGCCCCAATAACCTGCCCTTTAGAATCCTTCAAAGGGAAAGCTGCAGCCCATATAAATGCTCCTCTACCATTATTTAAAAGGGGGCAGAAAACCCGGGTATAAAGTTTATCTCCCCTCCTTGTTATGGATTTGTACCATTTTTTTAACACCTCATTTCCAGAAAAAAAACAATCCACAAGCATCGGCCTTGGAATACCGAAAAATGGTACGGCATATGCATAATTGCCTCTTCCCAGGATCTGACTCTTTTTAACCCCTGTAAGTTCCTCAATTGCTTGATTCCAGAATACAACCCTGCCTTCTCTGTTTATTATAAATGTAGCAACAGGAAGATTCTCTATAACTTTAAAAATGCACTGCTGAACACACAGGTTTGATTCTCTATCAAAATTTTTGTCTTCATATGCATCCAACAATAACGATAAAAATTCGGCGTCATTCCTGCGCATTTATTAACCCCCTCATGCTGTAGCTGTTAATGAAAGATATTAATGTAAAAAAAGTCCCTGAGAAAAATCAGGGACTTCAAATCCTTCTTGTTGCGTTTTCACGGAAGTATACCTTCCGGCAGCCCGGCTGTCATAGCAAAAATGCTTTAGACCCGTGGCTTTGCGTCCCTAACTTTCGTTAGGTTTGCCCTTAAAAAATATTCTTTCTTGCTTTTTTGTATATATATCAGCTCAATTCTCTGCTTTTATTTTTACTTCACTGCTGCCAATCCTCCATCCGCTAGCAAGCTTGTAGAATCTATCTCCCAGCATAACCTTGAATCCCCAAACTGATAAAATTCTGCAAAAGCCTTCATAATAATACTCATGATCATGACTATCTCCTAAAACTGAAAGGAAGCTGTTGCTATATAATATAAACATTCGATACAAATCACCAAAATCCTCCATAAATCTCCATGTTTTCTAATTTTTTCATCACTGCGTCTGTGCCTGCATACAAAAAACGATGGATTCATCAGCAGCTCCCATTAGGTCAAAAATAATCAGCGGACGGCTGATAGAATCACAAACCAATCTTACCCCCGCTTGATCGATTCCAATTAACTATCATAACTCCTTTAAAGTTTAAAAACTAGCTTTTAAAGTTTCCTAAAATCACCTGAATAAAGATCCATTTCAATCCTTTGATTGTAAAGCGGAAAATCACTCTTTTCCTCCACATAAATCCTGGTACCATTTATTCTCATCTTAACATTAGAACCCCTCCGGGTGATTCCTGCAGAAAGACCATCAATCAATCTGAAAAATCTGTACATTGGCAGCAGGTAATCCGGAAAATCCTTCGGTAATTGTTTTTCCTCATGATGATGGTACTTTATCAGATAATATACATTATCATTTATATTA
>ENA-OSAE01000402-OSAE01000402.1-marine-sediment-metagenome-genome-assembly--contig:-NODE-402-length-18779-cov-45.142277_pt1 | contig 18779 bp, 15 predicted proteins | sample MGYA00237870_ERZ529317 | MGnify/ENA primary metagenome ERZ529317 (study PRJEB26369, sample SAMN03142812) | marine sediment metagenome | biome: marine; feature: borehole; material: sediment... | reverse complement strand
TGATGATTTTTGAGTTGTTTACTAGGGTCATTTTATTTTCGTGCAAAAGTTAAGTTATAAAATTATATAATTTTTTTTGTGGATTTTTATAAATTTTTTTTTATTTGAAGGATTTAGAATTTTTTTATAGAATAAAAAGAATAATTTCTTAATACAACATTTTCTTTTCATATCATGAAAAAGGAGGAAGCAAAAGTGGACCTGCTCATTCGTAACGCAAAAATCAGAGGAAGAGAGAAACTGGTTGATATTGGTATTGATAAGGGACAAATTGTGGAGTTATCAGAATGCATACAAGCAAAAGCTCAAAAGGAAATCGATGCTGCAGCCAGGCTAACGGTAGCTGCTTTTGTTGACCCTCACATACATCTCGATAAGGTTAATATAGTTGATGTTGTAAGACCAAACAAATCCGGTACGTTAAAAGAAGCTATCAAAATAATATGGGAGAAAAAGGCTAAATATACGATAGAAGATGTAGTTGAACGTGCCGGTGATGTTATAAGAAGGGCGGCATTAAATGGTACCACCAGGATGAGAAGTCATGTTGATGTGGATACCATAGGAGGGTTGAAACCCCTGGAGGGTATATTGGAGGCAAAAAGACGTTTTGCCAGCATCATGGATATTCAGATTGTAGCCTTTCCCCAGGAAGGTATTTTAAAAAATCCTGGCTGCGAAAAGCTGATGCGCGAAGCCATGAAAATGGGTGCTGATGTGGTGGGAGGTATGCCTGCTAATGAGAATTCCCCGGAGGATAGCAGAAGACACATCGAAATAGCCTTCGATATAGCGGAGGAGTTCGATGCAGATATCGACATGCACATAGATGAAACTGATGACCCTTTTTACAGAACCCTTGAAATGCTGGCAGATGAGACCATTAAAAGAGGGTATGAGGGAAGAGTTACTGCCGGGCATGCTTGCGCTCTGGCGGCTTACGATGATCATTATGCAAACTATGTAATCGAAAAAGTCAAAAAAGCAGAGATAAATGTAATTACCAATCCTGCAACCAATCTAATGCTTCAGGGAAGACACGATAAACAACCTGTACGACGGGGTATAACAAGGGTAAAGGAACTGTTAGCTGCCGGAGTAAATGTAAGTTTCGGCCAGGACTGTGTAAAAGATACCTTTTATCCTTTTGGAAGTGCCGACATGTTACAGGTGGCATTGATTACAGCCCATGCCGCACACTTAAGCCTTCCCCATGAAATAAAAACAACCTTCGATATGCCCACAGTCAATGCTGCAAAGATTTTAAGGCTCGAGGATTATGGATTGGAGAAGGGTAAAAGAGCGGATATAGTTATCCTGGATACTGATAATGTAAGGGATGCCATTAGGCTCCAGCCGATAAGGTTGTTTGTTATAAAATCGGGAAGAGTAATTGCAAAAACCGAAAAAAAAGCGAGTTGTTTTTATAAAACTTAAAGGAATCCTTTAAAGGAGGTGAGAGGATGGGATTTAGTATAGTGGGTAAGAATGTGGAACGTGTTGATGCTTATGAAAAGGTTACCGGAAAGGCGATTTTTGTTGGGGATATAAAGCTTCCAGGAATGCTATATGCAAAGGTGTTGCGTTCTCCGAATGCTCACGCTATTATCAAAAACATCGATTTTGCCGGGGCATTAAAATCCGAAGGCGTTGTAGCGGTAGTTACCGGAAAGGATTTTAATCACCGGTTCGGAATAGCAGTGGCGGATCAAACCCCTCTGGCAGTGCACAAAGTAAGGTTTGCCGGTGAACCCGTTGCTGCTGTTATAGCTGTGACGGAAAAAGCGGCAGCTAAAGCCTTAAAACTCATAAAAATAGATTATGAAAAACTGCCTTGTGTTCTGTATCCTCAAAATGCTGTCCAGAAAGATGCACCCGTTATTCACGAAAAATTCTACCAGTATAAGCTGGCACCATGGGTGTCCCCCGGTGGTAAAAACGTTTATCAGCATTTTAAAGTAAGAAGGGGAGATGTTGACAAAGCCTTTAATGAGGCGGATATAATAGTGGAAAATACCTACTGGTCCCCCTACATACATCATGTTCAACTGGAACCTCATGGGGCTATTGCTCAGTACAATCATGATGGTTCCATGGTAATTTATACAAGTTCTCAGGCTCCTTTTGTGGTGCAGCACTGCCTTTCGGAGCTTCATGATATTCCCTTAAACAGGGTTCGTGTTATTGTGCCGTATGTAGGTGGCGGGTTTGGTGGTAAATCCGATGTTACTATAGAACCCCTTGTATCATGTATTGCCAGGGCAGTACCCGGCAGGCCCGTAAAACTGCTGCTTACAAGGGAAGAAATGTTTGAAGGAACAGTGGTGGGAAGAGGAGTTTATTCTCATTACAAAACAGCTGTATCAAAGGATGGTAAAATACTTGGTATGGAGATCAAATGTTATCTTGGTAGTGGAGGATATGCTGATTATGCTGTAAACATCGTCAGTGGTATAGCCATGTCTGCTACAGGCCCATATGAAGTTCCGAATCTTAAAATTGACTGCTATGGAGTCTACACCAATACCCCTCCCACAGGAGCTCTTAGGGGATATGGACATCCGGAAGCACACTTTGGTGCTGAACGTCAGATAGATATGATAGCTCGGAAACTCAATATGGACCCGGCAGAATTTAGGATGAAAAACCTTTTGGTAAAAGGCAGGAAAAATGCCATTGGGCAGATCATGACAGAACACAGTGGAAGAGTTGATGTTTGTGTAAAATCAGTGACTGAAGAACTTTTTGGGAAACCAAAGCCCGAGGTTAAAGGGAATATTACCATAGGCCGGGGTATTGCAGCTTACATGAAGATGCCAGTGATGCCCACAAATGTCCAGTCCGGTGCCATCATTAAGCTCAATGGAGATGGAACGGTAACGATGTCTGTGGGAGCCATTGAGATGGGGCAGGGTAGCTATACCGCTCTGTCTCAGATAGCTGCCGAGGCTTTAGGTATACCCATGGAAAAGGTGCACATTAACACCGAAGTTGACACTGCTTATTCACCTTATGAATGGCAGACTGTTGCAAGCCATACCACCTGGGGTGTAGGAAATGCCATTATCATAGCTTCCAAAGACCTTAAGGCAAAATTGCGGGAAGCAGCAGCAAAGGTTTTGAAAGTTGATGTGGATAAAATTGTATTGGACGGTGAAAAAATATATTCTCGGGATAACAAAGAAAAGATGCTCTTATGGTCGGATTTGGCATTGGGTTACACTTCCCCTAAAGGAACTGCTGTTACATCACCTATCATTGGAGAGGGTTATTTTGTAGCCCGAGGTCTTGAAAAACCAGATCCTGAAACAGGACAAGGGAATGTAGCGGCTGATTGGACTTTTGGATGTGTTGGGGTTGAACTCGGTGTGAACAAAGATACCGGAGAAATACGTGTTTACAGGTTGATTAACGCCATCGATGCCGGCAAAATAATTAATCCGAAGCTGGCACACGATCAGGTTATGGGTGCAATGGTTCAGGCTTTAGGCAGCAGTTTGTCGGAAGTTCTGGTGTTTTCCGATGAAGGTAAAATACGCAACAACGACTTGGTAGATTACAAAATTCCGGGTTTGGAAGATGTTCCAGAACAAGTTAAGGTTATTTTTGTCGAGACTCCAGAAGAAACAGGACCTTTTGGAGCCAGAGGCCTTGGGGAACACGGTGCGGTAGCTGTATCTCCGGCTGTGGCAAATGCCATCTATGATGCCTTAAAAGTAGATTTTGTTGATATACCAATTACAGCGGATAAAGTCATAAAAGCCATTAAGGGGGTGGACTGATTGCTGCCGGATTTTGAATATGTGAGACCCAAAAGTTTAATTAAAGCTCTGGGATATCTTGAAAGAGAAAAAGCCATACCCCTGGCTGGTGGAACTGATGTGGTGGTTAATTTAAGATCGCAAAAGGTAGAACCTGAACTTGTTGTGGATATAAAAGAAATAGCTGAACTTAAAGGTATAAAAAAGACCGATGAAGGAATATGGATTGGGTCTCTTACCCTTATTGATGAAGTGGTTCGCTCTCCCCTTTTATCACCTTACAGGGCACTGGTTGAGGGTGCAGGAGTTCTGGGATGCCTTGAGATACGTTATAGAGCGACCCTTGGTGGTAACATATGCAACGGTTCACCCAGCGCTGATTCGGTTCCTGGTCTTCTTCTGTACGATGCTGAGGTGGTGATTGTATCCCGCCAGGGAGAACGACGTATGATGCTTGAAAAGTTCTTGAAAGGTGTAGGAAAGGTGGACTTGAACAGGGGTGAACTTTTGAAGGGGATAATTTTGCCTCCTCCACCGCTAAATTCTGACAGCAGATACTATCGGAAAAGCAGGGTTAAGGGTATGGACCTTTCATCAGTGAGTGTAGCAGTTTTTGCGAAGGATTTAGATAGTCCCAGCGATACAGAAATTCGAATAGCCCTTGGTGCTGTTATGCCAACCGTTGCCAGGATGAGAAAAGCCGAAAGATTCTTGATAGAAAACAGACCCTTTAGCAAAGCAAAGTTAAAGGGAGCCATTGAACTTATATTAAAGGAGGTTTCACCCAGAAAAAGCAGCTTGAGAGCTACCCCTGAATACAAAAAAGAAATGATTAAAGTGCTGATAAAACAGGCCGTAAAAGAAATGTCAGGGGGTGTTCAATATGAAGGTTAAAGTAGTTATAAACGGAATCACCTTTTGTGAAGAAATATCACCTAATACAACCCTTTTGGAGTTCATCAAAGAAAAAGCAGGGCTTACAGGTACAAAAACAGGTTGTGAAAACGGAGAATGTGGAGCCTGCACTGTTATTATGAACGGTAAACCCGTCAGGTCATGTATAATTCTGGCAGCAGAAGCCCATGGTGCGATAATCACTACTGTTGAAGGGCTTGCAGAAAAGGATAAACTCCATCCTTTACAGCAGTCTTTTATTAGAAAAGGTGCTGTCCAATGTGGTTTTTGTACTCCCGGAATGCTTATGGCAGCAAAAGCATTGTATGATAGAAATCCTGCTCCTAGCCAAAAAGATATAGAAGAAGCCTTGAGTGGTCATTTATGCCGCTGCACCGGTTATAAACCTATAAAAGAAGCCATAGAAGATGCTTTCAATTCACATTACAATTAAGCCGATCTTTCAATACCGAACTCAAAGAACACAGATACAAACATACAGATTGTACCGAATAATTATTATAAAAATTATGTCAATTTAAAATTATGAGATGGGAGGGGATACATCGATATATTTGCAGATTAAATTATTTAGGGTTTATTTATACGGGTTGAACAATTTAATCTATGGGAGGTGCGTGATATGAGTAATAAAGGTGTTAAAATTAAAGAAGAGATACAAATGGATAAGGATTACCCATTGCAACAAGTACCTGAAAAGGCAAGAGTTGGGATTATTTCCATAAGTGCAGTGTTGCTGGGTTTTACTTTCTTTACACCCACGATGTTGGCAGGTGCTCGGGTGGGAGTGTCTTTTAAATTCTGGCCGGATTTTATCATGGTATTACTGGGAGGTAGCTTGATATTAGGTTTGTACGTAGCTTTGTTATCTATTGTAGGTGCCAATACTGGTTTGACAACAGTGCTTCTTAGCCGTTATACTCTGGGAACAGTTGGTGCCAAATGGGCAGATCTCCTTCTTGGAGGAACCCAGGTGGGGTGGTACGGTGTTACTGCAGCTGCTATGGCGGAACTTTTTGCTCAAGCTCTGGGATGGCAGGAATACATAATCCCCCTGATGATTTTCTGGAGTATTGTGATGGGGATAACAGCATATTATGGTTACAAAGGCATGGAAATTTTGAGTTATGTTTCGGTACCCCTTATTTTAATCCTTGGATTGTGGGTAGTAGCAAAATCAATAGACCATGTGGGTGGCTGGGCTGCACTGGTAAACACATCACCCACTGAAAGCATGACGGTTGCCACTGCACTGACTATTATTGTGGGAACCTTTGCCAGTGGAGGAACCCAGGCTCCTAACTGGACCAGATTTAGCAAATCGGCCAAAATTGCTTTTTGGTCTGCCTTAATAGCTTTTTTGATGGGTAACGGTTTAATGCTCTTTTTTGGTGCTGTTGGAGCCATTTCTTATCAGGAGGGCGACTTTGTATTGATTTTGTATAAAATGGGGCTGATTTTCTGGGGAATTGTGCTTTTAACCTTGAATCTATGGACGACTAATGATAATGCAGCCTATGCTTTCGGAGTAGCAGGAGCAGAATTTTTTAGCGTTAACAACAAAAAACCTTTTGTAGTTGGAGGGGTAATTATTGCTACAATTTTGGCCATTACAGGTATTTACGGTTATTTGATTACCTGGCTGATAATGCTTGGTATCTTTATACCTCCTTTAGGGGGAGTTATTTTGGGGGATTATTTTTTCGTGTGGAAGAAGAAGTTACCTCCCCTTTCAGAAATGAAGTTTCCTGCTTTGCGGTGGAGTGCCGTTGTTTGCTATTTATTGGGAACTCTTGCAGCTTACCTGGGGAACAAATTTGGAATTGGAATAGCTCCGTTAAACGGTATTGTTATTGCTGGTATTACCCTTCCTTTTGTAGAAAATTTGTTCAAAAGCAAGCATGTGTCCTCAATTACCCAAAACGACTAATAAAAACGTATAGAAAAGTATAACGATTTTGCCTTGTGCTCAAGTCTCCAATACAAAAGTATTGGAGATTTTTTTGTAAACTCAACACAATTTTTTACTTGAAATTCGGGTTATATCATTGTATAATTAAATAAAAATATAATTAGATAAATATCTAAATAAGGGGACAGGGTGATGAACAAAGTATTTAAAGCTTTATCCAACAAAACCAGAAGAAAAATACTGGATATGTTAAGGGAAAGGGATATGACGGCGGGAGAGATTGCTGAGAATTTTAAAATGAAAAAACCCAGCATTTCCCACCACCTTAATATTTTAAAGAATGCGGATTTGGTTTCAGAAGAAAAAAGAGGTCAGTACGTGATTTATTCAATAAACACCACCGTCTTTCAGGATGTTATCAGCTGGTTCATTAAATTTAAAGGAGTTGATGGGGATGATTAAAAAAGACTGGCCAATCATCATATTGCTGCTGGCCACACTGGTTTTGGCCTTTTATGTTTACCCAATGATGCCTGAAAAAGTTCCCATGCACTGGAATGCCCGGGGTGAAATTGATAGATACAGCGGCAGGTTTTTCGGGACTTTTGGTTTACCCCTTATAAATATAGGACTTTATTTTTTGTTTTATCTGGTGCCTGTAATTGATCCAAAAAAGAAAAACATCTACAGATCGTGGGGAGTGTACAACATAGTAAGGTATTTTGTACACGGGATGTTTGTGGTGATTTATCTTATGGTTATAGCTGTGGTTTTCGGATACAATGTTGATGTGGGGTTGATAACTCAGCTGATCATTTCGCTGATGTTTGTTTTCCTGGGGAATTCCATAGGGAAAATAAAGTATAACTACACCTTTGGAATCCGGCTACCCTGGACCCTTGCTGATGAAAGGGTGTGGAAAAAAACCCACAGATTTGGCGGCAGATTGATGGTGATGTGTGGGATTTTGGGATGCCTCAATGCCTTTGTTAACAAAACATATCCTTACCCTGTGTTTATGACATTAATCATAGGATGTTTTGCAGTCATAACAATTTATTCTTATCTTTGTTATAAAAACTTAAATCCCTAAGAATAACTGCTGAGGATCCCATAAGATTGGGGTTTTTTTGCTGTTGAAAAATTACTACGGCAGGCACAACATTTTTATCTGGCTGGTCAGCTCGGTACATGAGTTATTTTCAGGGTGTAGTATATTTATGGAAAAATCCTTGAAAGTGATGTATAATATATACTGGGGTGCTACATTTTGTCCAATTCCCTAGAAAAATTTTTAGTGGTTTGCTTAAAATCTATGCCGTTTTAAGTTCAAACTACTAAATTTTTTGCTAGGAGGGATGTTACATGAAAGTGTGCGTAATATGGAGGAAGTACAGGAATGTAGAACTCCAGAGACGAATTGATGAAAATGTGTATGATGATGCATATGATGAAGCACTACAGCATGCAGCAGCCCTCAAAAAAGCAGGGCATGAAGTCACTTTGGTAGAGTGGAAAGGTGATATTACCAGATTTTATAATGAACTCATGAAGGAAAAACCGGATATAGTCTTCAATGCATCATCAAAAGAAGAAGTGGCTTTCCTGGAATTAATGGGTATTCCATTTGTGGGTTCCGGCCTGGATTTGGTATCTACATGTAAAGCCACAAGGAAGAAAATCCTTGCATATCATAAAATACCCACACCCAAATTTGTGGTAATTAAAACCCATAAGGAGATAGATGTTAAAGAATTAAAATTCCCCCTTTTCGTAAAACCTTTAAGAGGTCGAGGAAGTGCAGGTATAAGCGATGAAAACATAGTAGATTCGTATGATGTGTTGAAAAAAGTTGTATCGAAAATATTAAACAAAATACAGCAGCCTGCCCTGGTAGAAGACTACATTAAAGGAAGGGAATTAACCGTTGGGTTGATAGGAAACGAAGACCCAGTGGTGCTGCCTGTTGTAGAAATAAAATACAATGGCTGTAGGACCAACAACTTCCACCATAAAATGAATGATAATGAAATCATCGAATGCCCGGCGAAGCTCAATGAATTTGAATTGAAACTGGTTAAGAAGATAGCGAAGCAGACTTTTAAAGTTTTGGGAGCGCGGGATTACGGAAGGGTAGATATGATTCTTTCAGAGAACGGTGTGCCCTATGTGCTTGAACTCAACACCTATGCGGGCCTTACCCTGCCGGAAGGAGAGGCTCATATAGGGTATATGGGTTACATGGCAAGGGCTGCCGGGCTTTCTGCTACTGAGTTTCTAAACAGGATTTTGTACTCGGCCCTTCGACGCCACAAACTGAATGAAAAAGGCAGTGAAGCGATGTAGCCCCTCTCCCTCTTATTTGTAAGAGGGGGTTTGTTGGAGAGATGGCAGTGTGGTTCTCTGTCATCTCCTTTTTTGTGTACAATCAGTCAAAAACCCCGGTTTCTACAATTGGTAGGACCGGGGTTATGAGATGGACAGCACTATGTTGCTCGAATCTCCTGGCGCATGAAGATTCCGTATGAAAAGGCGAAACACATGAAGGTCAGGGCAATCAAACCCACTATATGGGGCCAGATCAGGGAGAGGCTGATTCCCAGGGGTAGAGTTGATGGAATGGCTCCTTCTAACTGCTGTATGTGAACAGGACTCAGGGTTCGAAGTTGAGGTGTCAGGATCATGGTAGTGGCCTCATAATACAGTGTGGTAGGGGAAAGCCGCTCCAGGTAGTGCTGGAGAATTTCGTGCCTGAGTATCAGTTGAGGCCCCGCTCCCTGATGCAGGGGTATGATAGCATCGGCAAAAACCCCTGCAATGATGCTTACAAATATAGTAAAGAACAGCCATGCTGCCATACCGGCAAGGGCGGATGTGGTGGTCTGGCGAAAGAGTATAGAGAAGAGGATGGACAGTCCCAACCAGAAAGCGATGTATACGATGCTTAGCAGAATGAACACCGTCATTCGAGCGATTTCGGCACCTGTTGGGAAGATACCTAGAATAAGCAGTCCCATGCCCGTCACAAGCAGTATAAGGCTGATAAGCATAATAAAAATTATGGATATACCGGCGAGGAACTTGCCGTTTATAACAGAATCCCGATGAATGGGTTGAGATAAAATGCGGATCAGACTCCCCCGGGTGTATTCCCCGTTTATGGAATCAAATCCCAGAGCCAAGCCCACCAGAGGGCCCAAAAACCCCAAAAAAGATAAAAAGGAGGGAAGGGAAGACTTGCCTGATGTGAATAACAGCAGAAACACGAAATCATCATTTTGAGCTCTGGCAGCCATCCCCCGAATGGTCATGCCGGCAACATAGATGGATGCGAGGCTGGTAACCAGAATCAAGGCAAACAGGATTAGAAATCGTTTTCCCGATAGGTGATCCGAAAATTCCTTTCGAAAAACCGTTCCCAAACCGGCGGGCAGATTAATACTGAACATTTACGCACTCACCTCCTGGTGTTGGAAGTATCTGCGGTAGATGTCATCCAGACTGTATCCCCGTAGATGAAGGTGAAGCAGGGAATACCCCCTTTTGCAGACTGCTGCTGCAATGGCGCTTCTCAAGTCTTCATTGCAGTGTACCAGATAATAAGCTTTGGCCTTTTCAACTCTGGTAACCCCATCTATTTTTCTAAGAAATTCAGCCAAATCATCAGCATCCTCTTTGATCTCCAGTTCAACGATATGATTTTCATTACCGACAAGCTGCTGATAAAGAGTTTTCATTGGTCCCTCGGCAATCATCTGCCCCTTTACAAATATGCCTATCCGGTCGCAAACCTGCTGCACCTGATACAGAAGGTGAGAGGAAAGCAGGATTGTTTTGTTGTGCTCCTTCGTAAGGGCCTGAATCATATTAAGCATTTCCTGGGCACCTTCAGGATCTATCCCGAGGGTTGGTTCATCCATGATGATGATTTCGGGGTCTTTTAGCAGCACTTCTGCCAGACCCAGACGCTGGGTCATTCCCCGGGAATAGGTGTGGGCTTTTTTATCAGCAGCGTGTGCCAGACCCACGTGTTCCAGCACATCTTCTATCTTTTCTTTGGCTTTTCGGCCTTTCAGCCCGTTGAGTTCTGCAGAATACAGCAGGTTTTCCCTTCCAGTAAGGTCTTCGTAAAACCCCACGCGGTCCGGTAAGAAACCTACAACCCTTTTTACTTCAAGGGGATTTCTGATGGGGTCAAAGCCGGCGACTTGTACCCTGCCGGAAGTTGGTTCTGTCAGGCCCAACAGCATCAAAATGGTGGTGGTTTTGCCCGCTCCATTGGGCCCGAGCAGACCAAAAACCTCCCCTTTATTAATAGCAAGATTCAGGTTGTTTACTGCACAAAAATCACCGTATTTTTTTGTGAGGTTTTCTGTTTGGATAATCGGTTCAACCATTGTGATCACCCTTACCTCCGGCCGTATGTATTAAACAACCAGTATACGCCGGCAAAAACCCCCATAATGATAACTACTCCTACAATTCCCCAGAGGGTTGAGGTTTTCACTGTAACCCGGAGTTCGAAATCATCATACGCATTTTCGGTGGATGCGCTGATACTAAAGGCGTAGTCACCGGCAATGGCGCGAGGAGCCGGGGTGATGATGGCAGTAACTGTTCTGCTTTCTCCTGCGGGCAGGGTTTTTATCTTTTCGGGATCAAATTTAACCTTCCAGCTGCTGGGTTCAGTAGCACCAAAGGTAATGTTGTGCAGGTCTTTTGTTCCGAAGTTTTCCACTTTCAGCTTCAGGCTGTTTTCCCGACCGGCTACAGCCATCATATTTAACAAACCCGTTTCAGTTGTCAAATTCAGTTTATAATCACCGGTGATTACAACTTTCAATTCTGTTTCGGCACTTGAACGGCTGCCCACGGCCTTGATTTTGATCTTGTATTCTCCTTCTTTGACGAAACGGGGAGGCTTGATATTAACTTCAAGTCCCTTGGTTGCTCCGGCATCCAGAGCAATGGAAGCAATGCGTTCATCTTTGTATGAAGGGTTGAAGTATACTTCCCATCCCATGGGTGCTGCTGCAGAAAGGCTGTACATCTGTTTGTATGCACTGTCATTTACAAGGTCAACGCCGAATTTGAAGCGGGCATCACTGGGCCCTCGTAGTACCGGGTAATCAGTCACCAGACTGGTTCCGGCAGCACCTTTGGGATCTACTTTTATTTCGAGGACAAGCTGGGAAGAGTAACCCCCGGAAACAGCCTGCAGTTTGAAAGCATATACAGCTGCTCTGGCATCATCAGGCACCTTTACTTCAAAATCCAGGTTTGAAGTGTTTCCGGGAGTTATCAGGGTTTTGAAGACTTCCCGGTTGTAATGCTTAAACCAAGCTTCCCAGCCTTCAGGGGATTCCACTATTTTCAAATCAACCTGGCGGTTAATGGAAGTGTTGTTTGAAACAGTTAAAGGAAATTCAACCTTTTCCCCTGGTTTTGCAACAATCCCGGGGTATTCGGTAGTAAGGAGAATCCCCCCCTGGGCTTTAACAGCAGGGGAATCAAATAGGGCACATAGAACTAGAAAATACATTAAAGCAGCAGCTACCAGACTTCTCTTCTTGAAAATGACCATACCTTCATCCCTCCTGTTGTTTGTATTGTATTGATATTAACAGGCTCTGATTTTTATATTACCGCATACCTTAACTCCTTTCAAACCCTGCAGTCTGAAGAATTTAGCGGTCAAGATTTGTTATGTCTGGTTTGATGAGAACATTTAATGCTTTTACAAAAAAATTCCTTTAAGATGGCTGTTTTTAACGGTGTCATTTGTAAAAGTTTGATATTACGAAATGTAAAAACACATATTTATTATGCTATATAATTTTTTTAAAAAGCAGGAAAATTGCTATATTATATAGAAATTAAAAACAATAATGTAACATATTTAAAATAAGGTGTGTATAAATATAATATTGAGCCTAAAGGACAGGAGGTAAGCCTGCATGGAAAAATTAACTTTAACGGTCATTAAAGCCGATGTAGGGGGGTTTGTAGGACATTCTGATGTTCATCCCAAACTCCTTGAAAGGGCTGAAGAATACCTGGAGATGAATGGAAAAAATCTGCTTCAAGATTTCAAGGTGTCACACGTGGGAGACGATATAAACCTTATTATGACTCACTATAGAGGCGTGGATAACGGGGATGTCCACAGGCTGGCATGGGATACCTTTCAATCTGCAACAGAAGTGGCTAGAGAGTTGAAGCTCTACGGGGCGGGGCAGGACCTTTTAAAAGATGCCTTTTCCGGGAATGTGAAAGGTTTGGGCCCTGGTGTTGCGGAAATGGAGTTCGAAGAACGTCCCAGTGAACCCGTGATAGTTTTTGCTGCAGACAAAACAGAACCAGGAGCCTGGAATTACCCTCTATACAAGATGTTTGCCGATCCCTTTAATACCATAGGCCTTGTCATAGATCCCAAAATGCACAATGGTTTCGAGTTTGAAGTGTACGATTTAAAAGATAACAAGAAGATTCTCCTGTCAGCGCCGGAAGAACTTTATGATTTGCTGGTGCTCATCGGTGCTCCGGGAAGATACTGTATCAAGGCGGTGTATTCAAAAAGCACAGGGGAAATCGCTTCCGCATCATCAACCCAGAGGCTGAACCCCATGGCAGGAAAATATGTTGGTAAAGATGATCCTGTTTGTATAGTTAGGTGTCAGAACGGCCTGCCGGCGGTAGGAGAGGCTCTGGAACCTTTTGCAAATCCCCACATGGTAAGTGGATGGATGCGTGGTTCCCATTCCGGGCCCCTGATGCCGGTATCTGTCAGGGATTCGGCACCCACGAGGTTTGACGGCCCTCCAAGAGTTGTGGCTTTAGGTTTTCAGATTTGCAATGGCAAACTGATAGGCCCCCAGGACTTTTTCGCAGATTCAGCTTTTGATAGGGCAAGGGAGAAAGCTAATGAGATTGCAGATTACATGAGGCATCTGGGCCCCTTTGAACCCCATAGATTACACCTTGAGGAAATGGAGTATACTACAATGCCTCAAGTAATGGAAAAATTGAAACATCGTTTCGAAGAAATGGAATAAACGCCAACTTTTACCCACCGATGAATTTGGTGGGTTTTTTGTTTTAGTGAAAAATTTTAATTTTTTTTAGCTTTAAAAAAAGGGATTTTTTAAAATGTATAGAATATTTTTTAATGTAGTTTATATATGCAACACTTATCCATATTACGAACATACTATGAAAAATATGTGAGTATTAAGTCAATTTAGCACAGGGAATGGTTTTGGCAGAGATGCAAGCACTTAACAACCGATTAAAAAGTTCCACTGCAAACTTACGATGGCCGAAATGATAACAAAATTCGTTGAGGTATTTCTGCATTTTTTCAAGACGGTGATGGGTTCCGGTAATAAAGGCTTCTGCCTTTGAAGTCATGATGCGGTTCCAGCGAAGAAGACCAAGATTTTACACAGGATTGAATTTTTGACGGAGGAAAGATGTTCCTAAGCTGGGTTTATATCCACATTAAAATATATGGCTCTACCCTTTAATCAGCAGATCATTCCAATCCGGACTGACGTATAATCGGTAATGATATGGCTTTTTTATAGAAAGTAGATATAATTGATTAGGCAAAAAGCATCTCCAGCTAATTTAGAAAAGAATTCTGTTGTTATTTTAACCGCTGTTGGATGCAAAACTGGCTGCATGATGAATTGATGGGCCACATAGACATAAAAACTTCTTTAAGAAAACACAGGGGTGAGGTGTTAACATGCAAAAGGATAAAAGAACCAGTATAGGCAAAGCCATGGATATCTTAAAACTGCTGGCAAAAGAGCCTTACAAGTATACTGCCGTGGAAATAAGCCAGAAGCTTGGTATCAACCGCAGCACTGTCCACAGAATTCTAAAAATTCTTGTGGAGGACAGGGCTGTTATTCAGGATATGCTGGATAACAGATACAAACTGGGGCCTACCATGTACACCATCGGATCAGCTTACCTTGTCCACAAGAATTTTACCAATGATATAGTAGCCATATTAAACAGAATTGCCGAGGCAACAAAAGAATCCGTTGGCTACTACGTTAAAGATGAAGACAAGATCATTTCGGTGTATGAGGTTGAGAGTTATCAACCCATTCGCCTGGGATACAAACCCGGTATGGTATACCCCATTCATTGTGGGGCGGTTGGCAAGTGTATCACGGCTTACACCGAGCCCGAGGAGTTAAACAGACTCGTTTACAATACAAAACTGGAAAAGAAAACTCCCAACACTATAACTGATCCGGAAAAATTGTTAAAAGAATACGAAAAAATTCGGGAACAGGGGTATGCCATCAGTGATGAGGAGAACCTTTTGGGTGCCTTTGGAATAGCTGCTCCTGTTTTCAACTCAGAAAAAAAGGTAGAGGCATGTGTTGCTATTGCTGCCTTCAAAACAGGGCTTACTCCTGAGAAAATAGAGCTTCTAAAAAAACATGTAATCAGAGGGGCCAGAGAGATATCTGAAAGGATAGTATGACCCTCTTGCAGGCAGACTGCAGAGTGCTTTGTGGTTGAAGAGTTGTTCCCCTTTTCATCAAATAACAAGTTTTCTTCCAAAACAGTTGGTTAAGAATTAAGCTTTTCCCAAACAGGTGTGAAAGTTAAAGCTTACGGAACTTATGGGCTGGTTGTCTGATGGTCTTGATTTTGCTGTTAATTCTTCCTGGTTTCTCAGTGTGCATTTGAAATCGATGTAGCTTAAATTCCGTACTCGTACGCCTCCGGGTTTTTGCCAATTCAATTAATGCCGGTGTGTCATACTATCCCGTAAGCCTTGGTTAAGAGCGTGAGAGATTTATTGTTAGATATGGAAGCATGTGGTGAGTTCTTAACAATTAGAAAGCTATAAAGCTTTAAATATTAGCCAATGGCATCAACTAATATGATATAGGAACCGATAAAAACAGTGGTAGGGAGGTGAAAAATGAGAGGATCAAAAAGGAAGGGCCGGCAAGTTTCAGAAAAAAAATTAATAAGGAGGAAAATCGCATGAAATTTAGAGTCCCTCATACCTATGTTTTGATTTTTATGGTTATTTTAATTGCAGCTGTAGCAACCTATATTATTCCTGCAGGGGTGTATGAGAAGGTTAAAGACCCCAACACAGGCAGGACGGTTGTAGACCCGGATTCATTCCACTATGTTGACCCTAACCCCGTAAAGCCTTTTGACATCATACAGGCAATACCTAAAGGGATGAAAGATGCTGCAACCATCATTTTCTTCATTTTCATCGTGGGCGGAGCCTTTGGTATGATTCAGGGAACCGGGGCCATTGAAGCGGGAATCGGTAAAGCCGTTAAGAGCCTGGAAGGTAAGGAGAAGATTCTCATTCCCGCCACCATGTTCATTTTTTCCCTGGGTGGAGCAACATTTGGAATGGCAGAGGAAACCCTTGTATTTATACCCATGGGTGTAGCTCTGGCCAGGGCCTTGGGTTTTGATGCCATCACCGGTACAGCCATGATAGCTTTAGGGGCTGCTGCAGGATTTACAGGTGGCTGGATGAACCCCTTTACTGTTGGGGTTGCTCAGGGGATAGCTCAACTACCACTGTTCTCTGGTATAGGCCTGAGATTGGTTGGATGGGTAGTGTTCCTGGGCATTGCTATATGGTATGTTGTTTCCTACAGCTTGAAGGTCAAAGCTGATCCAACCAAAAGTGTTATATATGATTTAGAACAGAAAAACCAAGAAGTCATGAAGCTGGAAGAAATTCCCGAACTTACATCAAAACACAAGCTGGTGTTCGGTGTTATTGCTATAGGTTTTGCATTCATTGTCTATGGTGTTTTCAAACTGGGATGGTACATCACAGAAATATCATCCATGTTCCTTCTGATGGGTATTGTTTCAGGCCTTGTGGGAGGCAGCGGTGTCAACAAAACAGCCATGGATTTCATTGATGGTGCAAAAAGCCTGACCTTTGGTGCCCTTGTTGTGGGCCTTGCCAGGGGTATTCTGATCGTCATGAAGGACGGCTTGATTATCGACACTATCATCCACGGCCTTGCCAGCATGATTTCCGCTTTGCCCACAACTGTTTCGGCAGTTGGAATGTATGCTGTTCAGGTCGTTATCAACTTCTTCATTCCTTCTGGAAGCGGCCAGGCAGCTACAACCATGCCGATAATGGCACCTCTTGCTGACCTGGTAGGTATCACACGACAGACGGCGGTGCTTGCATATCAGTATGGTGATGGTTTTACAAACTCAATCATACCAACTTCAGCGGTTTTAATGGGCTATCTGAGCATAGCCAATATCCCCTATGAAAGATGGTTTAAGTGGATCGTGCCCTTAATGGGTCTATGGTTGCTTTCGGGTTGCGTGTTCCTGATAATAAGTGTGTTAATAAACTACGGACCATTTTAATTCAGCAATCCCCGGCGAAGCTTCCCCGGGGAAAACACGGAAAGGGAGGAAGTATGTATATGGAAATGATGCAGGAATGGAAAGACAAAGTAGAGGACTTTTTCAGCGAAGAAGAGGTTGTGAACCTGACTCAGTCATTAATCAGGATACCCAGCCATTCCCGAGTAGAAGGCCGGGAAAAGGAAGTTGCTCTTTTTCTCGATGAATATTGCAGGCAGCGAGGACTGGATGTTGAACTTGTACCGGTAGAAGGAGAGAGAATGAATGTGCTCATCAGGGTTCAGGGCACTGGAGGAGGCAGGACATTGATGCTGAACGGCCATCTTGATACCGTGCCTCCATACGAGATGGATTTTGATCCCTTTGGTGCCCGGATAAAAGATGGCTACATCCTTGGCCGGGGTGCAGTTGATATGAAGGGCCCCATCGCTGCCATGATTACGGCGATCCTGGCATTAAAACGGTCGGGTATACAACTGAAGGGGGATGTTATTTTTGCTGGAGTCGTAGGAGAAGAAGAAAAAAGTGAGGGTACAGAAGCCGTTGTTAAATCAGGTATCAAAGCCGATGGAGCCATTGTAGGGGAACCTTCAGGGTATGAGTACGCCATAGGCCATAGAGGTCTGGAGTGGCTGGAGATAGAAATACAGGGCAGGGCTGCCCATGGGGGAGTGCCGGAGCTGGGAGTTAATGCTATAGAAAAGGCTGCCGATTTTATACAGGCTGTCAGGCAGAAGCTCTATCCTGTCCTCAAAGAAAGATTTAATCCCAAGATGGGGCCTTCTGTTATGAATTTTGGTGTGATAAAGGGAGGGAACCAGCCCAGCACTGTTGCTGATAAATGCATTGTACAGATAGATCGGCGCTACATCACCGGGGAAACTGTAGAAAGTGTGATCCAGGAGTATCAGGACATTATAGATGAACTCCAGCAAAATGATCCTGATTTTAAAGCGGTTATTCGGAGGATGCCAAACAACATGCTTACCCTTGATCATCTTCCTTTAGAAACACCAGAGGACCACCCCATCGCATGCACCATTAAGGATGCCATTAGAACAGTGATACAGAGGGAACCGGAAATCACAAAAAAACGAGGCTGGACTGATGCTGCACTGCTGTCCAATTTTGGTGGCATACCCGCTGTTGTGTACGGGCCCGGAAGCATATCCTACTCTCATTCGAAGAATGAGAAAATCAAGATATCGGAACTGGTGGATGGAGTAAAGATATACTTCCTATCCATGCTGAGCTTCTGTCAGATTGATTAAAATTAGACCCGGAATCATCCGGGTTTTTTGTTTTTCAAAAAAGGATTTATGATGTTGTTAAAGAAAGTATATTTAAGGGAATATGGTTCTTCTCCATTTTAGCTGAGTTAAATGTCATATAAACCCAATCCGGTCAATAGTTAAATAATTATAGCTTTCTCCTGGGTTCTGTCAAGACATGCATGCTGCTAACAGCACTATCAGAAGAATGAAAACTCATTGATGGAGATGACCTATTCCGGCGTAGCGACTTGATTTGTGTGGATAACCCGACACTCAATTTAGTGCGGTGTTATCACAAGTAGAAAGGACCAGACTGCTATATGGGAACATATGATGTTTGTAGCTTTGCTTTACTGAATTGAGTGCCGGGTGGACCGCAAAAATCACCGAAGCCAAGCCGGAATGGTTAGCTCGCTATAATTATCTCGATAAAATGTCACGTATGAAGAGCGAGATGTGTTATCTTATGACACAAAAACAATTAAATATAATTCCCTTAACCGGGCTTAATTC
>ENA-OSAE01000400-OSAE01000400.1-marine-sediment-metagenome-genome-assembly--contig:-NODE-400-length-18784-cov-16.480325_pt1 | contig 18784 bp, 14 predicted proteins | sample MGYA00237870_ERZ529317 | MGnify/ENA primary metagenome ERZ529317 (study PRJEB26369, sample SAMN03142812) | marine sediment metagenome | biome: marine; feature: borehole; material: sediment... | reverse complement strand
CATCGCATCGCTCGCCCGCATGTCCTACGAGGAGCTGGTCTCGGCGCATCCGGAGGCCGGCTCGTGCCGGACGAAGGAGGAGTACCTCCGCTCCCACGTCACCACCCTGCGCGCTCTCGTCCTCCTGGGCCTCGACTGCGCCCCGGCTGAGGTCGGGCGGCTCGTCCAGGAGTACCCGGAGGTGGGCCTCATGCTCAGGCGGAGCGTGCAAGGCGCCGCCTGCACCGCCGTCACCGGCGCTCCCGGGGAGGGGTCTCCGGCCGCCTCTCCTTCACCGCGCGCGGCGCGGCCAGCAGGAACATCCCGGCCACCAGCGCCCCCACCCCGCACGCGGCCAGGTCGCTCCTGACGCCCTGCAGGGCGCTCAGGGCCAGGTCCTGGAGGCGGAGCGAGCCGAGCTCGGGAAGGGCCGAGGGCACGAAGGCCGGGAGCAGGGTGCCGGCCGCCCGGTCGACGGCCGCGGCGGCCGCCATGACCAGGAGCCCGGCCGCCGTCCACACCCCTCCGACGACACCGGCGCCCCTCGACCGGCCTCCGGCCGCCAGCCACAGGAGCCCCGAGAAGAGGATGGCGGCTGAGGCCGCCGCGAGGGGGGCCGCGTGCGCGGCCTTCCAGTAGGGGCGCAGGGCCTTTAGTGTCTCGAGGTCGAAGAGGGGACCGATGTCGACGACGTCGGGTGTCTCCTGGAGACCCCGGGCCGTCCTCAGGTAGGCCTCCTCGCCCATGTGCCGCCTGACCGAGGCGAGGAGGTAGACCTTGAGCTCCACGACGGGGAGCTCGATGGTGAGCTTATCCTCGTCCGAGGCCAAGTAGGCGGCGAGCCCCCGGAGCAGGTGCTCCATCTGGGCGTCGAGCCACTCCAGGCGCACGGCTTCGTCGAGGGCCCGTCTCAGGGCCTCCTGTTCGGGGCCGGTCGGGGCCAGGGTCCCGACGAGGCCGTCCAGGAAGTCTCGCCTGACGGTCGACAGGACCTCGCTGTCGCGGATGACGGTGAGGATGAAGTCCGGGTTCGCGGCCGTGGTCTTCAGCGTGGCGCTGACGCAGAGGAAGATGAGGCTCGCGAAGAGGCCCGCGGCCAGAGTTGCCGTGGCCACGCCGCGGAGGAAGACGGCGGCCGCTCTCCGGGCGGCCCGGCGGCGCCCGGGCCTCCTGGCGGTTCCGTTCAACGAGACACCCTCCCGGGGGCTTGGTCGGCTCCAGCGCACCCGGTAGGATACCCCGTGGGAGGGGTCCTGACCCAACCCTTCGGAGGCGACCGGACCCCGGACCCGCGGGAGGGGTCTTCAGCGACCGCTAGGTCGTCTCGAGAAGGACGGCGGTCACGGCGTCATCGGTCGAGACGCCCATCTCCTCGAGCTTCGTGCGGTAATCCTCGTTCAGGCTCCAGCGTCCCTGGGAGTAGACCAGCGCGTCCCAGGGCTGGATGACGAGGTCGTCGGTCTCGAGGCCGAACCAGTCCGGGCGGTGGCTGGTCGAGTGGAGGAAGAGAGCCGCGGTCTTCACCTCCGCCGCGCCCTGGGCCCAGCACTCGTCGACGGCCACCCGCAAGGTGTCACCGGAGGCGACGATATCGTCGACCACCACGACCAGCCGGTCCTTGACCACGTCGGTGGGGATCTTGGCCAGGAGGGCCGGCTTGGGCCGGGTGACCTCGTCCTGCTCCCGCCGGGTGACGTGCACGGGGTAGAAGTCGCGCCTCAGCATGGAGGCGATTATCGCCCCGGGAATCACCCCGCCCTTGGTGATGCCGACGACCACGTCGGGGTGGAAGCTCTCCTCGATCTTCTCCACGAGGTCCCGGCAGAGCCGGGCCACGTCGCTCCAGCTGATGTTGAGGACCCCTGAGTGGCCGTGCTCATAGGAACCGCGGCTCTTGCCCAAGACAGCCTCACCCCTCCGCCGCACGGCTCGTGGCCTCGCCTAGCGGGCAGGCCTCGAACCTTCCGCCGCCTGCCGGCAGGAGTGCCGCAGCGGCATGGATGATTATAACACGGGCAACAATGCCCGGAGAGGAGAGGGTGTCCATGGGGTCGACGAGTCCTCCGAGCCCCCCGCACGCCCCGACCGTCGCCGGCCTGTGCAGGGTCATCGAGGAGATGGCCCCGCCGGGACTGGCCGAACCCTGGGACAACGTCGGGCTCCTTCTCGGAGACCCGCAGGTCCGCCCCTGCTGGGTGGCTGTCGCCCTCGACGCCGACCACGCCCTGGGCGGTCCCGCCGGGGACGCGGCGGCGACCACCCGCCTACCGGACGGACGGGGCCTCCTGGTCGTGCACCACCCGGTCCCCTTCCGGCCCCTGAGCCGGCTGGTGGCCGGCGACCCGGTCGCAGAGCTCGTCCTGGAGCTCGTCCGGCGGAGGGTGGCGCTCTATGCGGCCCATACCAGCTTCGATTCGGCTCCCGAAGGGCTGTCGCACGTCCTCGCCCAGACCCTGGGCCTCTCCCCGGCCGGGCTGCGGCCTCTGCGCGCCGCCTCCGGCGAGGGTTTCGTCAAGCTGGTCGTGTTCGTCCCGGAGGAGCATTCGGCCAAGGTGCGGGCGGCTCTGGCCGAAGCCGGCGCCGGCTGGATAGGCAACTACAGCGACACGGCCTTCGCCGCGCCGGGGCGCGGCTACTTCCGGGCCCGTGAGGGGGCCAGCCCCACCGTGGGCTCGGCCGGCGTCCTGGAAGAGGTGAAGGAGGAGCGTGTGGAGACCATCCTTCCCCGGCACCGGCTCCGGGCCGTCATCAGTGCCATGCTCGGGGCCCACCCCTACGAGGAGCCGGCCTACGATGTCTACCCCCTTGCCAGCCACCCGCCCGTGACCCGGCCGGCCCTCATGACCGGACTCGGCCGGGTCGGGGAACTCGCCGAGCCGGTGTCCTTCGACCTTTTCAGGGCGGAGGTGGAGCGCCGCCTCGGGCTCCCTCCCGGGGGAGCGAGGGTGGCTTCTGGCGTCCGCGGCGGGGACCCCGGTTCCCCGGGTCCTCCCGTCCGTCGCGTGGCCGTCTGCCCGGGAGCGGGCGGTGACTACATCGAGGAGGCGGCGCGGGCGGGCGCCGAGGTGTACGTGACGGGGGATGTGACCTACCACCAGGCGGTCCTGGCGAAGCGTCTCGGCCTGGCCGTTATCGACCCCGGTCACCTGGCCACGGAGAAGGCCTTCGTCCCTGTCGTGGCCGGCCGCCTCGAAAGGCGCCTGGCGGCCCAAGGGATTCCGCTCCGGGTCATAGAAGTCCCGGCCCCGTCCGACGGGACCTTGTGAGGGGGGACGGCATGGGGGACACCGCGTACCAGAGGAGCGACTACCGCAATCTCCTGGAGCTCCAGAGGATCGATGCGGAGATCGGCCGCCTCCGCACCGCCATCGCCAGGGCGAAGGACGACCCCGAGGTGGCGGCCCTGCGCGCCAGGGTCGAGGAGGCCGTGCGGGCCGAGGAGGCCGTGCGGGAGAAGGTTGCGAAACTGCGGCGGAAGGCGGCGTGGGAGGAACAGGAGGCCGACCAGCGTCGGGCCCAGGTGGCGGAGATGGAAAGGAAGATGTACGGCGGCGAGGTGGCCAGCGCCAAGGAGCTCGACCAGATGGGAAAAAGGGTCGAGCAGCTCAAGGCGGAGGCCGACCGCCATGAGGAGGCGGGCCTTCAGGCCATCGTCGAGCTCGAAGAGGCCGAACCTCTCCTGGCCGAGGCCGAGCGCGCGGTGGGCGAGGCCCGGAAGCTTCTCGACGCCGCGGAGGCCGAGCGCGACAGGCTCGTGGCCGGGCTCGAGGAGGAGCTGGGGGCGCTCGAGCCCAGGCGTGAGGAGGCGGCCCGGCGGGTTCCTCCCGACCTGTTGGCCAGGTACGACAGGATCCGCCGGGCCAGGGGAGGAGTCGGGGTTGCCGCTCTCGACACGGCCAGCGGCCTCTGTGGGGCCTGCCTCGTCAAGGTGCCGGTCCGGCTGGCCCAAAGCGTGAAGAGCGGCTCTGTCGAGAACTGTGAGAGCTGCGGGAGACTCCTGGTCTACGTGGGGGAAGAAGAGGATTGAGCTACACCCTCGTCTGCCATGTGGACGGTGCCAGCAGGGGGAACCCGGGCCCGGCCGGCGCCGGGGTGGTGGTCTACGACGGGAGCGGCCGCGAGCGGCGGACCGCTTCGGTGTTCCTTGGGGAGACGACCAACAACGCGGCCGAGTACGCCGCCCTTCGCGAGGCCCTGAAGGCGGCCGGCGAGGTCTGCCGGCAGGACGGGGTCTCGCCGGGCGAGGTCTTTCTCGTCATCCGCACCGACAGCCAGCTCGTGGCCAGACAGGTCTCAGGTGAGTACCGCATGAGGAGCGAGGACCTGCGCCCCCTGCTGGAGGCCTTCCGGCAGGCGGCCCGGGCCTTCCGTCGGGTCGATGTCGAGCACGTCCCGCGCCGGGAGAACAGGCGCTCCGACGAGCTGGCCAACCAGGCCATAGACCGGGCGCTGGGCGGCGGAGAGAGCGGGGCCTCCTCCCGCTCCCGCTACTCCCTCCTCGAGCACCTCGAATGCTCGCGGTGCGGCGAGCGGGCCGACCCCGCCGGGCCCGCGGGGTCCTGCCCGTCGTGCGGCGGCCCGCTCCTGGCCCGCTACGCCCTGGGCTCCCTGGCGTGGCCGCCCGGTGAGCCCGGGGGCGAGCTGGCGCCGTCTGCCTCGCCCGAACGCGGTTCCATGTGGCGTTACCACCAGCTCCTTCCGGTCACCTCCCCGCGCTGTGTCGTCAGTCTCGGTGAGGGGCGTACGCCTCTGGTGCCTCTCCCGGGCCTGGAGAGGAGGCTCGGTCTGCCCCGGGTCTGGCTCAAGGACGAGGGGCGGAACCCGACGGCCACGTTCAAGGCGCGCGGTGCCTCCGCCGCCGTCTCGAAGATGGTGGAGCTCGGGGTCAGCGGGTGCATCCTCCCGACGGCCGGCAACGCCGGCTCGGCCTTCGCCGCCTACACCGCCAGGGCGGGCCTCGAGTTCACCGCGGTCATGCCCGAGGACACCCCTGAGGCCATCCGGCGGGAGTGCGAGAGCTACGGCGCCGGGGTCCGCGTCGTGCCCGGCCTCCTTCCGGATGCGGCCCGCCTGGCGAGAGAGCAGGCCGGGCAAGGATGGTACAGGGCGACCACCTTCGAGGAGCCCTACAGGGTCGAGGGCAAGAAGACCATCGGCCTCGAGCTCTTCGAGGCCTTCGGGGGGAGGTGGCCCGACGCCGTCGTCTGTCCGGTCGGAGGCGGAGTGGCCCTTGTCGGCATCTGGAAGGCCGCTCAGGAGCTGGCCGAGGCGGGGGTCGCCGGTGCGGGCCGGCCGCCACGTCTGTTCGCCGTCCAGGCCGCCGGCTGCTGTCCGGTGGTGAAGGCCTTCGATGAGGGGCGCCAGGAGACCGAGCCCTTCTCCGGGGCGGAGACCGTGGCCGCCGGCCTGCGGGTCCCGGCGCCGAAGGCCGGCTTCCTCGTCCTCAGGGCCCTGCGTGAGACGGGAGGCGGTGCCCTGGCCGTCCCTGACGAGGAGATTATCCGTACGGCGGCCCACCTGCGCCGGACCGAGGGCCTCGACCTCTGCCCGGAGGGAGCGGCCGCCGTGGCCGCCCTCGGGGAGATGGCGTCGAGAGGCTGGCTCGAGGGATGCCGGGAGGTCGTCGTGGTCAACACCGGGTCGGGGTTGAAGTACCCGAGGTGACAACCTGGTTGCGTGGAGGGGCGATGTGGTGACACTCGACCCTCAAGAACCAGCGGTGCCGTTTCTATTTGGAATTTGTCACCAAAACTGAGGACCCTCATGCCGTCGGGTTGTTAGGTCTTTCAAAGGCCGAAAGTGCCTTCGAGCCTCTCACATGTACGGCGTTCGACCAGGTTGGACAGGAAGCGGGCAAAGGTGTAGTATGTAGTTCGCCACGTTGATGTTTGAAAATCGATATGATGCGCGTGAGCAGGCCGGGCAATCGCGGGTGCTAACGCCGCAAGGCGGCACTCGAGGAAAGTCCGGACTCCACAGGGCAGGGTGCTGGGTAACTCCCAGTCAGGGCGACCTGAAGGAAAGTGCCACAGAAACATACCGCCCGTCTCGAAGACGGGTAAGGGTGAAAAGGTGGTGTAAGAGACCACCGGCGGGCGGGCGACCGTCCGGCCAGGCAAACCCCACCCGGAGCAAGGCCAAATAGGAGGAGGATGACGTGGCCCGCGTACTCCTCGGGTTGGCTGCTAGAGGCGGCGGGGAACCGCCGTCCCAGAGAGATGATTGCCCTCGACAGAATCCGGCTTACAGGCCTGCTTGCGTGCGGTCTTTTTTTATGTACGGGCCGCGGCGAGGGTGGTCCTGATGACGACCCGCAGGGCCCGCTCTATGTCCGGCAGGGACATGCTGGGGGGAAGCGGTCTCTTGCCCACCGCCTGCTCGGGCAGGAACGGGACGTGGACGAAGCCTGCCGGCGGAGCCTTCGCAGGGCCGTCGGGACGGCCGGCGGCCGCCGCCAGCCGGTGCATCACTGCGTAGAAGACGCAGTTGCAGAGATAGGTCCCGGCGGAGTTGGAGATGAAGGCGGGCAGGCCGTCCTCGGCCAGCGCCCGGACGATCTCCTCCAGCGGCAGGGTGGAGAAGTAGGCGGGCGGGCCTCCGGGCACGACCGGCTCCTCCTTCCTCGTCCTGCCGGTCTCGTCCCTCCCGTTCGAGACGTTGACGGCCACCCTCTCGACGGCGATACCGGCGTGGCCCCCGGCCTGTCCGACCATGACGACGGCGGCCGCGTCCGGGAGGGCGTCCAGTTCGTTCAGGATCCTCGCCGGGCCCCTGTCCCAGGTCACGGGGAGGATGACCGACCTCACCCTGCAGCCGGGGACGGCCTCACAGCCGTCGAGGGCGAGGGCGGCCCGCTCGGACGGGTTGACCGTTTCGTCTCCGAAAGCCTCGAAACCGGTGAGGAGGACGGACCCCATCAGACACGCTCCTTATCTCTTCGCCCCGGCGCGGCGGCCGCGCGCCGCGGCTCCGCTCCAGCCGCCGCCCGATGTGCCTTTACGAGGTCGGCCGCTGTAGTCCTCCTGAGCCAGACGGGAGGGTCCTCGGGACCCGCGGGGGTAGAATACAGGCGGACACGCGGCACGCCGTGCCGGGAGGGGAGGAGGGACCGAGGAATGGCGCGCAAGCGGATAGGTCTGGCTCTCAGCGGGGGAGTGGCCAAGGGCCTGGCCCATATCGGTGTCGTGAAAGGGCTCCTGGAGCTCGGGGTGCCTATCGACTGCGTGGCGGGGACCAGCAGCGGGAGCCTGGTGGGGGCTCTCGTGGCCGCGGGGGTTCCGCCGGAGAAGATGGCCGAGCTGGCGAAGAGGACGAGATGGCGGGACCTGGTGCGGCCGGTCGTGCCTAGGGAGGGCCTGCTCGACAGCGGTCCCATGGAGCGTATCCTGCGGAGGCACCTAGGGGACCGCAACATAGAGGACCTGGCCTTGCCCTACGCCGCTGTCGCGGCCGACCTGGAGACCGGCCGTGAGGTCGTCATCACGAGCGGACCCGTCGCCAGGGCGGTCCGAGCGAGCTGTGCCGTCCCCGGGTTCTTCACGCCGGTCAAGGTCGACGGCCGGCTCCTCGTGGACGGAGGAGTCTGCAACAACATCCCGACCCACGTCCCCCGGGAGTTGGGGGCCGACCTCGTCATCGCCGTCGACCTCAGCGGGGCGCTCGGCAAGGGGCTGTCCTCGAGGAACATCTTCGGCATCCTGCTCCGGACCTTCGAGATCATGCAGCACGAGAAACGCGCCATCGAGGCCAAGGGGGCCGACGTCCTCATCAGGCCCCGTGTCGAGGGCCTGGGCCTGGTCAACCTCGATGCGGTCGACGCGTACATTGAAGCCGGCTGGGAAGCCGTCATGGCCCAGAGGGACGCCCTCGCGGACCTCATGGAGAAGGCCAGAGGGCGCACCCTGCTCGACTACCTGAACCCCTTGAACTGGTTCCGCGCCGGGACGGCCAGGCCGGGGACCGGCGCCGTCCAGCGCCGCTGGGCGGCCGACACCGAGCGTCCTTCGGCCGGCGGGACCGGCTAGACCGACCGGGCCGACCTGGGAGGAGAGACCGCCCTTGGCCTCGGCACGACGCTCTCGAGGGGTGAGGCTGCTCCGGGCCGCCGGAGCGGCCCTTGTCCTGCTGGCGCTCGTCCACGCCTACGGGGCCGAGGCCGTCCTCGTTGCCCGGGACCTCTGGGGACCTGACTTCACCTACTATGACAACGGCCGCACGGTTACGGTGAAGCTCCACCGGCTGCCGGGACCCGGGGGCCCCGGCCAGGCCCGCCTCGAGGCGGGGTGGCCTGAAGCGGTCCTCAGGGCGGTCTCCTGCCAGACCCTGAACCTGATGGGACTGTCGGGGCCGGAGGGCCGGCTCTGGACCGCGCGCATGGTGGGCGACGTCCTGGTCGTTACGGCCCTGGCGGGAGGCGCCGAGGTGGGCCGCTACCGCCTGACAGAGGGTTCGCCCGAGTCGGGTCTGGCCGTCGTGGAGCTGGATGCCGGCCCGAACGGGCTCTACCTCATGGATGTGGTCCAACCCCACCCCGGCGGGGGGTGGTTCGTGGTCGAGGTCCACACGGTCATCGGTGTGAGCCCGCCCGGCGGCTCCTAGCGGAAGGACACACAACACGTGAAGGAGGGATGTTTCGCCTCCCGTAGAATTCCTCCCCGCTCGGCGAGGGGAGAGGCGCTCGTTGAAGGTCATCAGGGACTATCTCAGGATGATTCGGGCCTTCAGCCCGGACGCCCGGCGCTTCCTTACCTTCACGCTCTTCACCGCTGTGAGCTGGAGCACCTTCAACCTGACCTTCAACCTCTACGTCCACAGTCTCGGCTACGGGCAGGACTTCATCGGCCTTCTCAACGGTGTGCCGTCCATCGTCATCCTCTTCCTGGGTCTTCCCATCGGTATGGCCGCCGACCGGCACGGCTATCTCCGCTTCCTGGTGGCGGGGTCAATCCTGACCGCCGTGTCCGGGTTCGGCCTGGGCCTGTCCTCGACGCGCCCGGCCCTCCTGGCCTTTTCCTTGGCCAGCGGACTGGGCGGGGCCCTCTCATGGGTCATCGGCGGGCCGATGATGATGGCCATCTCGAGAAAGGAAGAGAGGGACTTCCTCTTCTCGGTGCAGAGGGCCCTCATGATGGGGGCGGGCTTCGCCGGGAGCCTCATGGCCGGGGCCCTGCCCGAGGTGGCCGCCGCCGCTCTCGGGACGGACCCGGCGGCCACGGCTCCGCTCCGTGTCGCCTACCTGGTCGGAGCCTGCTTCAACCTGCTGGCCGTCTTCCCCGTCCTCAAGATGAGTGCGGTCAGGGGCGGCGGAGGGGACGGTCCCCGGGGGAGCGCCGCCAGGCCCCTGCCGAGTTCATGGGAAGAGCTGACCCTGTTCATGAAGCTCCTCGGACCCGGGGCCCTCATCTCTTTCGGGGCCGGGGCGATGGTCGTGTTCTTCCAGCTCTTCTTCAAGCTCAGGTTCGACCTCAACCCGGGTGCCATCGGGGTCCTCTTCGCCTTCTCGTCGGTGGTGACGGCTTTGGCGACCCTCGTCTCCCCCGTCCTGGCCCGGAGGTTCGGGCGGGTCCGGACCATCGTCTGGACCCAGCTCGCTTCCATACCCTTCCTCCTCCTCCTCGCCTACTCGTTCAACCTCCCGGCCGTGGTGCTCGCCTACTACGTCCGCCAGGCCCTGATGAACATGTCGGGCCCCCTGCAGATGACCTTCGGCATGGAGCAGGTGAGGAAGGAGCAGCGGGCGACCCTCACGAGCCTCAACGCCATACTCGGGAGCCTCGGGCGGGGCGGCCTCGGGCCCATCGTCTCGGGCTACCTCCAGGCGAGGTCAGGGTTCACCCTGGCCTTCACCATGACTTCGGTCTGCTACGTGGTCGGCACGCTCATGTTCTTCCTGTTCTTCAGGAACGCCGAGCGGCTCCCCCGATCCCGCGGCCCCGCGGTGGGGAGCCCCGCGGCCCGAGCGGCGGTGGGTCCGGCCGGTGAGGTCACCCCCGGTCCCGGTGCCGCTGGCTCCAGAGCGCGCCGTCTGTAGCCTCCGTCGGATTTCTGCGGCGATGGTGACGACGGCGTCGCCGACAGGGCCGAGACCGAGGTCGGGCGGCCCGTGGGGTCCGCGCCCGGCGCCGGGCCGGCCGCGGGGGACCTCGATGGGGAGGACCTCGACGTCGTCGTCCTTGACGACGATGACCGCCGCAGGCTCGAGCCAGGCCCCGCCGCCGAGGGCCTTCTCCGCGGCGGTGCCGAGCCCGACGAACCCGACGCCGACGCGGGCCACGGGGATGACGACCACCCCGCCGACCTCCAGCGGGTCACCGAAGACGGCCTCGCTCGACCCGACCCGGGAGAGTTCGGGAAGGAGGCTGCGTATCGTGTCGACCAGGGACAACCGGGATTCCTCCCGCCCGGCGGGGCGCGGTCCTGACCGCTCCCCGGGACCGGGACCTGTTCATGTTAGCATTCCCCAGGGCGAACCTTGCCTTCCAGGTGCGCCCATCCGGGAGGCGGGGGCGGCCCGGCCCGGACCCCGCCGGCGGGGCCGCGCCGGGCCCGTCCCGGGACGGCAGGTCTGCGGGCGGAAGCGCCGAACTTGCTCCCGTGACCCTGCTGCTGGGGATGCCGTCGGCGGCGCTGGTCACGGCGCCGCCGACGACGCTTCTCCCGGCTCACGACCGTCCTCGGTTTGCCGACGGGTCATGTTGATATCCTGTACTCGTCTTGTCCGGGGCGCTCGTTCGGGGGCTTTCGGTGGGGCCATCGGTAGGTTCGGGAGGTCGAGCGCAGAGCGTGAACGAGATGGTTGAACGGTTGAACAGGCCGCCCCGGCCCAGGAGGATACCCAACCCGGCGCGCCTCCTTGTCACGGGCTTTCTGGCCGCCATAGGTCTCGGAACCGTCCTCCTCACCCTGCCGGCGGCCACCGTCGACGGCAGGGGACTGCCGCTGGTCGACGCTCTCTTCGAAGCCACCTCGGCGACCTGTGTCACCGGACTGGTCGTCGTCGACACGGGTTCGACCTTCACCCTCTTCGGGGAGCTGGTCATGCTCACCCTCATCCAGGTCGGCGGCCTGGGCATCATGACGGTCACGACCCTCTTCGCCTACGCGGTGGGCCGGCGCATCTCGCTCAGCGAGACCCTCACCGTCGGAGAGGCGCTCGGCCAGCCGCACCTCTCCGGTGTGTTGAACCTGGCCCGGAACGTGGCCCTCCTGACCTTCACCGCCGAGCTCGCCGGGGCGGCGGTCCTCACCGCTGTCTGGAGCCGGGAGTACCCCCTCGGTGAGGCCCTTTACCTGGGGGTGTTCCATTCCGTCTCGGCCTTCTGCAACGCGGGGTTCGACCTTTTCGGGCGGAGTCTGGCCGGCTACACGACAGACGTGGTCGTGAACCTCACCTTCCTGACCCTCATCATCACCGGAGGCCTGGGCTTCTACGTGCTGTCGGAGGTTCTCTCCCGCCGACGCTTCGGGCCCGGGGTCGGCAACAGCCCGGGCGGGCGGAACGGTCGGCTGTCCCTGCACACCCGGGTCGTCCTCGTGACCAGCCTGGTCCTCATCGCCGGCGGCACTCTCGTCATCCTACTCTTCGAGCACTCGAACCCGGCCACACTCGGGCCCCTGTCTCCCGGCGGCAAGGTCCTGGCCGCCCTCTTCCAGGCCGTCACCCCGAGGACCGCCGGCTTCAACACGGTCTCCATCGCCCATCTCGCCCCCTCGACCCTCCTCATCCTGATGACCCTCATGTTCATCGGGGCCTCCCCCGGGTCGACCGGTGGCGGCATCAAGACGACCACCTTCGTGGCCATCGTCTCCACCATCCGGTCCGCCCTCCGGCGGCGCGACGACGTCGAGGTCGGCGGGCGCCACCTTCCGCCGGAGGTCACGGTGAAGTCGTGGGTCATCGCCTCCATCGGCCTGGGCGTCATCCTGACGGCCACAACGCTTCTCCTGGCCACAGAGGACGCCCCCTTCCTCACCGTCCTCTTCGAGACGGTCTCGGCCTTCGGGACGGTCGGGCTCTCCATGGGCCTGACCCCGGAGCTCAGCACCGCCGGGCGTCTGCTCGTCAGCGTCCTCATGTTCGTGGGACGGGTCGGCCCCTTCACCGTTGCGGTGGCCCTCGCCCGGAAGAGACCGACCGGCAGGGCCTGGCATCTTCCGGAGGAGCGCATAATCGTGGGGTAGAGGCGGCCCCGCGACCCCGCAGGCCCGGCCCCTCGAGGGCCGTGACAGCCGGAGCGCCTTGTGATAAGTTCCCCGGGGAGGGAGCACGTCTTGAAGCAGTTCGCCATCATCGGTCTCGGGCGCTTCGGCGAAGCCGTCGGGACGGCCCTGCAGTCCCTCGGCCACGAGGTCCTCGGGGTCGACAAGGACCCCGCCCGCACCCAGGCCCTCGCCGACGTCTTCACCCACGTCGTCCAGGCCGACGCCACCCAGGAGAACGTCCTCGAGGACCTCGGTCTCGCGCGTCTGGACGCCGTCGTCGTCGCCATGGGGGCCGACATCGAGGCCAGCACCCTGGTCACGGTCAGGCTCAAGGAGCTGGGGGTGAAGAGGGTCGTCGCCCGGGCCTCCAGCAAGATCCACGGCAAGGTCCTGGCCAAGGTCGGCGCCGACCAGGTGGTGTTCCCTGAGCGGGACATGGGGCTCCGGGTCGCCACGGGGCTCGTGAACCCCAACATCCTCGAGCACTTCGAGCTTGTCCCGCACTACAGTGTCGTCGAGATGAAGGCCCCGAAGTTCGCCGTCGGCCGCACCTTGAGCCAGCTCAACCTCAGGGCCCGGTTCGGGGTCAACGTCATCCTCATGAGGCGCGGTGACAAGGTCAACGCCTCCCCGGGCGCGGACGACGTCATCGAGGAGGGCGACCTGCTCGTCGTCTCAGGCCCCGACGAAGGACTCAGGCGGATGGGGGAGCTGTCCTCCTAGTCTCTCCCGGCTAGCCGCTCCCGGCTACCTAGCCGCCTTCACCTTCGTCGGCTGCCGGGCTCAGCACGGTCACCGCGACTCCCCGTAGCGACTCTATCTCCTCGCGGTCGAAGTGCATGACCTTGTAGCCGCCCTCGAGCCACAGCCTCATCTGGTCGTCGTAGTGCGGGCTCATGGGCCGGCCCGATACGCCTATGGCCAGGATGTCGTAGCAGCGGTCGAGGTCGGAGAGGTCGGCCACGAACCGCCAGGGGGCCGCCGTCTGGACCGCGTACGGGAACTCACCCAGGTCGTAGCCCTTGGCCTCCGCCGTGATGCCGCTGCCGTCGGTCGGGAAAGGACCGCGGTTCACGAAGGGGCGGAGGAAGCTCACGCCCCCCATCGGGTGGTCGAAGGTGACGGTGTGGACCTTGCCCCACTCCCACGTGCCGGGCTGCCCGCCCAGGGCGTCCTCGAGCTTCGCGACGGCGGCCCGGAAGGCGGCCAGCAGGGTGTCTGACGCGGTCTCGACGCGGTCCGCGGTCGAGACGTCGTCGAACCAGTCCGACTCCCCGGCCAGGAGCATGGTGTCGAAGGTGTTGACCGGCGAGCCGCTCTCCACGTAGCGCGGGAAGAGGTCCTCGCCGAGTTCGTCCTTGAACGTGGCCTCGAGGGCGGCGAAGTAGAAGGTGTGGAAGATGGTCGGGCCGGCCTCCGAGTTGTCGTCGCGCGGGTCGTCCGAGGCCCAGGCGGCGAGGACGTCGTAGGCGGCCTTCTCGGTCGGACTCATCTCCTCGGCCCTGGGGGCGAGCAGGGCCTCCAGGGCCGGCCAGAGCCGTGAGGCCATGAGGTTCTTGGTGTCGTTCTGGATGACCTGCATGTCCTCGACGGTCAGGTTCTCCCGGCCGTGGAGCTCCCGCCAGATGCTGGCCGCCCGGTAGGGCGGAGCCCAGGCGTGGGAGATGAAGTACGGGTATCCCGGCGGGGCGACCCGGTTGTTGGCGGTGACGATGACGCCGGCCGCCGGGTTCTCCAGGGCCGGCAGCTGCTCCCAGGGGATGAAGCCCGTCCACTCGTAGGCGCTGTCCCACCCGGGGACGGGCAGTAGGCCGGAGAAGCCGGCCTCGACCGCGGCCTCCGACCTGATGGGGATGAGGCCGTTCGCCCTGTAGGCGATGTTGCCGTCGACGTCGGCGAAGACGAAGTTCTGGGCCGGGACCTTGAACATCTCGAGCGCGGCCTTGAAGTCCTCCCAGTTCTCGGCCTTGTCGAAGCCGAGCACCGCCGCGAGCTCGCACGTCTTGTCCAGAGCCGTCCACCTGAGAGCGAGCGGAGGGAGTGCGGCGGCCCCGTCCTCCTCGGCTCCCTCTTCCTCTTCAGTCCCGCCGCCGACGACCGAGGTGATGATCGGGCCGTGCCGGGTGATGACGACCTCGCGGACCACCGGCTCGTCCAGACCCTTGACGCGGATCCGCTCCTCGAGGACGACCGCCGCCTCCCACTGGCCGTCGTACTCGAACTCGTAGGGGTCGGCCGGGTTGGGCTTCTCTATGTAGAGGTCCTGGACGTCGGGGCCGACATTGGTCACGCCCCAGGCGACCCGTTCGTTGTGGCCGACGATGACCCCGGGGACGCCCGGGAAGATGACCCCGGTCACGTTGAACTCGCCCGGGCAGACGAGGTGGTTCTGGTACCAGATGGACGGGGCCCTTATCTCGAGGTGCATGTCGTTGGCCAGGAGGGGCCTGCCGGTGGCCGTGCGCTCGCCCGAGACGACCCAGTTGTTCGAGCCGAGGCCGGAGCGGCCGGCCGGACCGAGGCCCAGGCCGGCGCGGTCGGCCACGTCCATCAGCCTGGCCAGAGCCCTGGCCGTCTCCTCGCCGCCCACTTCCGGGAGATGGGCAAGGGACGCTGAGGTAGAGGCCGCCGCCCAGTCTGCCGCACGGGCCGCCGCGTGGGCCGCGGCGCGGGCCGCCTCACCGTCCTCCGACCGGCCGCCGGCCCGGGCGGCCTCTTCCGCCGGTCCGAAGCCGGCGTAGGGGACGACCGAGGTGACCGGTCCGTCCTCGGGGTAGACCGGGAACAGTTCGGCCGTTTTCTCCGGTCCGAGCTTCGCCAGGGCCGCGAGGTAGAAGAGCTCCGCCTCCATGTTCCCGCCGAGGACCCAGGCCATGTACTTGCCGATGGCGGCCGAGTCCGTCACCGTCCAGGGTTCCGGCTCGTAGCCCAGGATGGAGAACTCGATGGGCAGTCTCGGCGCCGCCTTCTCCCCGCCGCGGGACCTCGTCTGCTCGATGAAGGCGTTGACCCCGGCGGCGAAGGCCTCGGCGACGGCCAGGACCTCCGCGTCGTAGACGGACAGGGACGCCTCTGCGGCCCGGTAGAAGCCGAGGGTGCGCAGGAAGTGGTCGGCGTCGACATAATCCGGCCCGAATATCTCGGCCAGGCGTCCCTGTACGGCCCGCCTCGACAGGTCCATCTGCCAGAGCCGGTCCTGGGCCTGCACGTAGCCCTGCGCGAAGAAGAGGTCGTGGACCGTGCCGGCGTAGATGTGCGGCACGCCGTATCCGTCGCGGTAAATCACCACCTCACCCTCCAGGCCGGGTACCGTGAGGGTCGCGCTGTAGGCCGGGAGGGTCGAACGGACGAACAGCCAGCCCCACCCGACGAGGGCCACGGCCGCGACCAGCACCAACAGGAAGAAGACCTTGAGGGCCCGCCACACCTTGCCCACTTCTCAGCACCTCCGCCTCGGCTGCTGGAGCCACCCTTTGATTTCCAACAAATCGGAGTTTTCGCTTCCCTCAGGATGTCTCCTTCCTGAGGCCCTACCGACGAAGGCCACGCCGAACGGAGAGCCAGGATTCTGTCGAATACCCGCGAACCTGGTGAGGGAGGTTTTGCCTGGAGGGGGCTTTCCTGACCTTGGCCTTGAGAACCAAGCGCATCGGCGTGCACTCCCTGGCGACACTGGCCGTTGTCGCCGTCCTTTCGGGCCTTCTCCTCTACGCCCTGTCGGCGCTCAGCATCGACGCCTCGCGGACCGACGTGGCGGCGAAGACGCTCGCCCTGGGCCCTGACGGAGCGACGCCTGCCCTTCACCTGGCGGCCGCGGGAGGCCGAAAGGCTCCTCTCGGCACGGTGGTGGTCGTCCACGGCTTCGCGGCCTCCAAGGAGTTCATGCGTGACCTGGGCTACAGCCTGGCCCGTGCGGGCTTCGAGGTCTTCGCGGTCGACGTGCCGGGCCACGGGTTCTCGCGTCTTCTCCTCGACGTCGAGGGCCTCCCCGGGTGGCTCTCGGACGTCCTCGCCGACCTTGCCCGGCGCGGCCACCTTGACGAAGAGCCCCTCTTCCTCGTGGGGCACTCGCTGGGGACCCTCGTCGTCACGCGGGTGGCCCTTGAGGACCCTGAGGTCGACGCTGACGCCGTCGTCGCCCTCTCGCCCGTCTTCGCGGACATAACGCCGACGGCGCCTGCGAACTACCTCGCCCTGACGGGTGAGGGCGAACTGCCGGGGGTCAAGGAGACGGCCCTCGCGGCTCTGCGCCGCGGCACGGGCCTGGACGAGCCCGAGCTCGGAACGCTCTACGGCAGCCACGCCGACGGGACGGCCCGCCTCGTGGCCGAGGTGAAGGGGGCGACCCACGTCTCCATCGTCCGGGCGAGGGCGGCGGTGAGGCGGACCATCGAGTGGCTCTACGCCGCGGCCGGCGCGCCGGACCTCGACCTGCCCCGTATCGAGAGCATAGGGGCGGAGCGGGGCTTCGGGACGGCCGGCGCGGTCCTGCTGTGGCTCGGGGTCTTCTACCTGGGCGCCGGAGCGCTGGGCCTCCTGGGGTACGCCCCCAGGCGCCCGCAGGCCGTCGCCGTGGTCGAGGACGCCCGGGTGGCGGCCGGCCTGCCGCCGAAGCCGCCTCCTCCCGGGAAGGGCCCGCTCGAGCCGCCGATGACCGAAGGCGAGAGGGCCGCGAAGGAGACCGCCGCCCGCCTCTTCAGCGCGACCCGGATGGTGCCGCTGCTGTTCGCCGTGGCCGCCGTCGCGGCCGCGGTCGTCCCGGGCTACCTCGGGTTCGCTGATTTCCTGGGACAGGCGGCCGTCGACTACCTCGTGGTCTACCTTCTCGTCCTGCCGGCGGTGCTGTTCCCTCTCCTCCAGGGGGCGGGACGCCTGTTCAAGGTCGGGCCCCTCGTCGCGCCGAGCGCACGCCTGGGCCCGGTCGCCTCCGCACTCCTGGGCGTGGGCCTCTTCCTCCTGGCCTACGGGCTCCTCGGCCGGCATGTCACCCTGTCCTGGACGAACCTCCTGGCGCCGCCCTGGCGGTGGGGCCGCGTCCTGCTTCTGGCGGCCGCCTTCTGGCCGTTCTTTGCCCTCGACGAGGCCGTCCGGGGGACGGTCCACGACCGCACCGGGTTCGTCTGGGCCCTGTTCGTCTCGGTCATGGGCAAGCTCATCATGGTCGTCACCTGGTACGGGGGGCTCTTCCTCCCGCACCCGCCCCAGGCGCTCTCCGTCGTCATGGCCCTGGTGGTGCAGCTCCTGATAGCGCTCGACTTCGCCTCGAGCGTCATCTACAACGAGCACGGGAACTGGGTCGGCCCGTCGGTCTTCAAGGCCCTGACCTTCTCCTGGGTGACGGCGACGGTCTTCCCGCTCCTGGCCGGGCCGCTGGGGCTGTAGGGACGCGGGGGCTGGCGGCGCTGTCACCATTTGTCGACCCCGGTCCGCCGAAGTCCCGTCCCGGCCCTGGGCGGTCCATGATAAGCTTCGGTGGACGGGAGGGACGTGACTTTGCATCCGATCCTGTTCAGGATAGGTCCAGTCAACATCTACTCGTTCGGCCTGATGCTCTCTCTCGGCTTCGCGCTGGCCGTTCTCGTCTCTTTTTTGAACGCGAAGCGGCACGGTGTCGACCGGTGGGTCGTGGTGGACATGGCCCTGTGGCTCTTCCTCGCCGGACTGTTGGGTTCCCGTCTCGTTTATGTCGTCATGAACTGGGATGACTACGCCGGAGGACCGCTCTGGAGGGTCTTCGCGACGTGGGAGGGCGGTGTGTCGTTCTTCGGGGCCATAGCCGGCGGCTTTCTGGCCGTGGCCGTCTTCGCGCGGCGGCACAGGCTCAGCCTGGCCCGGATCGCGGACACCGTCGCCCCCGGGCTGGCCCTGGCCGCCGCGGTCGGCCGCATCGGCTGCGCCCTGAACGGGTGCTGTTACGGCCTACCCACCGCGGGTTTCTGGGGGGTCTTCACTCGTTTCGCCCCCGGCCTCCGCCACCCGACCCAGCTCTACGAGTCAGCCGCCTACTTCGTCACCTTCGGCTTCCTCCTCTGGTGGCAGGGCCGCCGCGAGCGGGCCCCCGGGCAGGTCTTCACGATGTTCGTTCTCTGCTATCTGGCCGGGCGCTTCCTGGTCGAGTTCTTCCGGGAGGGACAGCGTCTCTACCCCTGGCTCACCGTGACCCAGGCCGCGGCTCTGGTCGTCGCGGCCGCGGCCCTGGCCGGGCTGGCCGCCTCCACTGGCCAGCGGACGGTCATCTTCGTGCCGGAGGCCGCGCCGCCGGCCAAGATCGCTCAGCTGATGGCGTATGGAGCCCATGTGTTGCTGGTCCGCGGGAACTACGATGCGGCGTATGAGCTGTGCCTGGAGGCCGCCCGAGCCTTCGGCTGGTATTGCCGCAACACGGCCTACAATCCCTACACGGCGGAGGGCAAGAAGACGGTGGCCTTCGAGGTTGTCGAGCAGCTTGGCTGGCGTGCCCCTGATTGGATCGTGGTGCCCGTGGGGGATGGGAATATCATCACCGGGGTGCATCGGGGCCTCCGGGACCTGATGGCTCTGGGCTGGCTCGATCGGATGCCTAGACTGCTGGCGGTGCAGGCGGAGGGCTCGGCGGCCGTGTATC
>ENA-OSAE01000399-OSAE01000399.1-marine-sediment-metagenome-genome-assembly--contig:-NODE-399-length-18824-cov-17.472375_pt1 | contig 18824 bp, 17 predicted proteins | sample MGYA00237870_ERZ529317 | MGnify/ENA primary metagenome ERZ529317 (study PRJEB26369, sample SAMN03142812) | marine sediment metagenome | biome: marine; feature: borehole; material: sediment... | reverse complement strand
CGGGAGACCTCCAGGAGCTCGAAGTCGCCCTCGGGAGGAAGGAAGCCGAGGTTGGAGATGTAGCTGTACGAAGGGCGGTCCACGTGAGCCGGGTAGCAGACCAGACCCCGCCCCAGAGCCTCCCGGCGGACCTCGTCCACCGACAGGTCAAGGGAGGTCAGAAGGAGTCTCGGGCAGACCCCGACGACGGCTCCCGTCCGGTCGAAGATGAGCTGCTCACCCAGGACCTCCGGTCGGTTGGGCCGCGGCGGCAGGTGGGCGTAGACGTAGTCCTGCCACGAGTCGAGGGCCTCGAGGCTCCCGCACAGGATGACGAGGTGGACTTCCTCCCGGGTCTGGACCTCCATCCCGGGCCACACGGTCACCCCGGTCCCTTCGGCCAGGCCGGCCACGGCCCGCACGTTCTCACCGGTATTGTGGTCCGTGACAGCGATGATGTCTATGCCGTACTCGAGACACAATCCCACGATGTTCGCCGGCGTCATCTCCGTCTCAGCGCATGGCGACAGGGCCGTGTGGACGTGGAGGTCGGCACGGTAGGACCTCATCCCGACTCCGCCCTTCCCCGCCATCAGGTCCTGCTCCTGTCAGTTCAGGAGTCGGTAGAGTCTGCCGCAGACCTCGTAGGCGGTCAGCGGCGTGCGGAGGATGGGCACCTTCTCGCGGTCCGCCCGCTCCAAAGTCGCCGCCTCCGGCTCGACGTCCCCGCAGACCACCACCCCGCTGACCTCGGTCAGAACCGCGACGGCCACGACGTTCTGGTGCCCTTGGATGGTCATCCACAGGTAGTTGCGCTTGGCCCTGGCCATGACGTCGCTCAACAGGTCGCCGCAGTAGCCGCCGGTCACCTCCCGGTCGAGCCCTTCCCGCCCGGCCGCTACCTCCAGGCCGAGGGCCTCGACGACATCTCTCAGCTTCACCTTGGAATCACGCTCCTCCCGCCCCCTCGGCAGCGATGTCGGCCGAGCTTCCGCCCGGCTCGTCGTTCTGGCTGGGTTGTTCCATAGAAGGCGGGACCTTCTCCGCCAGTTCCTTCATCTCCGCCGCCAGGTCTCTCACCCGCTCACGGAGCTTGAAGACGCAGTCGGTCTCATAGGCCAGGCCCCGCACGATGTCTTCGGCCAGGGCCCGGCACGTGGGTGACCCGCACGAACCGCAGTCCAGGTTCGGGAGCTCCGCCAGAGTCTTCTCCATCTGCTGGACCTTCATCATCGCCTTCGCCACGTCGTCGTCGAGCTGCATCACCGGGCGCGGCTCGATGACCTTCTCCAGGAACATGAAGTCCGACTCATAAAAGCTCCTGAACTCCTCCTCCGTGAAGGGGAAGGGTTTGTCGGCGACCATGTCGGCCATGGCCTTGATGTTGGCCCTCGCCACATAGGGGTTCTCCGGGACGAGGGGGCCGCCGATGCACCCGCCGACACAGGCTTGGGCCTCAAGGTAGTCCACATCGGACAGCCGTCCCTTCTCCACCTCGGTGAGGACCGTGATGACGTTGTGGATGCCGTCCACCGCGAGGCGCTCGCCCGTCCCCACCTCGGCGTTCTCCCCTCCCGACCGGCCCCAGCGGATGCCCGACGCCGCCGATATCTGCAGACCCCTCTCCGGCGGCCGGTCCTTCAGGTGCCTCACGGCCAGACCGTACATCTCCGACATGGACAAGACCCCGTCGACGGAGGACCTGTGCCGGCCTACAGGCTGTTTCACCGCCGTGACCTTGGCCGCGCACGGGGAGATGAAGAAGGCGCCGATCTTGGAGAGAGGAAGCCCCGTCTTTGCGGCCGCCCTGCGCTTGGCCAGGACCGCCGCGGCCTCCATCGGGGACTCCACGGGAATGATGTGGTCCAGAAGCGAGGGGAACCTCACCTGGATGAGCCGGACCACGGCCGGACAGGCGGACGAGATGAGCGGCCGCGCGTACTCCCTCTCCTTGATGTAGGTGCGGACGACGTAGGAAACGACGCTGGCCGCCGCAGCGACCTCGAAGACGTCGTCAAACCCGACGGCGAGGAGGGCCCCCAGGACCGCCTCAGGCGTCGTCGTGCGGCGGAACTGACCGAAATAGGACGGCGCCGGGAGGGCGATGGTGTACTCGAAATCGCCGAGGCGCTCGAGGGTGTCGGTGAGGGCGCTCTTGGCGTGGTTGGGGCAGGCCCGGATGCACTCCCCGCAGTCGATACAGCGCTCTTCGAAGATGCGGGCCTTGCCGTCCCGGACACGAATGGCCTCGGTGGGGCACCGTTTGATGCAGTTGGTGCACCCCTTGCACTTCTCCCTGTCCAGCGTCACGGAGTGGAAGTACCGAGCCATCCGCCGGCCCCTCTCGAAGCCGTAGCTAAGGAATCACTGATTTGACCCTTTCACGCCTGACTCTCCGCGCCGCCCTCCGGCACGTCGATGACGGCCACGAGGCGGGTCCCCTTGCCGACCTCGGTCTCTATCTCCAGGCTGTCGGCGTGTTCCTTTATGTTGGGAAGGCCCATCCCGGCTCCGAAGCCCATGAGCTTGATTTCCTCCGGTGCCGTCGAGTAGCCTTCCTGCATCGCCAGCTCGATGTCAGGTATGCCCGGTCCCTCGTCCTCGGCCACGATGGTGAGCCTGCTCGGGCTTATCTCCGCCTTCAGGACGCCCCGCGTGGCGTGGATGACGATGTTCATCTCGGCCTCGTAGAGGACCACAGCCGCCCGCCGGATGACGCTCCAGTCCAGGCCGACCTGTTCAAGGGTCCGTTTGATCCGGTGCGAGGCTTCTCCGGAGGCTTTGAAGTCCCGGCCCTGGATGTCGAAGGAGAGCGTGAGGACCGGCTTGACGTCACTGGTTCTGTCATCCGTCGTGTCGGCCATGTCAGCTCCCCGGCGGACGGATTTCGCCAGAACGACCAAAGGCCAAGAGGGGTTGTGGAGCGACAAGTTACGCGTTTCACAAATCCCGCGGTCAATTATAGCACGAGGACATGAAACCCAAGGAATTGTCGGAATTCCGAAACGGCCCGACCCTGAAATCAGCCTTGTTCCTCGAGAGGTCGCATCAACGGGAAGAGGATGACGTCGCGGATGGACGGCTTGTCGGCCAGAATCATCACCAGCCGGTCCACCCCGATGCCGAGGCCGCCGGTCGGGGGAAGACCGTGCTCGAGGGCCACGAGGTAGTCCTCATCCATGACATGGGCTTCCTCGTGGCCCCTGGTCCTCTCCTCGGCCTGGGCCAGGAAACGCTCCCTCTGGTCGTCGGGGTCGTTGAGCTCCGAGAAGGCGTTGGCGATCTCCCGGCCGCAGATGAAGGCCTCGAAGCGTTCGACCAGACGAGGTGAGCCGGGCTTCCTCTTGGCCAGCGGTGAGACCTCCACCGGGTAATCGATGAGGAACACGGGACCTGTCAGGTGCGGCTCGACGAATTCACCCACGAGCTCGTCGAGGACCATCCCCCACGTGGCGTTCTCCGGGACGTCGAGTCCTCTGTCGCGGGCCAGACGCCGCGCCGTCTCGTCGTCACGGAGGTCCTCGAGGGAGATGCCGGAGTACCGCTCGAGGGCCTCGACCATCTGGACCCTCGGCCACGGAGGGGTCACGTCCACGGTCGTCCCCTGGAACGTGACCTGCTGCGTCCCGAGGACGACCCGGGCCACATGGCTCACCAACCTCTCGGTGAGGTCCATCATGTCCGTGTAGTCAGCGAAGGCCTGGTAGACTTCTAGCAGGGTGTACTCGGGATTGTGCTTCGTGGAGATGCCCTCGTTGCGGAAGACGCGTCCCAGCTCGTAGACCTTCTCGTACCCGCCGACGACGAGCCTTTTCAAGTAGAGTTCCGTGGCGATGCGCAGATAGACAGGCATGTCAAGGGCGTTGTGGTAGGACACGAAGGGGCGGGCGATGGCCCCCCCGGCCAAAGGGCTGAAGACCGGTGTCTCGACCTCCACGAACCCCTCCGCGTCGAGGAACTCGCGGATGGCCCGCACGGCGGCGCTCCGGAGGTCGAAGACGCGCCTTGTCTCGGGGTTGGCGATAAGGTCGAGGTAGCGCTGGCGGTAGCGCGTGTCGACGTCCCGGAGACCGTGGAACTTCTCGGGTAGCGGGCGGAGGGCCTTGGAGAGGAGTTCCAGAGACCGGACCTCCACGGTGTCCTCTCCCGTCCTGGTCCGGAAGACCTTTCCCCGCACCCCGACGATGTCTCCGAGATCGATGAGCCGGAAGACCTCGTAGTCCCGTTCTCCAAGGTTGTCCCGCCTGACGTAGGCCTGAACACGCCCGCTCTGGTCGGCAAGGTCGAAAAAGGCCGACCGGCCGTGGTGGCGCAGGGCCATGACCCGGCCGGCGACAGAGACCTCTCGTCCCGTCAGGTCGTCGAACCTCTCGTGTATGTCGCGGCAGGTGTGCGTGCGGACGTACCGTCGCCCGTAGGGCTCGACACCCAGCCGGCGGAGCTTGTCCAGCTTCTCGCGCCGGGCCTTCAGGAAGTCTCGTTCAGCCAAACGGAAGGACTCCTCTGCGGGAAAGCCGCGTGAGGCGGGCCTTGGGCCCTAGCGACTCACCTCGAGAATCTTGTACCTCAGCGTTCCGTCGGGAACCTGGACCTCGACGACCTGACCGGCCCTCTGTCCCAGGACGGCCCGCCCCACCGGGGACTCGTCCGAGATCTTGTTCTGGTCAGGGTCGGATTCGGTCGAGCTGACGATGGTGTACTCGAACGTCTCCTGGCTCTCAAGGTCCTGGAGCTTCACGCGGGACCACAGGCCCACGACCTCCGGGTCGACGTTGATATCATCGATGAGCTTAGCGTTCCGAAGGAGCTTCTCGAGCTGGAGTATCTCGCCCTCGATGAAACTCTGTTCCTTCTTGGCGTCTTCGTACTCCGAGTTCTCGTTTATGTCGCCGAACTGTCTCGCCTTCCGGATACGCTCGGCCACTTCGTGCCGCTTGACGCGCCTGAGGTAGTCGAGCTTCTCCTCTAGTCTCCGGAGGCCTTCGGCGGAGAGGATAACTTCCTTCTCTGGCATCCTCGGTCTCTCCTTCGTTCGGGGGTTCGCCGGGACGGAACTCGGACCGAAAGCCTCAGAAAGACATCTGGAGGCTGTCTCGGGCCATCGAACACTCTTTATAGTGATAACGCACGGCGAGGAGCTGGTCCTGCGCCGTCCGCGACAACAATATATGCATTTGACCCACTGCTATTCTGTGGGACAAGGGGCGCCCGGCCCCGTCGGCGGGGAGCCTCGCCCGGAAGAGGAGGGTGGGTCTGTCTGGCGACGGTGATCAGGCTTCGGCGGGCTCCCAAGGTCAAACCGATTATAGAAGCCGCCCTGCGCGCGTGTCAAGGAGCCCCAGGCCCGCCCGGCGTTGCCTCCCACACCTCGACCGCCTCGAGGTGGAAGCCGAAGCCGGCGGCCGCCCGCACGGCCCGACCCAGACGTTCGTCCGTGAGAGGACGTCCGGAGAGGACCCGCCGACCCGACCCGGCCAGGGCCGTCACCACCGCCTGGACCAGGGGGGCCGTCAGGAGTCCCGGCGGGACCCCGGGCTCCGGCGGCCCCGACCACCCGGGAGGGACGCGGAAGAGGGCCCGACCTACCCGGAGAAGCCGCCGCACCCCCGGGTGAAGGCCCTGTCCCTGCACCTCACCGCACGGACCGGCCAGGCGCAGGACCTCGCCTCTTCCGGCCTGCCGCCACCGGGCCCGCGACGAGAGGTCGACGACCACGGCGGCCCGGGCAGGCCGACGCCTGTCCGCCGCCCGGGCCGGGTCCCGCGCAAGGGGTGCGGCGTCCGGGTCACCGCCTATCAGGACGAGCTCGGCCCTCTCCAGGGCTTGGCCCAGCGAGGCGGGAACCTCGACGACCGCGCCGGTGGCGGACCGGATCCTTTCGGCCAGGACGCGCCGCCGGCGAGGCCCCAGACCCCAGACCGAGACCCGCCTCGCCCGCGCGGAAAGGAAGGCCGCCGCCGCCTCCCCGAGAGCCGGGCGGCGGGGGTCGATGAGGACCGTCGAGCGGCATCGCTCGGGGTCGGTGCCGAGCCACCTCAGGAGAACCAGGGAAGCCTCAAGGAGCGCCGCGGTCTCCAGGACGACCCCGGAAGAGACCCGGAGGCCGGTCCGGTCCTCGAGCGCACGGGCGAGCCTCTCGTCCCCGGTGAAGGCTCCTCCGAGAGTCAGAGCCCGCAGGCCGGTGTGCCCGGCCCGCCGCAGGGCGGCCGCACAGGCTCTGAGGGCGAGAGGCCGGCCCCGCTCCGGGACGGTCCCGGTCTGCGGCAGGACGGCGACGAGCACGAGGCCGCTGACGGCGCGCGGGACCGTGACTCTGGATCGGGGCGGCGGCCGGCCGGGCCCGGCTCCGGGCGGCGGCCCGCCCGGGAGGAGGATTTGGCTCTCGGGGGTGAACTCCACCGTCCACCGCGGCGGGCTCAGGCGGGCGAGGAGGCCGTCGACAAGGGAGCGGAGCCCTCCGGCGCCGTAGCCGGCAGGCCTCGAGGTGAGAAAGACGAAGTCGGGGAGGGCGGGGTGGCCACGCGCCGGTACCCGGCGCGGGCCCGGGACCGTCCGGACGACCCCTGTCGGTCCCGGCCGGCCTCTCCGAGACATCCTCGCCACCCGCCCTCAGTCACCCGTCCTCAGCTCGAGCCAGGACTATGCTCCAGGCCGGGGCGGCTATGACGGACGACCGCGCAGGCGGTCGACCAGGTCCGCCAGGGCATCCGGGTCGAAGTATCCGTCGGTCCCCTCGACCTGGGGGAGGTGGTACACCACCGCCTGTTTCTCGGCGAGGGCGGCCATGATCCGGGCGGGGCGGTTGTGACCGAGGATGATGACGACGGCGTGGGCCTGGACCCGCTCCATCAGCGAGACCACCTCGCTGAAAAGCTCAAGGCCGCTCTTGCCCTCGAGGAAGGTCCAGCGTTCGTCGTCGTCCAGAAGGAAGGTGAAGTCGACCCCCTTGTCACGGGCGACCTCGAGGAGCTCTTCCTTGTTGGCCACGGGGAAGCCGACGAGGGCTATGCTCGCCCCCTTCCTGACCTCTCCGAGACCTTCCAGCCGTGAGACGAAGCTCCGGTCAGTCCCCAGGCGATGGGCGACTTCCTGTTGGGAAAGACCGGCCTGACGGAGCTCCAGAATCTCGTCCACGACCTTCACGATGCGGTCGCGGCTGACGAGTTTGTCTCCTATCCTCTTGAGGTCGGGCACTCGGGACCATCTCCTTCTCCGGCGGGGGCGAGGTCTTCCGCCGCGGGAGCATCACCGCGTCGTCCCTCCAGGGTGTCGAGATAGAAGGTCAACGTCCAGCGCATCTCCTCGACGGTCCGGGCCTTCATCAGCCGCGCCCTCGCCGCGGCCGCTCCGGGGAGACCCTTGATGTACCAGGAGCCGTGTCCTCTCATCTCGAGGACGGCTCGCCGCTCCCCCTTGTCCGCGGCCAGCATCTCGAGATGCCGCAGGGCCGCGGAGATACGCTCCCGTGCGGAGGGGGGCGGGCCGGGGTCGCCCCGGCGGGCCAACCTCAGGGCCCGGGAGAAGATCCACGGGTTGCCCCGGCAGCCCCGGGCGACCATCACCGCCGCACACCCGGTCTCGTCCAGCATCCGGAGCGCGTCCTCCGGCTCCAGGACGTCGCCGTTGCCGACGATCGGGACCGGGACGGCCTGGACTATCTCGGCCAAGGCCGTCCAGCGGGCCGGTACGGCGTAGGAGTCCGTCCGCAGGCGCGCGTGGAAGGTGATGAAGGCCGCCCCCGCGTCGGCCGCGACGCGGGCCAGCTCGGTCCCCCGGGGACGGTCCCAGCCCAATCTCATCTTGCAGGTCACCGGAACAGGTACCGCCCGCCTCACCCGCTCGATGATGCGGCCGCACAGGGTGGGCTCCTTCAGGAGGGCCGCCCCTTCACCGTTGGAGACGACCTTCGGCACGGGACATCCCATGTTGATGTCCACGAGGTCCACACCGAAGCATTCGACCGCCTTGAGGGCGGCGTCGGCCAGGGTCTGGGGGTCGCGGCCCAGGAGCTGGACCGGGAAGGGCTTCTCGCCCGGGTAGGGCGCCGCCAGGTCGCGGGTCTTCCGGTTTCCCATGAGCAGGGCCTTGTCGCTCACCATCTCCGGGAAGACCAGGGCCGCCCCCGCTTCCCGGACCAGGCGGCGGAACGGACGGTCGCTCACCCCCGCCATCGGGGCCGAGACGAGGCGGTTCTCAAGGGTGAGGCCGGCGAGGACGATGGGCGAGGCCAGAACGTGACGGTCCAACCCGGCTACCTCCCGGCGCCCTCTAGTGGACGGGAGGTCCGTCGGCGTCCTCCGGCACGGCGGCGGCGGTGAGGACCTTCTCGAGGGCGTAGATGGGCGCCCCGGTCCGGACGGCGAGAGCGATGGCGTCGCTCGGGCGGGAGTCTATCTCGACCTCGTTCCCCTCCACGTCGAGGGCTATCTGCGCGTAGAACGTGCCTGTGCCGTCTTCCGTCTCTCTGAGGTCGTCGATCAGGACATGGACCACCTTGGCCTTGAAGGTCTCCAGCACGTTCTTGAGGAGGTCGTGGGTCATCGGCCGGGGGGTCTCGACACCCTGGATGGCCAAGGCGATGGCGTTGGCCTCGAAGGGCCCTACGCTTATGGGAAGGTAGCGCCGGCCCTCGTCGTCCTTGAGGAGGATTACGGCCTGGCCGTGCTCCGGGTCGAGCCCGATCTTGTCCACGCGAAGAGGAACCAGGGTTGGAGACCTCCTCCCAGGCCGGAGGGTGGTTAGAGCATAACACAGCCCATCCCGGCATTTCAATGGAAGGCCCGGTCCTGAAGGACTGCCTCCGGTCCGCTAGAAGAAGTTATGCTGAGCGGGCCAAAACCCTTACAGGAGGATTGCTCAGGCATGGCGCTTCCCGACACGATGAAGGCCGTCGTCAAGGCCGCCGCAGCGCCCGGAGCGGAGCTCCGGCAGGTCGAGGTGCCCCGCCCGGGTCCCGGGGAGGTCCTCGTGAAGGTGAAGGTCGCATCTGTCTGCGGGACCGATGTCCACATCTACAAGTGGGACAAGTGGGCCGCAGAGCGGATAAGACCGCCTCTGGTCTTCGGACACGAGTTCGCGGGCCACGTGGTCGAGGTCGGACCCGGGGTCGACGACGTGCGTGTGGGTGACTACGTCTCCGCAGAATCGCACGTCGTCTGCCATCGCTGCTACCAGTGCCGCATCGGTCAGTTCCACCATTGCCAGGACTGCTCCATCCTCGGCGTCGACCGTCCGGGCTGCTTCGCCGAGTACGTCGCCATCCCGGCCGCGAACCTCTGGCCCAACCCCTCCGACCTCCCGCCGGAGACAGCCTCCATCCAGGAGCCCTTCGGGAACGCCGTGGACACGGTGTTCGCAGGGGACGTCCCCGGATGCTCTTTCCTCGTCGAGGGCTGTGGTCCCATCGGCCTCATGGCCGTGGCTCTGCTCCGTGCGTCGGGGGCGGCTCTGGTCATCGCCTCCGACCTCTCGGACTACCGTCTGGAGCTGGCGGGAAGACTCGGGGCCGACCATCTGGTCAACGTGGCCCGCGTCGACGTCGTGAGCGAGACCCTCAGGCTCACCGACGGCCGGGGGGTCGACGCGGTCCTCGAGATGTCAGGGGCCCCTGCGGCCATCCGCGCGGCCCTGAAGACCACGAGACACGGCGGGCGCGTCACTCTTCTCGGACTGCCGGCCGGCGCTGTCGAGCTCGACATCAGCGAGGACCTCGTTTTCAAGGGCCTGACCGTCCAGGGCGTGACGGGGCGCCACATCTTCGAGACGTGGTACCGGACGCGGACCTTCCTGTCCTCGGGCCGGGTCGACGTCCGCCCCCTCATCACCCACACGTTCCCGCTCGAGTCCTACCGCGAGGCCTTCGAGCTGGCCGCCTCGGGAAAGTGCGGCAAGATCGTCCTCACCCTGTAGCCCGGTCGGGACCGCCACGCGCCTACCAGGCCGTATAGCCGCCGTCCACGAAGGTGGAGACCCGGCTCCCTCACTCCCCCTTAGGAGTGCGGAGGCGGGACTGCTCTATATCCGCCCGTGCCCCCTAGGCTGGTGAAGAGGGTGAGGGCCGGACAGGAGCCTCCAGGGCTTGCCGGCGGCCGACCCGGACCGCATAGAACAGGCCGAAGAGGCAGACCGCCGTCCCGAGCAAGAAGGTCGCCGACGGGCCGGCGAACTTCCAGATGAGGCCGCCGACGAAGGGAACGATGACCCCGGTGATGTGCCCCACCGTGCTGCCCCCGGCGAGGGCGGCCGCGACCCCCTCCCCCCGGGTGACGCGGTAGGCGTGAAGCACGATGACCAGCTCGAACGTCAGGACGCTGTCAAGGAAGAAGAGAAGGTAGATGACGCGGAGGTCCCGGACGAAGGCGTAGCCGGCGAAGACCGCGGCCACGAGACCGAAGCACCAGGCCAGGACCCGCGTCTCCCCGAAGCGGTCCGCCAGCCGGCCCAGGAGCGGGCGGGTGGCGACGAGGGCGACCCCCGACACGGTGAGAAGGGTGGCCACCGTCGCCGTGGGCACCCCGTGGACCTCGACGAGGTTGTAGAGGGCGAAGACGAGGAAGAAGTGACGCCTGGCCCCCTGGACGAGGGTCATCACGTAGTACGAGAAGTACTCCCGCCTGAGGCCGAGACCCTGGCTCCTCACCATGAGCCGGTCGGGCCCGGGCGTGAGGAAGAAGGCCAGAGCGCCGCCCAGGGCGGCCGCCGCTCCGAGGAAGAACAGCCCGCGGAAGCCCAGGCGGGACACCACGAGAGCCGTCATGGCCATGGCCCCGAGGGCCGCAGCCGACCCGACGCTTTCTATCCGTCCGAGCCACTGCCCCTTCTTCCCTTCCCCGGCGTGGTGGAGCACGAGGCTGTTCTGGGGCGGGAAGAGCATGTGGAACCCTGTCGAGAACAAGAGCGTTATGGCCACGAGGTGACCGAAGCCCCCGGCGAAGGGGTAAAGCAGGAGCCCGGCGGCCAGGAGAAGGCAGGCCGCCCCGGTGACCAGGGAAGGGGCCAGCCCCGCCACAAGGGCGACCAGGAACACGACCAGGAGCCCGGGGACCTCTCTTATGCTTTCGATGAGGCCGAGCTGGTCGGGGCGGATTCCGTGGACCTCGACGAGGAAGTTGTTGTAGATGGCGCGGTATACACCGAAGCCGAACCGCCAGGCGAGGGCCCCCAGGGAAAGAAGGACCAGCGGCGACAGCCGAGGTGCGGGTCTCGTCGCGGCCGCCGCGGGCGGCGGGGCGACGGACCCCGGATCACAGGGGTTTCGGGTCATGGTCACTGATATTTCGTGACCCGAAGACAATCCTCCTTCACCCGCGGCGCCCCGGGGCACCGGTCCCCGGGGCGCCGCAGGCGACCCTGCCTGCACGCGACCCTGCCCCACGCGGCCTACTCGCGGTTCTTGAGGTAGATCAGGCGGAGGCCCTCGAGCGTCAGGAGAGGATCCACGACGTCTATGGTCGACGTCTCCTCAGCGATGAGCTCGGCGTATCCGCCGGTGGCCACGACCTTGGGGTTCCCGTCCATCTCCTTCTTCATCCGGCGGACAAGCTCGTCGACCTGTCCGGCCACGCCGAAGATGATGCCTGACTGCATGCTGGCCACCGTCGTCTTGCCGATGACACTCTTCGGCCTGACCAGCTCGATGCGTGAGAGCTTCGCCGCGTGCTCGAAGAGGGCCTCGGTCGAGATGCCGATGCCGGGTGCGATGGCCCCGCCGAGGTAGGCCCCGTCGGCGCTGATGGCGTCCAGCGTCGTGGCCGTGCCGAAGTCGACCACGATGAGAGGACCCCCGTAGTGGTTGAAGGCGGCCACGGCGTTCACGATGCGGTCGGCCCCGACCTCCCGGGGGTCCTCGTAGAGGATGTTCATCCCGGTCTTGATGCCCGGTCCGACGACGAGAGGCCGCCGCCGGAAGTATTTCTCGAAGGTCGTCTCCATGACCGGAGTGAGAGGCGGCACGACGGAGGACATGACGATGGCCTTGACGTCCTTCAGAGAGAGGTCGTTGTGTTCGAAGAAGCCCTTGAGAAGGAGCCCGTACTCGTCGGCCGTCCGGTTCGGGTCCGTGCTAAGCCGAAGGTGGAACAGAAGACGGTCCGAGCCGTCGCGATAGACGCCGGCGACGATGTTGGTGTTCCCTACGTCGACAACCAAGAGCATGCCGCAACTAGCCCCTTAAGCACGATGGTAGGCGGCCCGGACGCCCCGGTAGAGCAGGACGACCAGGATGACCGCCACGATCAACTCGGGCAGGCCGTGGGTCAGTCCGACGAAGAAGGCCATGCCCGGCGTGAACGTCTTGAACCTGATGACGATGAGGCTGAGAACCCCGACCGTGTTCGTGAGGGTACCGACGATGGCGGCCATGGCCGGGGGTGCGTTCTCACCGCGGAGAACGCTCCACGCCGCCCAGGCCACGCCCAGGCCCAGCAGGACCGACAGGCCCACCCAGAGAGGGACCTGAGAGGTCAGCGGGTGGAAGAGTTGCCCGAAGAAACCCGGCACATAGCCCTCTGTGCCCCAGTTCCGGTTCAGGAAGGCCCCCGTCTCGTAGACGGTCCGCGCCACCGCCAGGCCGACCACGCCGGTGACCACGAGGCGTGCGTGCGGCCGCTTGACCAGGACGAAGGCGTAGTAGGCGAAGACGCCGATGAGGATGCGCGGGCCGAAGGCGATGAGGGGGTCCTTGAAGAAGGGCAGGGTCGCCTGAAGGAAGCTGAAGAGGCCGAAGACCCCCCCGACGAGGGCGCCCACCACCGGGCCCTCCATGACGCCGGCGAGGATGACCGGGATGTGCATGATGGTCGCGTGTCCGGCGGGGGAGAACGGTAGCGGGATGAGACCCACCGAGGGTAGAGCCCCCATCAAGGCGGTGATGGCGCCCAGGAGCCCGGCGACGACGACCTGCCTCGTCGTGAGGAGGCCGGAGCCCTTCCGGACGCCCGGGGACGTGGGTGGGGTCAAGCCTGAAAAACGTTGAGAAGCCATAGTCAAGGAGACCTCCGTTCCGGCTCACGCTGGATGCCGGACAGTTCATCAACCGCCCCGACCGGTTTCCCATCCCCCCTTCCCGGGGCCCTCGCGGGGCAAACGAGGCCGCCCCTCCGTCGGCCCTCCGGTCCCGATCCCTTAGGCTTCGGGCCGAAGGACCTGTGCGAAGATTCTATTGCCTCTAGAGCGTGGCATCTCCTCCCAAATGAACTACCTGTCTATTCGGTCGCTACGGCGGGGCCGACCGGCTCGCCGCCGGGAAGGCCCGGACAGGTGCCTGAAAGGCACAACGCGGGTCCGCCGCAGAGGCGGACCCGCGCCCTGGCGACCCAAAGGCCTGAAAGGGTCGAGTCCTGTCATCCGTCCTGCCAGTAGCCGAACGACTCCAGTAGTGCCGCGAGGTCGTGGGGGAGCTCGGAACGCCACCGGTAAAGGAGGCGGCGCGCCCGGAACGCCCCGTCACCCGAGAGTTCCTTCCCCAGCACGGCGTGCACGAGAGGGCCCGCGGCCTGGCTCCCGATGCGGGCCAGCCGGTCCTCGGTCATCTCCCTGGCGAGGGGGTCGGGGTGGCCGAGCTGCCTGACGACGAGCGGGAGGAGCCGGTCGTCCGAGGAGGACGCCTTGAGGAGCTCTTCGAGATACTCCCGCGCGATGTCGCCGAACCTGCTGCGGGTCCTGGCCAGGTAGAGGCGACGCGCCTTTTCGTCGCCCTCGGCCGCCCGCGCGAGGAGCCGCCTGGCGTACTCCCTTGTCGAGACCTGGAAGTAGAAGCCGCCGATGACGGCCGCGATTATGCTGAGTGCGGCCAGGGAGAGCCTCCAGGCGGGCGGGGCGATGAGGATGATGGCCAGCCAGGCCACGAGCAGGAAGAAGTACATCCGGTGAGGACGATACAGCACCTGAGACCCCCCTCCCGCACCGACCGGCTCGACGGCCCGCGCCGGCACCTCCGTCGGCGGCCGGCCGCCCGGCCGGTGTCACCCCGTACTACGCTCCGCCGGCGGGGTTTGTTCCCGGCCGGCCGGGGGTCTCAGCAGGGCTCGAGGTCCAGGCCGGCGTCGGCGGAGTCGACGGCCAGCCTGGTCCCGTCCGGGCCCAGCACCTCGAGACGTCCGTCAGGGAGGAGCCCTCCGGAGAGGACCCAGGAGTCCGGGAGAGGGCAGGAGGGGCGGGGCGGGCCGACGGAGGCGCGGGCGGCCCCACCCACCGGCCTTGAAAGCCTGACAGGGCGGGCGAAGTGCGCCGCGTAGGCGGGCCAGGCGCGGACGAAGGGCGCCGTCCCTGCCCCGTGAAGGACAAGGTAGGCCTTCTCGATGTCCAGGAGGAGCGCGGCGAGGACGTCCTCAGGAGAGGACGGCCCGGGAGGACGACGGCCGCCGGCCGCGGCGAACTCCACCTCAAGGCCGGTCACGCGGCCGGCCCGCCCGGGAACCTCCGGGACGGTCCAGTTGACGCCGACTCCGGCGACGGCCGTCGCCAGACGGCTCCCGCTGAACCTTCCCTCGACCAGCACGCCGCAGATCTTCCGCCCCCCGACGAGGACGTCGTTGGGCCACTTCAGCTCTGCACGCAGGCCGAGCCGCCGGAGGCCGGCGGCGACACCGAACCCGACCGCGAGAGGGAGCATGCCTGCCGCCGGATGGACCAGACCCGGATAGAGGACCACCGAGAACCACAGCCCGCCGCCTGCCGGGGAGAGCCAGGTCCTCCCGGCCCTGCCCCGACCGCGGGTCTGGGCCCGGGCGACCACCAGAGCGCCTTCGGGGGCCCCTGAGGCGGCCCACTCCCAGGCGACGTCGTTGGTCGAGCCGACCTCATCGAGAAGGCGCACGGCTCCGCCGAGAAGGCTCCCCTTGAGCCGGCGGGCGAGGGCCTTGGGGTCGATGAAGCCGGTGGCGGGCGGAGAAGGAGTCATGGCTCGAGCGGTCTGAAGCCCAGGGTCTCGAGGAGACTCCGGGCCTCTCGCCGGGCCTCGGCCGCCTCCCCGGGCTTCCCCTCCGCCTCCAGGAGACGGGCGAGGAGTTCCTTGGCCTGGGCTATCTGATATCTCACCGGCCCGGAGACCGGAGGCCCGCTGTATCCCTCGTAGTACTCGAGGACCTCCCGGATGAGGTCCCGGGCGCCCTCGAGGTTCTCGTTCAGAGCTATGTAGGCCTCGGACAGGCCCAGGCGGGCGAGAGCCACACCGTCGGCGTCGCGACCCTCCCAGAGCTTCTCGGCCTGGCCGTAGAAGGCCATGGCGGCCTTGAGATGCTGCTCCCTGAACTCGGCCAGGTCCAGCCTCGCCATGACCAGGCAGAGGTCGCCGACGGTGCAGGCGGCCAGGGCCTGGGTCTCCGGGTCGTCCGCCTTCTTGGCCGACTCGAGGGCCTCGCGGCAGGCCTCGATGCCTTTCTCGATGGCCGGGGCTTCGGCCGCCTCGACCGTGGCGAGGTCGCGGTAGGCGAGGGCCAGGTTGACGAGCGCCTCGGGCACCTGCTTCTCAAGGCCGAGGGTCTTCAGGAGGGCGATTTCCTCCTCGTAGAGGGCGACGGCCCTCCGGATGGCCTCCTTGGTGCCTGTCGAGCGCAGGACGGTCGCCTCGCCGGAGAGAACGCCGACGAGGGCCCGCTGGTTCCCTGTCTCACGGGCCAGGGCGGCCGCTTGGCGGAAGGCCTCCAGGGCGTGCTCCCACAGCTCGCGCCCGTGGGTGAAGGCGGCGCGGTAGTACCCCCATCCCTGAGCCTTGAGGGCCTGGACCCACCGCAAGGTGGCCTCGTCGTCGGGGGGGCCCTCTCCCCTGTCCCTCTCCGGCACCGCGGCACCTCCTCCAAGACTCCCGTCGGGCCATTATTCTCTTGCGGGGGAGGCCAGTCCTTGCGTAACCGAGCGACTCCTCCGGACCCTACTGCCGTTAGAGGGTCTGCAAGCAGCTCGAGCCGACGGGCGCACCGGGCGTGCTGTGAAGCGAGGGAGGGGCATGCCCCTCCCTCGCTCCGTCTCGCGACAGGCCCGGCCGTGCGGCTCGGCCCATCGGTGCCGCCGGGGCCGCGCGCAACCGGGGTGTCGGGCACGGCTGACGCCCGCCCGGACACCCGCCTAGAACAGACCACGCACCTTCCCGGTCTCCGTGTCGACGTCCACCCGACGGAAGGCGGGATTGGACGAGGTCCCGGGCATGAGCTTTATCGTCCCGGCCATCGGGACGACGAAGCCCGCGCCCTTGTAGACCAGGATGTCCCGGACGAAGAGCCTCCAGCCCTTCGGCACGCCCTTCAGGTTGGGGTTGTCCGACAGGGACAGGTGGGTCTTCACCATGCAGACCCCGAGCTTCTGCATCTCGGGGTCGGCCTCCATCCGCTTGGCCTTGGCCAGGGCCTCGGCGGAGTAGTCCACCCCGTCGGCCCCGTAGACCTCCGTGGCGATGAGCTCGATTCTCTTGCGGAGCGGGGTGTCGAGCTCGTAGAGGAAGCGGAAGTCGTTGGGCTCCTCGCAGGCGTCGATGACCGCGTCGGCGAGCTCGAGGGCCCCTTCCCCACCCTTGAGCCAGTGCTCGGAGACGGCGACCCGCGCTCCGGCCGCCTCGGCGGCGCGCTTGACGGCCTTGATCTCGTTCTCGGTGTCGGTGTGGAAGGCGTTTATGCACACGACAGGGTTGACGCCGGCCTTCCGGATGATGTTGATGCAGTGGATGAGGTTCTCGCAACCCTTCTCGACCCACTCGACGTTCTCTTCGGTGTAGGCCGGGTCGAGCGGCTTCCCGGGCACCGGCATCGGAGCGCCGCCGTGGCACTTGAGGGCCCTGATGGTCGCCACGAGGACCGCGGCGTGCGGCTTGAGACCCGACATCCGGCACTTGAGGTTCCAGAACTTCTCGAACCCGATGTCGGCGGCGAAGCCCGATTCGGTGAGGTGGTAGTCGGCCAGCTTGAGCCCGATGCGGTCGGCGACGATGGACGACTGCCCGATGGCGATGTTGGCGAAGGGCCCGGCGTGGACGAAGACCGGCTGGCCCTCGATGGACTGAAGAAGGTTCGGGTTGAGGGCCTCGACCATCCAGGCGGTCATGGCCCCGGCGACCTCGAGGTCCTCGGTCGTCACCGGGTTGCCCTTCTTGTCGTAGGCCACCACGATCCGCCCGATGCGCTCCCTCATGTCCTTGAGGTCCTTGGCCACGGACAGGATGGCCATGACCTCCGAGGAGACGGCGATGGCGAACCCCGACTCCATCAAGAACCCGTCCATCTTGCCGCCGAGACCGATGATGATGTTCCGGAGGGCCTGGGCGCAGAAGTCGATGACCCACTTCATCTCGACCCGGCGGGGGTTGATGTCGAGACGGCGGGTGATGCCCTGCTTGGCCAGGAAGGCGTCGGAGTAGTTGAACTCATGCTGCATCCGAGAGGTCAGGGCGACCATGGCCAGGTTGTGTGCGTTCATGACGGCGTTGATGTCCCCGGTCAACCCGAGCGAGAAGGGGGTGAGGGGGATGCACTGGGAGAGACCGCCGCCGGCGGCCGAACCCTTGACGTTCATCGTCGGGCCGCCCGAGGGCTGGCGGATGGCGGCGATGACGTTCTTGCCCCGCTTTCCCATACCCTGGAGCAGACCCATCGTCGTGGTCGACTTGCCTTCCCCGAGGGGGGTGGGGGTGATGGCCGTGACGTCGATGTACTTCCCGTCCGGCCGGTCGGCGAGACGCTCAAGGACCTTCTTGAAGTCGACCTTGGCGACGTAGTGGCCGTGCGGCAAAAGCTCGTCCTTCTCCAGCCCCATCTCGTCGGCGAGCTGCCAGACGGTCTTCATCCGGCTCTCGGCTTCTTCGGCGATCTCCCAGTCAGCGTGTTTCCTCGGGTCCAGAACCACTGCCTATCGACCTCCTTTGAGTCCTCTGAATGCCTTCGAAGCCCTACGAAGCATCTCTCACCAGGCGCCCGTCGGCCACCACCACCTTGCCGCCCTTGACCACCGTCCTCACGAGGTTCACCCCAAGGCGGTAGGGGACCTCTCTGTAGTCCCGGCACCCGAACACGACGAGGTCGGCCGGAGACCCCGGTCCTATGACACCGGTCCCGTCCCGGCGCCCGAGAGCCCTGGCCGCCGCCGCCGTCACGGCACGGAAGGTCTCGGCCGCGCTCAGCCGCATGGCCCGACAGGCCAGCCCCATGACCAGAGGAAGGGACTCGACCGGCGAGGTCCCGGGGTTCAGGTCCGTGGCCAGCGCGACGTCGAGGCCCATGTCCAGCATCTTCCGGGCCGGGGCGTACTCCGTCGAACCGAGGGTGAAGGTCGTGGCCGGCAGGAGCACGGCGACGACCCCGGCCTCGGCCATCATCCTGAGGCCCTCGTCGGAGGCCCGCACGAGGTGGTCGGCCGAGACGGCCCCCACTTCTGCGGCCAGCTCGGCCCCTCCCGTCGGCTCGATCTCGTCAGCGTGGAGCTTGACCCCGAGACCGAGCCGGCGGGCCTCACCCAGGAGCAGGCGGGCCTCCCGGACGCCGAACACGCCCCGCTCGCAGAACACGTCACAGAACTCCGCCAGGCTTTCCCGCCTGACCTCGGAGAGCAGGGGCAGGCAGACCTCCTCGAGGTAGGCCCCGGCCCCGCCGGCGCGGCGGCTGTACTCGGGCGGGACGGCGTGGGCCCCGAGGAACGTCCGGACGACCGTGACGGGGTGGTCCAGGGAGGCCATCACCCGGAGCGCCTTGAGTTCGTCGTCCCAGGTCAGGCCGTAGCCGCTCTTGGCCTCGACCGTCGTCGTGCCGTGGAGGAGCATGCGGTCGAGGGCCGCCCGGGCCCAGGTGCGGAGCTCCTCGGGCGAAGCCGCCCGGAAGCGCCGGACCGTCTCGAGGATGCCTCCCCCCTCGGCGAGGATGTCGAGG
>ENA-OSAE01000397-OSAE01000397.1-marine-sediment-metagenome-genome-assembly--contig:-NODE-397-length-18938-cov-24.083408_pt1 | contig 18938 bp, 16 predicted proteins | sample MGYA00237870_ERZ529317 | MGnify/ENA primary metagenome ERZ529317 (study PRJEB26369, sample SAMN03142812) | marine sediment metagenome | biome: marine; feature: borehole; material: sediment... | reverse complement strand
GTTCACCGTGCCCGGTCTCGGTTCGAGCCGCCTGGTGGTATGGGAGGGTGGGCGGGATTTAACGCCGCCCCTATCCCTTATTTTGTACCTGATTAAACTTTCTTTGCCTCAAAAACGTACCAACCACCGATGCTACGCTCAGAACCAGAAGGGTCAAGGAGATCGGCCGGGTAAAGAAGATGGTGAAATCACCGTAAGACATGGCGATGGCGCGCCGGAACTCAGCCTCGGCCATGGGACCAAGAATAAGGGCCAGGACGACAGGACCAGGAGGCATTCCGATCTTCTGCATCAGGTAACCGGCCACCCCGAAGAGCAGCATCAAGCCGACATCAAAAAGCAGGTTGTTCATGGCGTAGGCGCCTACGATGGAAAGAACCATGATGATCGGGATCAGCATCCGCTTCGACAGGGACACGAGTTTGGCCAGGAACCCGGCCCCGGCCAGCCCGAAGACCCCCATGAAGATATTGGCCAGGAAAAACCCGATAAACAGGGCGACTACAATATCCAGGTGATCCCTGAAAAGCAAGGGCCCAGGCCTCAACCCTTGGATCATCAAGGCCCCAATGATGATCGCGGTGACGGAATCACCTGGTACCCCCAGGCTTAGGGTTGGGATCAAGGCCCCGCCGGTTGAGGCATTGTTTCCGGCCTCGGCAGCGGCGACCCCCTCGATGACCCCCTTGCCGAATTTTTCCGGGTGCTTAGAAGAGCGCTTGGCTTCGTTATAACATACGAAGGAAGCGATATCTCCACCCGCTCCCGGTAGGGCCCCGATAAAGGTGCCGATGAACCAGCTCTTGACCAGAATACCCCATACCTTCTTGATATCTGCCAGGCTGGGGATGAGGTTAGTGAGCCGTTCTGTGACCTTCTTGCCCTCGGTCAAACGTTCAAACTGGGCGAAGGCCTCTGCAACGGCAAATAAACCGATCAGGGTGGGGATAAACGGGACCCCGCTCATCAACTCGACGCGGCCAAAGGTAAACCTGACATAGCCACCAATTGGGTCTAACCCCGCCGAAGCTATCAAGAGGCCCAAAAACCCGGACATCAAGCCCTTGACCATTGAGTCACTGGAGATGCTGGCGATGATTGTCAGGCCGAAAATGGCCAGGGCAAAATACTCCGGGGCACTGAAAGAAAGGGCAAATTTCGATAAGACCGGGGAAATCGAGACCAGGAGAATAACACTTACCGCCCCACCGGTCACAGAAGCTAGGGTGGCTATCCCCAGGGCCCGGCCCCCTTCACCTTTAAGGAACAAAGGGTATCCGTCGATGACGGTGGCAGCGGCCGACGGAGTGCCCGGGGTACGGATCAGGATGGCAGACACCGATCCCCCGTAAATGGCCCCGGCGTAAAGCCCCAGCAACATGATAATCCCGGGCACTGGAGGCAGGCCGAAGGAAAAGGGCACCAGCAGGGCGACCCCCATGGTGGCCGTCAGCCCTGGGAGGGCTCCCACGATAATCCCACCGGTAACCCCGGTGAAGAGCATGGCCAGGGGCAGGGGTTTAAAAAGTAAATCCAACGCACTTGCAAAGGCTTCGAGCATAATATCCCTCCATGTTTGCTGCCCTGACAATATACAGGTAGGTGGTCTTTTCGTTTTTCTGGAAATACGGGCACTGGCCCTCAGCGGCTGTGGTGTCAGACCTTAGCGAACAAATTTAGATATGCGCGGTTTGCCGCCGCGGCTGTCAGTACAGGTTTCCCCATCTTTGCGCTGCCAGTGTCAGGACAGAAATATTCCCGTTGGCAAGGGAACCTTCAAGAACTCGGAAAAGATACCCCACACAACCAGGGTTACGGCCAGCGAGACAACGACCATCAACCAGGGTTTACCTGCCCGCAGCAGCCCCATTAAGAGCAAGAGGTAAAGGGGTGTTACCAGCAAAAAACCGAACCAGCGGACGATCTGCTGGTAGGCGATGGTCGCCCCGATGACGATCAGGACCCTAACCAGCCCTCCTTCCTTAACATGGAAAACCGGGGCTTCACTTTCTGTCCTCTTGCCGGTTAAGGCCCCGAAGAGAAGGGAGAGACTCAAAATAACCAGGCCTCCCATCAGGAGGCGGGGGTAGAAGGCCCCCCCCACATCATGACCGATGGGAGGGGGTAGCTCGGTGGTTTGAAAGTAGAAGATAACCACGATCACCAAAACGGTAAGTGCGGCTGTGATCTCCGCCTTGCGCACCTTAACACCTCCGATGTTCAACACGGCACCTGGACTCCGCGTAAACTCCCACTAATGCGAAAACGGGAGAGCGGGTAGGCGCATGAAGCAAGCAACCTACCCGCTAAACACCCCTTCCGACGGTAAGGTTCCTTACCTCTTCCCTTACTTGGCCAGGCCTACAGCCTTGGTTAGCTCTTTAAAGTCTTCGCTGCTCTTCTTCATGAAGTCCCCGAATTCCTCGGTCGGTAGATAGGCCATTCCAAGGCCGAGTTTATCCATCGTCTCTTTGAATTCTTTGGTGTCGTATGCCTTCTTGAAGTTGTCGTGCAGGATTTTGACAACCTCGTCTGGAGTATCCTTGGGCACTGCCAACCCGCGCCAAGCACCGATAACTACATCAATACCCTTTTCCTTCAGGGTAGGGACATCAGGGAAATTGGGCACCCTTTCGTCACTCATGACGGCAAGGATCTTCAGGTTCCCGGCTTCAACCTGCGCCTGAACCTCGGCCGGACTACCGGAGACAAACTCCAGGTGCCCACCAAGGAGGTTGGTTACCGCCGGAGCCATGCCTTCAGATGGAATCCAGGTGAACTTGGCCCCAGTGGCCTTCTCCACGGCTGCGGTAGCCATGTGCCAAATACCACCAGTTCCCGTTCCGCTGGACCTGAACTTGCCGGGGTTTTTCTTGGCATCTTCCAGGAATTCTTCGATGGTATCCCAGGGAGCATCTGCCCGCACGGTGATAGCAGCCGGGTCGAAGTTAACCCTCATGACGGGTTTGTAATCCTCGAAGGTAAAGGGTACGTCCCGGACCCACGGCAAGATGACGAGCTCCACGGTGACCATCGTGACCGTATGTCCATCGGGTGTTGCTTTCATGCCTTCGGTGTGGCCGACTGCACCACCGCCACCGGTCTTGTTTACCACCATTACTGACTTGCCAAAGAACTGCTCCGCCTGCTTGGCCAGAACGCGGGAGACAGTATCAGTACCGCCGCCAGCGGCCCAGGGACAAATCAGGGTCAATTCCTTGGTTGGGAATGCCACTTCCTGTTCTGCTGTCTCTGGCTCTTGCTCTTCTTCTTGGCCCGCTTCCTGCCCGCCGGCACAACCGGCTGCCGTCAGAGCTAAGGCCAGGACCAATAAAAGGACCAAGGTCAAAGGTAATCGTTTCGACACGATAGAGTTCCCCCTCTCAAGAATTAATCTTCATGACACGGTCTAGATGGTTTTCGCCCCTTTTCCCCTTCCTGGATCACCCCCTTCTTCCCCTTGGCAGCTGGGACCCTTTTGCAAACAGCTTCTGGAGAGACTGGAAGGAATGGGCGCGCGACCACTGTCTTGGACCCCGGGAGGTTTACAAAAAGGACTTTTGCTAGAAAGGGTTGTGTTTCGAGGGACGAAAAAACTTTTCACAAAAGACAGACCTTTTCCTAATATTCGCTCTTTAATTGGGTAAATCCTTCCTGGTCTTCTACGAAAATGTCCCCCCGGCGCCGGCCTTCCTTCGCGGCGTCACGCTTCGAATTTTCATGTTTCGTGGTGCCGTCGCTTCAGGGGCGGCATGGGGCACTAGACCTAAGAATTATGATTCTTGGTAGTTGCCCGTGAGGACTTACCCATTACGGGCGATGTAGCCCGGAACCGGTGTGAGCAGTTTGCTCCAGGGCCAGACCTGGTATGCCGCGCGGTAGGGTTTGGGGGAAGCAAGGCGGGTGCAAGAGCAAGGTACGGGTAAAGAGAGGGACACTTTCGGTCTACCGGGAAACAGAACCAATAGCCACAAGAAGGGACTGGCCCCGGCGGCAAAGAACGAACCCGGGTAGTGCCGTGTCATGGTGGTTATTTTCGGAACCAAGGAGGGTTCTCGGCGGGGTGATGTAGAAAAATGGTAGTAAGGGGAAAGGACCGGGAGCAGGGGGACCTGTATTCCGGGGGAAGGAGGATAAAATGCCGTTTGTCCAGATGCAGGAGGGCAGGATTCATTACCTGGGGGGCTTTGTTTCTGGTGGGTTGAACCTTCTTTTTATCCACGGAGCCGGCGGGAGGGCAGACCAGTGGAAGGACCAGGTTAAGGCCGTGGCTGCATCCGTAGCTGTGGACCTGCCGGGGCACGGTCGGTCCGAGGGTACGGCTTATCACCGTATTTCCCATTACGCAGACTTTATCAGGCGCTTTATACAGGTTCTCGGTCTCAAGACCGTGGAAGTGGTGCCGGTGGGGCATTCCATGGGAGGGGCGGTTGCCTTGCAGCTGGCCCTTGACGCCCCCGGTGCATTTGCTGCCCTGGGCCTGGTAAGTACTGGTGCCAGGCTCCGGGTCTGGCCTGAGACCATTGAAAGGTTCTCCCGCGGGGAACATGATTTTGGGTTTATTGAAGCAGCTTACCATCAGGAGGCACCACCGGTCCTGGTCCAAGAGGCGCGCCGTCAGTGGTCCCAGACGCCGCCAGAGGTTATTGCCGCGGACCTCCAGGCCTGTGACCGTTTTGACGTCATGGAACGGCTCGGGGAAATCAAGCTCCCGGTGTTGGTGACCTGTGGGACCGGGGACCGGCTGACACCGGTCAAGTACTCCCGGTACCTTGCTGAAAACCTGCCTGACGCCGTACTCCGGCTTGTAGAGAAAAGCGGTCACATGCTGATGCTGGAGGCTCCAGCACAATTGAACCGGATTCTGCTTGATTTCAAGGTGGGGATCATCTCGTAATCGGCCTCCCCACAAGGTGGGTCAACTAAACTTTGAAGAAGAGATAAACAGAAAAGACGAGGAGGGTCCAGCTGGTGCTCAAGGAAGAAAAAATAAGAGGAACCAGGTTCTCGCTAAGCATTGACTATCGGTTGGGCTTGGGTTACATGATTTTCATTAAAGGTAGTGGACAGGAGTTGAGAGTTCACGGAGAAGAATGGCCCAAGCTTAAGGAAGCCGTGGACAGGTTCCTGGATGAAGTCTCTAGGTAGGAGCTGGGATGCCGCTGCGGAACAACCGTACGGCTTATGGGGGCGAGGAACTTACAGAAGTTGCCGCAAAATTAAGAAAGACCCGGCGGGACCTTAGCCCCCGGGGTCTTTCCGGGTGATGGGATGCGCGAAAACCTTGGCTTGACCAACAGAGAGCAGTGCTAAGACCTGTTTTCAAAGGTGGAACAGTCGGTAGAGTGGACATTTCTGGCCTCACGGCCCGTGATCTCAATGGACTGTGCCTGACAGAGATTACCGGACTCCCAGTACTTGCAGGTATCTACCTCACACTTGACCCGGGGGATCGGAGTGCCGGTCCGGTCGATATCCATATACCCACCTCCCTTCGGCTCAAAAAGAATCACAGGGATTGACCGGGCGAGGACTAATGCCGGTCCAAAAAGTATACTCTCCTGATTTCCCGGGTGCTATGCACCAAAGCTGCAGGCAAGAACGGTAAACAAGGATGACCTGCTGCCTATTTTCTTTCCCGTTCTTCGGGCTTGTGGTATAACCCCTTTCACCGCGGAAGGACCCAGGCAGGTACGAGCTCGGGCAGGTGGCACGGGGCACTACTTTTCTTGACGATACTGGTTTTACACCAATAGCCCCCTGGCTGACGGAAGGCAGAGAAGCTCAGAGGTTCCCAGCAATTCATGGTGGGCTGTGCTGGTGCCAAACCGGAGGCAGGGGTTGAGACCGGGGTTCTGGCCAGTGATTGAAACTGTCCAGGATGGTGAGTGCAGTTAAGGGCCTGAATGGTGAAAAAGAAAAAATTTTACTTGCAAGCAGGAATATACAAAGGGCCGTCGAATATACTGAGACTTAAATACCTCAATTTATCACAGGTGGGCATTGGGTCAAATATAGTTATGGTAACAGGCTTTGGAAGGAAGTTTGTACCTAGGGTTCCGCTTCCATGAGATAAGTAACCAGGGGTTTAAAAAGAATATGACGAAAGGCCATGAAGGGAAGTAGTAGGGGGTGCGGCCGGGCCCCAGAGAGCCGGGCCAAGCTGAGAACCGGTGCCGGGCAGCCTCTGAAACTCGTCCCGGAGTTGCCAGCCGAAATCTTCTTGGGAAAAGATGGTAAACGAACCCTCGAGGAGAGTAGGCTTGAGCCGGAGGAGTCTCCGTTACCGGACTGGCGTGTGAAAGCACGTGCAGAGGTCGCCACTGCGAAGTGGTGACGAAGTAGGGTGGTACCGCGACCCCGAGCCCTGTCGCCCCTATTCCTACCGGGAAAGGGGGAGAGGGCTCAATGTTTAAGAAAAGGGGGTACCAAAACGGTGCAGCGGGTAATGATCTTTGATACCACCCTGCGCGATGGAGAGCAGTCTCCAGGTGTTAGTTTAAGTGTGGAAGAAAAGCTCGAGATTGCTCGTCAGTTGGCCCGCATGAAGGTTGATGTCATCGAAGCAGGTTTCCCCATTACTTCCCAGGGTGACTTCGAAGCAGTACGGGCCATAGCTCAAGAGATTGAAGGGCCTATTATTGCGGCCCTGGCAAGGTCCACCGAGGTAGACATCCGGCGGGCGTGGGAGGCTGTCAGTCCGGCCGCACGACCCAGGATCCACACCTTTGTTTCGACGTCCGAAATCCACATGAAGTACATGCTGCGCAAGGAACCGGCCCAGGTCTTGAAGATGTCGGTGGAGGCGGTGCGCCTGGCGCGGGAACTCTGTCCGGACGTGGAGTTTTCAGCCCAAGATGCTACCAGAAGCGATCCCGAGTTTCTTTACCGGTTAATCGAGGCGGTAATCGAGGCGGGGGCTACCACCATCAATATTGCTGATACCGTTGGTTACACGATGCCCGGGGAATTTTACAAGCTTATTGCCGGGATCCGTACCAATGTTCCAAATATCCACCGGGCGGTCATTAGTGTCCACTGCCACAATGACTTGGGCATGGCTACGGCCAATTCCTTGGCAGCGGTGGAAGCCGGTGCGAGGCAGATTGAATGTGCGGTCAACGGCATCGGGGAAAGGGCTGGTAATACAGCCCTGGAAGAGGTGGTCATGGCCCTGGCTACCAGGCATGACTATTACGGAGTACAGACCGGGATTGTCACCGAGCAGATAGCCCGTACGAGTCACTTGGTGAGCACCTTTGCTGGAATGCCGGTTCAGCCGAATAAGGCCATTGTGGGAAGCAATGCCTTTGCCCACGAGTCTGGGATCCACCAGGACGGGGTTTTGAAACGCCCGGAAACGTACGAGATCATGAAGCCGGAAAGCATTGGACTTGCAAAAGGCAGGCTGGTCCTTGGGAAACACTCTGGGCGGCATGCTTTTCGGGATAAACTGGCTGAGATGGGTTACAATCTATCTGAGCTTGACGTTGATTCCCTCTTTATTCGGTTCAAGGCCCTAGCAGATAGAAAGAAGGAGATCACCGACCGGGACATTCAGGCTATTGTCGAGGACACTCTTTACAAGGCGGAGGAAGTCTACCGGTTGGGGGCGTTCCAGGTTTCAAGCGGCAACAATTCCCTCCCGATGGCGACCATCGTTCTGGAAAAGGGTAAGGAGAGCATCCGGCACGCGGCTAGTGGAGACGGTCCGGTAGACGCCGTTTACAAGGCCATCGATGGGGCTGTCGGTATCTCGTACCGTCTTGTGGATTACTCCCTCAAGGCTGTCACCAGTGGGAAAGACGCTTTGGGCGAGGCCACGGTTCGGCTGGAGAGGAACGGCCGGGTTTTCTTGGGCCGCGGGGTGAGCATCGACATTATCGAGGCGAGTGCCCTGGCGTACATCAATGCCATTAACAAGATGGCTTCACAGGTTGAGGCACACCTACCGGCTCCAACATCTTCCGGCCAGAAGGGCGATGATGCAGTAATGGGATGACCATGGCGGAAAAAATCCTGGCAGCACATGCCAGGGGGGTCCACGAAGTGAAACCAGGGGACCTCCTGGAAGTTGAAGTAGACATGCTGCTGGCAAACGATATTACCGGACCGATGGCCATCGAGGAATTCTGGAAGATAGGGGTAGACCGTGTTTTCGACCCCGAGCGGGTTGCCCTGGTTCCGGACCACTTTGTTCCCAACAAGGACATTAAATCAGCCGAGCAGGCGAAAAGGCTGCGCGAGTTTGCTCAGCAACAGGGGATTGTTCACTACTTTGAGGTTGGTGAGGCAGGGATTGAGCATGCCCTGCTGCCAGAAAAAGGCTTGGCCCTGCCTGGTGAAGTGATCATTGGTGCCGATTCCCACACCTGTACCTACGGTGCCCTCGGGGCTTTCGCTACTGGGGTCGGGAGTACCGACCTGGCGGCGGCGATGGCGACTGGTTGGGTCTGGTTCAAGGTTCCACCGAGCATCAAGATCACCTACCGGGGCCGGCCCAGGGAATGGGTAACCGGCAAGGACTTGATCCTGTACACCATCGGTGCCATCGGGGTTGACGGGGCCCTCTATTCGGCCCTGGAGTTTGGCGGGGAGGCCATTTCGCGCCTCTCCATGGACAGCCGGATGACCATGGCCAACATGGCCATCGAGGCTGGGGCCAAGGTGGGGCTTATGGTCCCCGATGAGAAGACCCTCCAGTACCTAGAAGGGAGGGCTCAGCGTTCCTACCAGGTATACCGTCCCGATGAAGATGCCCACTATGCCGCGGAGTACGAATACGATGCGGGCTCCATCGAGCTGCAGGTGGCTTATCCGCACCTGCCATCTAATACCAGGGGAATTAGTGAGGTGGAGGACATCCCCATCGACCAGGTGGTAATTGGGTCCTGTACCAACGGTCGCCTCGAGGACCTCCGCTTGGCAGCAGCCATCTTGGAGGGCCGGAAGGTGGCCCGGGGTGTCCGAGCCATTATCATCCCGGCAACCTGGGAGGTGTACCGGAAGGCTTTAGATGAAGGCCTCTTGAGGATTTTCCTTGATGCCGGAGCGGTGGTGAGCCCTCCGACCTGTGGTCCCTGCCTGGGTGGGTACATGGGGGTTCTCGCTGCAGGGGAACGAGCGGTATCCACCACCAACCGGAATTTTGTGGGACGCATGGGACACCGGGATAGTGAGGTGTACTTAGCCGGTCCGTCTGTTGCGGCGGCTTCAGCGGTAACCGGGAGAATCAGTGCGCCGGAGGAGGTGGTCGGGTGAAGATCGCCGGAAAGGCATGGAAGTTTGGGAACGATGTTGATACTGATGCCATTATCCCGGCCAGGTACCTGAATACCTTCAAGCCGGAGGAACTGGCCCAGCACCTGATGGAGGATATTGATCCCGACTTTGCGGGTAAGGTTGGTGACGGGGATATCATTGTGGCAGGTAAGAATTTTGGGTGTGGTTCGTCGCGGGAGCATGCCCCGGTGGCCATCAAGGGGGCGGGTATCTCCTGTGTTATTGCCGAATCTTTTGCCCGGATCTTCTACCGGAACGCCATCAACATTGGTCTGCCCATTATAGAATCAGCCGAGGCAGCCCAGGGGATCCAGCCTGGGGACCGGGTGGAGGTCGATCTGACGAGGGGTCTCGTACGAAATGTGAGCCGGGGTGAGGACTACCCGGTTACCCCTTACCCTGAGTTTATGCAGAGAATCATGGATGCCGGAGGCTTAATTGCCTACGTGGCCAGGGAGGTAGGACGAAATGCCAACCGTGGCTTGGCTCCCCGGTGATGGAATCGGCCCCGAGGTGGCCGCAGCGGCCAGGGACGTCTTGAAGGCAGTGGAAAAACGCTATGACCACCGGTTTGATCTCCGAGAAGCCTTAGTCGGGGGAGCAGCCATTGACCAGACTGGCCAACCCCTTCCTGTTGATACCCTGGCTTTGTGCCGGGAAGCCGACGCGGTTTTCTTGGGAGCGGTGGGAGGACCGGAATGGGATGACCTTCCCCCGGAACTCCGCCCCGAAAAAGCCCTGCTCGGGATCAGGAAGGACCTGGGGGTTTATGCCAACCTGCGCCCGGTTAAGGTCAAGGCAGGGTGGACTTCGGCGTCACCGCTCAAAGAGGAATTACTGGGGGATGGTATCGACCTCTTGATTGTCCGTGAACTGACCGGGGGAATCTACTTTGGTCAACCACGGGAACGGAGGTCCACACCAGGTGGAGAGGAACAGGCCCTGGATACCATGGTTTACAGCACAGACGAGGTCCGGCGGGTGGCAGAGGTGGCCTTCCGGATGGCCGGGGAGAGGCGGAAAAAGGTGACTTCGGTAGACAAGGCCAATGTCCTTGAGAGTTCTCGTCTCTGGCGGGAGACGGTGGAAGGGGTAGCCGGCCGTTTTCCGGAGGTTGAGCTGACGCATTTTTACGTCGACAATTGTGCCATGCAGCTGGTGCGCAATCCGGCCCAGTTTGACGTCCTGGTTACCGGGAACATGTTCGGGGATATCTTAAGTGACCTGGCCTCGGTCCTCACGGGTTCCTTGGGGATGCTTCCCTCGGCCAGTCTGGGGGACGGGTCTCGGGGTTTTTACGAGCCGGTCCACGGCTCTGGGCCGGATATTGCCGGAAAGGATGTGGCCAACCCGCTGGGCGCCATCCTTTCTGTGGCCCTCATGCTCCGGTATTCCCTAGGACTAGAGTATGAGGCCAGGAGCATCGAAGCCGCCGTGGAAACGGTGCTGGGCCGGGGTTACCGCACGGTAGACATGGCTCAGAAGGGATGTATCCTGGTGGGAACCCGTAAGATGGGAGAACTTGTGGCCGGGGAAGTTGCCGGGACTGGATCATTCCTTGGGCTGCCCCGACCGGAAGCACCATGAACACGAAGCATGAAAACCCGAGCCCCCACCAGTTTCGGTGCCATGGACCAAGACGTGATACCGCCGGCCAGGAGGACCGGGGAAAGCGGGCTGTAAGAGAGATTTGGCCCGGCGCGGAGGCCGGTATTTGTACGGTTGTTGAGCAGAAGGTGCATTAATGCTGGGCGTTTTGAAAATAGACCCGGAAGGTGGTGTTGGAGTTATGAATGGTGCGGAATTGATAGTTAAATTTCTGGAGCAGGAAAAGGTGGAGATTGTTTTTGGCCACCCGGGGGGTGCAATCCTGCCTTTATACGATGCCCTGCGTCAAAGCCGGATCCGCCATGTTCTGGCCAGGCACGAGCAAGCAGCTGCCCATGCTGCTGATGGGTATGCCCGGGCAACCGGTAAGGTGGGGGTTTGCATGGCGACTTCGGGCCCAGGGGCAACGAACTTGGTGACGGGGATTGCTAATGCCTACATGGATTCAATCCCGATGGTGATCTTTACCGGACAGGTGCCCACGGATATGATTGGTACCGACTCTTTCCAAGAGGTGGATATCACTGGAGCAACCCTACCCTTCACCAAGCACAATTACCTGGTCAAAGATGTAAACCTCCTTCCTCGGGTTATCAAGGAGGCTTTTCACATTGCGCGGACTGGTCGGCCGGGGCCGGTGTTGGTTGATCTCCCGGCGGATATATGCCTGCAGGCGGTCGGGAAGGTGGAATACCCCAGCAGGGTCGACCTCCCCGGTTATAAACCGACGTACCGGGGTCACCCCCTCCAGGTGGCTCGAGCAGCCACGGCCATCCAGGAAGCGAAACGCCCGGTGCTTTGTGCCGGTGGTGGTGTCATTAGTTCCGGTGCTTCCGAGGAACTCCTGACCCTGGCAGAACGGGCTGCAATTCCGGTTACGATTACCATGATGGGTATCGGTGCTTTCCCGGCAACACACCCCCTCTTTTTGGGGATGCTGGGACTCCATGGTCTACCGCCTGCCAATCATGCCGTCATGGGCGCGGACCTTCTCTTGGCCGTGGGGGTTCGTTTTGGCAACCGGGTAACAGGGAAGGTGGATATCTTTGCCCACCAGGCTAAAGTCGTTCATATCGATATCGACCCGGTGGAGATTGGGAAGAACGTACCGGTCGACATCCCGATCGTTGGTGATGCCAAGCTGGTCCTAAGGGACCTCCTGGAGCGGGTGCATCCGGTAGAAAAGGTCCAAAGGCAGGGCTGGTTCGACCAAATAGAAAGGTGGAAAACCAGCTATCAAGGCTCCATGGGAGCCGGGGTGGAAAAGAAAGCTTCCAACGAAAAAGGGAAAAGACTGAAAGGCCGGTGGGTTGTCGAACGCCTGAACCAGATCCTGGGTAAAGAAGGGATTATCCTGACGGACGTGGGACAGCACCAGATGTGGGCGGCACAACTTGCCCTCAGGGAACGTGCCCGGTCCTTCATTTCCTCGGGTGGCTTGGGTACCATGGGGTTTGGGCTTCCGGCTGCCATTGGTGCCAAGTTGGGATGCCCGGATGAAGAAGTGGTTCTCATTACCGGTGACGGTGGTTTTCAGATGAACATGCAGGAGCTTTCTGTGGCTGCAAAGCTGGGGCTCAACCTGAAAATCTTCATTCTTAACAACCATTCCTTGGGCATGGTTCGACAACTCCAGGAGTTTTACTACAACAAGGAGTATTACAGTATCGAGTTATCAGACCTACCAGACATGGTGAAGCTGATCGAGGCCTTTGGTGGTACCGGGTTCAGGGTGGATGACCCGGCAGAGGTTGATGATGCCATCAAGAGGGCCTTGGCAAGCGAGGCTCTGACCCTGGTAGATTTCCTCGTCGATCCCAACGAAAACGTGTATCCCATGGTACCGAGAGGAAAAGGGATCGATGAAATGATTGGGGGGTGAAGGGATGAGGCACACGGTGACGGCGTTGGTGGAAAACAGCCCTGGAGTCTTGACCCGGGTGGCGGGTTTGTTCAGCCGTCGGGGCTTCAATATTGATAGCCTGGCGGTGGGTGTTACAGAGGATCCGCGAATTTCCCGGATGACCATCGTCGTTGAGGGGAGCGAGGCCACCCTGGAACAATTGACCAAACAGTTGAACAAACTGATCAACGTTATTAAGGTCACTGACCTAAAAGACTCGGAATCGGTAGCAAGGGAACTGGCCTTGGTAAAGATAGCTGTGGAACCGGCCCAGCGCGCGCAGATTACCCAGTTGGTAGATATCTTCCGGGGCAAAATCATCGACATGGGTCGGCAGAGTGTAATCGTAGAACTGACGGGTGACGAAACAAAGGTCGACGCTTTCTTGAATCTAGCGCGGGATTTTGGTATCAAGGAAGTGGTAAGAACCGGGAGAATTGCCATGGCCCGGGGCATGAAATCCATGGAGTACCAGAAGGAGGAAAAGCAAAATGGCCAAAATATACTATGATGCTGATGCGAACCTCGATCTGCTGAAAGGGAAGACGGTGGCTGTCATCGGGTACGGCAGCCAGGGGCATGCCCATGCTCTCAATCTCAAGGACAGCGGCATTGATGTCATTGTCGGGCTCAGGCCGGAAGGCCGGTCCTGGAAGGTTGCCCAAGGTGATGGGCTGGAGGTAGTCACCTTTGACGAGGCAGCCCGCAGGGGAGATGTCATCTCCATTCTTATTCCCGACGATAAGCAGCCCTTTGTGTTCAATGAATACATCCTTCCCCACTTAACTGAAGGCAAGTCCCTGGTGGTGGCCCACGGATTCAACATACTCTACTACCAGATTGAGCCGCCCCAGAACATCGATGTTTTCATGATTGCTCCCAAATCACCGGGCCACATCATGAGGCGGATGTTTGAGGAAGGGGCCGGGGTCCCCGGGTTACTGGCCGTGCACCAGGACTGTACTGGGAAGGCTAAAGAATTGGCTCTGGCTTACGGCAAGGGTGTGGGTTGTACCAGGGCCGGAGTGATTGAAACCACCTTCCGGGAAGAAACCGAGACTGACCTTTTCGGGGAACAGGTAGTCCTTACCGGTGGTGTCTCGGAGCTCATCAGGGCGGGTTTTGATACCCTGGTAGAAGCCGGCTACCAGCCCGAAATCGCTTATTTCGAGTGTCTCAACGAACTGAAGCTCATCGTGGACCTGATGTTTGAAGGTGGTATTACCTGGATGAGATACTCGGTGAGTGATATCTGTGAGTACGGGGACCTGACGGTCGGGAAGCGGGTCATCACTGACGAAACCAGGGCCGAAATGAAGCGCATCCTGGCTGATATTCAATCGGGTCGCTTTGCCAGGGAATGGGTATTGGAGAACCAGGCCAACAGGCCTGTATTCAAGACCCTGGCCAAGAAGGAAGCCAACCACCTCATCGAACAGGTTGGGAAGAAATTGAGGGCCATGATGCCTTGGTTAGATGCCAAGGAGGTGGAAGAATAGAGGGGTCAAGGAAGAGGCAGGAGCACTGGTTTGAACAGGTGATAATCTGATCAACCCCAAAGGCAGTGATGGGGAGAGTAAGCAGCCCAAGGGCCGGATACAGAGAGCCGCCGGGGACGCTGAGAGGTGGTACCGGTTGGGTTGCCGAAGATCCCCCCGGAGCTTCACGCTGAAACCTGAACCGGGAGTAGGTTGTGACGGAAACCTTAATGGGCCCCCGTTACCGGGCCCGGGTATAAGGCGACCACCGGCCCCAATAGTGGAGAGAGGGGAATATTTACGGTGAAGCCCTGTACCTGGTGAGGCCGCAGCCGCGAGGCTGTGGTGAAGTAGGGTGGTAACGTGTGGTAAACCCTCGCCCCTACCCAAGGGACGGGGGTTTTTGTTTTGCAGCGAGGTTAAAATCTAAAAGCCATGAACCAAATACTGCTGGAGGTGACTTAGCCCATGAGGATGACTGGTGCTGAGATGTTAATGGAAAGCCTGAAGCGGGAAGGGGTGGACACCATCTTCGGGTACCCCGGGGGAGCGGTTCTATATATCTACGATGCCTTGGCCCGTTCTTCGATTCGCCACGTGTTGGTTCGCCACGAGCAGGCGGCAGCTCATGCTGCCGACGGTTACGCCCGTGCCACCGGGAAAGTGGGGGTTTGCCTGGCTACTTCCGGTCCAGGAGCCACCAACCTGGTGACTGGGATCGCAACTGCCCATATGGACTCTGTCCCCCTGGTGGCCATCACCGGGCAGGTAAATACCAGCTTGCTGGGACGGGACAGTTTTCAGGAGGCGGATATTACCGGGATTACCATGCCCATTACCAAGCACAGTTTTCTGGTCAAGGAGACGCGCCAGATCGGGCCGGTGGTTCGGGAAGCCTTTCACATTGCCAGGTCAGGTAGGCCTGGGGTGGTGGTTGTGGATCTGCCGAAGGATGTCACTGCCAGGGAGGATGATTTTTCCTACCCGCCCGCCGTCTCCCTGGGCCAAAAGGAGGGAACAGGGGACGACCAAATCGACTGGGAGGACATCCAAAGGCGGATTATTAACGCTGAGCGTCCCGTGATTTGTGCGGGAGGGGGGATCGTGATCTCCGGGGCTGAAGAACAGCTCAGAAAATTCGCTGAAACACTGCGCGTCCCGGTGACGACCACCCTGATGGGGCTGAGTGCTTTTCCTGCTGACCATCCTTTGAGTTTGGGAATGCTAGGAATGCATGGTACCCGCTACGCTAACTATGCCATCATGGAGGCTGACCTGCTGGTGGCCATTGGGGTCAGGTTTGATGACCGGGTAACAGGTAACATAGAATCTTTCGCCCCAAATGCCACCATTATCCACATTGACGTCGATCCGGCGGAGATCGGAAAGAATGTCTCTCCCGGTCTCGCCGTGGTACAAGATGCCGGCGAGGCTTTGAGCCGGCTCATGAAGGGCTTACCGCGCGCGGGGAAGGAAGCCAGGAACGGGTGGCTGGGCGAGATCAAGTCCTGGAAAGAGTCTAACCCGCTGAAATACAAGGACTCTGATGAAGTGATTAAGCCCCAGAAGGTGGTCGAGGAGATCAGCAGGATTACCGGTGGGGAGGCGGTGGTCAGCACCGATGTTGGCCAACACCAGATGTGGGTGGCCCATTACTACTGCTTTCACCGGTCCCGCAGCTTTCTGACCTCCGGTGGGCTGGGTACAATGGGCTACGGACTTCCGGCCGCCATCGGGGCTCAGTTCGGCCGACCTGAGAGCACCGTGGTGGCGGTTTTGGGTGACGGTGGCTTCCAGATGAATTCCCAGGAACTGGCTACGGTGGCCCTTTACCAGCTTCCCATCAAGATCTGTCTTCTCAACAACGGCTTCCTGGGGATGGTACGCCAGTGGCAGGAACTCTTCTTTGAGGGGAGATACTCGGCAGTGGACATGGGGGGGAACCCAGACTTCGTGCGCCTGGCCGAGGCGTATGGATTAACGGCAAGAAGGGTAACGGCTGCCAGGGAGGTTACCTCTGCCCTGGAATGGGCTTTCGAGGAGCGGGGTCCGGTACTGGTTGAGTTTGCGGTTGATCCCCTCGAAAACGTCTACCCCATGGTTCCGGCGGGAGGCACCCTCAGGGAAATGATCGGTTGAGGGAATGTGAACGAAGGAATTAACTTGTCGGAGGAGAAGATGAATAGCGTGAAGCACCAGTACCAGGGTAAGTGATGGAGCTTTATGGGGTGAGGTGTGTTCTACATTGCTGGAAAGAAGAGTTCTCGGCCAGTTGGGGATCAAGGTCACCGAGCTGTGCCTGGGTGTCTTGCCCATGGGTCCCCTCCAAGCCGATAAACCCCGGGGGCATTGTGTTCAGCTCATCCGAATGGCCCTGGACCTGGGGATAAACTTTATCGACACTGCGGAAGTGTACGGAACCCAGGAGTATGTCGGGGAAGCCCTGCATGGTTACCAGGGGCAGGTCGTTGTGGCCACTAAGTCAAATGCGGCTACCTATGATGACATGAGGGCATCGGTGGAGAGGTCCCTGCAGGAGCTTGGGGTTAACTGTATTGATATCTACCATCTCCACGCTGCCCGCGTGACACCCGAGGTGTTTAGGGAGAGGGAAGGAGCTTTGGAGTGCCTGAAGGAGTTCAAGGCCAGAGGCCAGATACGGGCCATCGGGGTTTCCACCCACGTGGTCGGGGTGGTGGAAGCGGCGGCCCGGTGTGACGACATTGATGTCATTTTCCCCATCATTAACACGGCCGGTATTGGTATCGTGGGGGGTACCCGCGAGGACATGGTCCGGGCAATAGAGACAGCGGCCAGGGCGGGTAAGGGGCTTTACGCCATGAAGGCCCTTGGGGGAGGACACCTGGCTGACGACCCGGTGGAAGCCTTTGGGTTCGTGCGTGGGATCCCTGGGATCAGTGCCGTGGCTGTCGGGGTAGTTAGTGAAAAGGAGCTGGATGTGGACTACCGAATTTTCACCGGGCAACCGGTAGCCGGCAGTGAGACCGGGCGGGCCAGAAAAAGGCTTTTGGTTATGAGTTTTTGCCAGGCCTGTGGGAAGTGTGTGGAGGTATGTCCGAACGGGGCCCTCAGCCTGGGCGAGGACCGGGCTGTTGTTGATCCAGCCAAGTGCATACTTTGCGGGTACTGCAACCCGGTATGCCCCCAGTTCGCCATCCGACTAATCTAGGTGGCTTGGCGGGCCGACGAGTGGGGACCACGGGCTGTGAAGGGTCAGGGCTGGTTCCGGGCCAAAGGTTGGTTACACCCGGAAAACTGCAAGGGGAAATGCGGTAGAGTAAGGGGACAGGGTAAAGGGTAGGAGGAGAAAGAGGCCCAGGTCGGGAACGAAGGGGATGAAAAAGATTTGTCTGGTTGATAAATTGTAACCGGGGGGATGGGAACGGCATGGTAACCCTGACCGAGGAACAAGAGCTGATTCAGGGGATGGTAAGGGAATTTGCCCAGGCAGAGGTAGCCCGGCGGGCACGGGAGATTGATGAAAAGGACGAGTTTCCACGTGATATCTGGGAGAAGATGGGGGAACTCGACCTTTATGGACTACCTTACCCTGAAGAATACGGAGGGGCGGGAGCGGGATACCTGGCCAATGTCCTGGCCATCGAGGAATTGGTGCGGGTATCCATGTCGGTAGGTGTAATTCTTTCGGTGCACGGGTTATGTGAAGAGGCAATCTGGGCCTTTGGAACCCAGGAGCAGAAAAAGAAATACCTGACGGCCCTGGTGCGAGGGGATTGCATCGGCTGTTTTGCCTTCACCGAGGCAGCCACTGGTTCCGATCCTAAGGCCATCCAAACCACTGCCCTTCCCGATGGGGACGAGTACATATTGAAGGGCTCCAAGGTCTTTATCACCCATGCCACAGTTGCCGACATCGCCATTATTTTTGCCCGGGATGAGACCGAGAAGGTCAGTGCTTTTATCGTTGATACCTCTGCCCCAGGCTACTCGACCGGCCGGAAGGAGGAGAAACTGGGGCTGCGCGGCACTGAAACGGCCGAAATCATCCTTGACGAAGTCAGGGTTCCCAAAAGCAACCTTCTCGGGGAAAAGGGCAAAGGCTTCCAGGTCCTCCTTGACGTGATCAGTGCCGGTAAGTTGAACATCTCAGCGCAGGCCGTCGGCATTACCCAGGCTGCCCTGGACGCATCGGTTGATTATGCCCAGAAGCGGACGGCCTACGACCGTCCCATCGCCAGGTTTCAGACCATTCAGTGGTTGCTGGCTGAGATGGCTGCCCGGCTCGAGGCGGCTCGCTGGCTTACTTACCGGGTCGGTTACCTGAAGGACCAGGGCAGAAATATCTCAGCAGAAGCGGCCAAGGCCAAGTTGTTTACTTCCCAGGTCGCGGTACAGGCTACGAGTGATGCCATGCAGATCCACGGGGCCTACGGGTATTCAAAGGATTACGTGGTGGAAAGGCTCTACCGGGACGCCAAGATAACCCAGATCTACGAAGGGACTTCCGAGATCCAAAGGGTGATTGTCGCGTCGTCCTTACTTGAACAGGGACTATAAGCAAGTACTTCTACGAAAATGTCCCCACGGCGCCGGCCTTCCTTTGCGGCGTCACGCTCACCGAATAGTTGTCATGAACCTCGGCGGCTCCGGGCCGCAGCCACAAACTCGCGGTGGCTGCGGCTGGT
>ENA-OSAE01000396-OSAE01000396.1-marine-sediment-metagenome-genome-assembly--contig:-NODE-396-length-19205-cov-16.186527_pt1 | contig 19205 bp, 19 predicted proteins | sample MGYA00237870_ERZ529317 | MGnify/ENA primary metagenome ERZ529317 (study PRJEB26369, sample SAMN03142812) | marine sediment metagenome | biome: marine; feature: borehole; material: sediment... | reverse complement strand
GGACCGGCGGGTCGTCGAGGCGGCGCGGGAGGCCGCCCTGGAGACCGGGGCCGCCATCGAGGTCGTGACGGACCCGCTCGAGGCCGTCCAGGGGGCCGACGTCATCTACGCCGACGTCTGGACCAGCATGGGCCAGGAAGCGGAGCGCGAAGAGAGGGTCAAGGCGCTGACCCCCTACCAGGTCAACCCGGCCCTCATGGCCGCCACCGGCAAGCGCGGCACCGTCTTCATGCACTGCCTGCCGGCCCACCGCGGTGAAGAGGTGACCGACGAGGTCATCGACGGGCCGGCCTCGATAGTCTTCGACCAGGCGGAGAACCGCCTCCACACCCAGAAGGCCATCCTGGCCCTTGTCATGTGAGCCGGCGGGCCGGCCGCGCCGGACCAGGGGCGGTCGGCCGGCCGGTCCTCCAAGCGGGTCCCCGTTCCCGGACGCGGGGGCCCTGCCGCAGAGAATCCGGGGAGAGCCAGAAGGGGGAGAAGAGACTTGGCTAAGAGGACGCGCGTCCTCATCATGGGCGCGGCCGGCCGTGACTTCCACAACTTCAACGTCTTTTTCCGCACCAACCCCGCCTTCGAGGTGGTGGCCTTCACCGCCACGCAGATACCGAACATCGAGGGGCGGGTCTACCCCGCCGAGCTCGCCGGTGAGCTCTATCCCGAAGGGATCCCCATCCACGCCGAGGAAGAGCTGCCCCGGCTCATCAAGGACCTGGGGGTCGACCAGGTCGTCTTCGCCTACAGCGACGTGTCCCACGAGTACGTCATGCACAAGGCCTCCACGGTCCTGGCCGCCGGAGCCGACTTCGTCCTCCAGGGCCCGCAGGCGACGATGCTCGAGTCGAAGAAGCCGGTCGTGGCCGTCTGCGCCGTCCGGACCGGGTCCGGGAAGAGCCAGACGACCCGGCGCGTGAGCGAGATCCTCAAGGACGCCGGCAAGAAGGTCGCCGTCGTCAGGCACCCCATGCCGTACGGGGACCTGGTCAGGCAGGCCGTCCAGCGTTTCGCCGTCTACGACGACCTGGACCGGCACGAGTGCACCATCGAGGAGCGCGAGGAGTACGAGCCACACCTCGACCGGGGGAGCGTCGTCTACGCCGGTGTCGACTACGAGGCCATCCTCCGCCGGGCCGAGGAGGAGGCCGACGTGATCCTCTGGGACGGCGGGAACAACGACGTGGCCTTCTACCGTCCTGACATCTACATAACCGTCGCCGACCCCCACCGCCCCGGCCACGAGACGGCCTATCATCCCGGGGAGACGAACCTGCGTCTGGCCGACGTCGTCGTCATCAACAAGGTCGACACGGCCCGCCCCGAGGATGTCGCCGCCGTCCGGCAGAGCATCGCCGCCGCGAACCCGGAGGCGGTCGTCATCGAGGCCGCCTCACCGGTGACCCTCTCCGGAGACGGTGAGAGCCTGAGGGGCCGGAAGGTCCTCGTCGTGGAGGACGGCCCGACCCTCACCCACGGGGAGATGCCCTACGGCGCCGGGACCATCGCCGCCCGCCGCCACGGGGCCGAGCTCGTCGACCCGCGCCCCTACGCCGTCGGGTCCATCGCGGAGACCTTCCGGAAGTACCCGCACATCGGCCCGCTCCTGCCCGCCATGGGCTACGGGTCCTCGCAGGTGGGTGAACTCGCGGAGACCATCGCCAAGACCCCGGCCGACGTGGTCGTCATCGGGACGCCCATCGACCTCCGCCGCGTGATCGAGCTCTCCAAGCCGGCCGTCCGGGTCCGCTACGAGCTCGAGGAGACCGGGAGCCCGACCCTGGCCGACGTCCTGGCGCCGCTCCTGGAGTGAGGGGCAAGGACCCCGCGGGTCCGGGAGAGCGTCCGAGAGGGAAGCCTGCCGGAAAGGAGGGGGAGGCCGTGGTGTCGTCTTCCGGCGCCAGGCTCATCGCCTACTGCGGGAACGACTGCGGGGAGTGTCGTGTGAGGTCGGCCACCCTGCGAGGAGACAGGGCCGCTCTCGAGGCCGTGGCCAAGGCCTGGTCGAAGGCTGTCGGACGCCCGCTCGACCCGGAGGAGGCCCGGTGCTGGGGCTGTCGGGTGGACGGCGTTCTCCTGTCCCACTGCGAGATCTGGAGGTGCGCCGGGGAGAAGGGGCTCGAGTCGTGTGCCTTCTGTCCCGACGGTCCCTGTGCGGACCTGCGGGGCGTCCTGGAGCGCCATCCTGAGAGGGAGGAAAGGCTCGGTCGACTGCGCCGTGAGGCGGACGGCGGCCGTCCGGCGGCCCCCGGGTCGGTATAGGTCTTCGAGGGCCCAGCCAATACTAGCCCCCGGAGGCGGGGCGGATTGGCTAGGCAAAGGCCGACACGGATCGTCATCATGGGGGCCGCCGGGCGGGACTTCCACAACTTCAACGTCTTCTTCCGGGGCAACCCCGACTTCGAGGTCGTCGCCTTCACGGCGACGCAGATCCCGGACATCGCCGGACGGGTCTACCCGCCCGAGCTGGCCGGGCCCCAGTACCCGCGGGGCATCCCGATCGTCCCTGAAGAGGAGCTTCCCCGTCTCGCCCGCGAGCGCGGCGTCGAGCGCGCCGTCTTCGCCTACAGTGATGTCTCCCACCTTCACGTGATGCACACGGCCTCCCGCTGCCTGGCGAACGGGCTCGACTTCTGGATCCTCGGGCCGGAGGCGACCATGCTCCGGGCCCCGCGGCCGGTGGTCGCCGTCACCGCCGTCAGGACCGGGGTCGGCAAGAGCCAGACGACCCGGCGCATCGTGAGCCTCCTCCGCGAGCGGGGCGTCGAAGTGGTCGTTGTCAGGCACCCGATGCCCTACGGCGATCTACGAGCCCAGGCCGTCCAGCGTTTCGCCACGTACGAGGACCTCGACCGCCACGACACGACCATCGAGGAGCGGGAGGAATACGAGCCCCACATCAGTCGCGGTGTCGTCGTGTACGCGGGCGTGGACTACTCGGCCATCCTCGAGCGGGCGGCCGAAGAGGCCGACGTCATCGTCTGGGACGGGGGGAACAACGACCTCCCCTTCTACAGGCCGGACCTCCACATCGTCCTCGTCGACCCCCACCGCCCCGGCCACGAGACGGCCTACCACCCCGGTGAGGCGAACCTCCGCGTGGCCGACGTGGTCGTCATCAACAAGGTCGACACGGCCCGCCCCGAGGGGGTCGAGAGCGTGCGCAAGGCGGCCCAGCGGGTGAACCCGCGCGCGATGGTCATCGAGGCGGCCTCACCCATCCTGGTCGAGGACCCCGGGGCCGTCCGGGGCCGGCGTGTCCTGGTCATCGAGGACGGGCCGACCCTGACCCACGGCGGCATGACCTACGGGGCCGGGGTCATCGCGGCGCGGAAGTTCGGGGCCGCCGAACTGGTCGACCCGAGGCCCTACGCGGTGGGGAGCATCCAAGACGCCTACTCCCGCTACGAGGTAGGCACCCTCCTCCCGGCTATGGGCTACGGACCGTCGCAGATGAAGGACCTCGAGGCGACCGTGGCCGCCACTCCGGCCGACCTGGTCATCATCGCCACACCCGTCGACCTGCGCCGGGTCATCCGCCTCGACAAACCCTCCGTGAGGGTCAGCTACGAACTGGAGGAGATCGGTCGCCCGGACCTCGGCGACGCCCTCGACCACTACCTCGCCGACCTGCTCGAGGCGAAGACCCCGGCCACGCGGCGTCCTGTGCCTGAAGAGGGCGAAGTCCATCCCCCCAGCCGACCCCCCGGGCCGGAGGTGCCGACCTGGCCTCCAGGCTAGGACCGTGGCCTTCGCCGACTACCTTCTCGTCGCGGCCAAGACGGCAGGTTTCTTCGCTCTCAGTCTCACGGTCTTCCGCCTCATGGGGAAGCGCACTCTCGGCGACCTGGAACCTCTCGACTTCGTGGTCGTCCTCGCCATCGCCGAGATCGTCGGCGCCCCTCTCGCCGACCCGGAAGTGCCCGTCCTTCCCGCCGTCGTCGCCGTCCTGACCCTCGCCTCGCTCCAGATAGGCTTGGCCCACGCCGTCCTGCGGAGCCGGCGGGCCGCGGAGCTGCTCGAAGGAAAACCGCTGCCTCTGGTCGAAGGGGGGCGCGTCCTCAGGCACAACCTGCGCAGGGCCAAGATGACCGAGGAGGAGCTCCGTGAGCGCCTGCGGGAGAAGGGCTTCCTGGACCCGGCAGACGTCGAGCTGGCCCTGCTCGAGACGGACGGCATGCTCTCGGCCCTGCCGCGTCCCGAGGTCACTCCGGTCACACCGCGCTACCTGGGCCGTGAGTCCTCCACGGTGGTGGCCTTGATGGGTAGGCCCGTCGAGGACGGGCTTCGGGAGGCCGGTCTGTCGGCGGCGGAGCTGAGGCGGCGGCTCAGGTGTCGGGGGGTCCGGCTCCGCGACACCGAGGAAGTCCTCATCGGTCCCGACGGAAGGCTCCACCTGACCCTGGCACCCGGGTCCGCTTCGGCACGCCGAGGGACCCGCCGGGCGCGCGGCCTGCGGTCGGGAGGTCGGAAGCGGAGGGGTAGGCGATGAACCTCAAGGTTCTTCTTACGACTTTTGCTCTGATCTTCGTCGCCGAGCTCGGGGACAAGACCCAGCTCACCACGATGCTCCTCGCCGCGCAGTCCAGGGCCCCGGTGTCTGTCTTCGCCGGGGCGGCGCTCGCCCTGGCGGCCTCGACCCTCCTCGGTGTGGTGCTGGGGACGGCCATCACCGAAATCGTGCCGCTGCGCTATGTCCGTCTCGGTGCCGGGGTGTTCTTCGTCCTGGTCGGCGTCTTCCTCATCCTCGGACGGGGCTGACTCGGACCGGCGGGCTGCGGCCTGAGGCGGACCTCGGAACACGACGCAGGGGGCTTCGTTAGTAGGGGAGAGGCGGAGCCTGTTGGTCCATAGCCCCGAGCAGGATGCAATCGATTTGCGCCTCGTCGAGCGCTGTCAGCGGGGACACGCCGACGCCTTCAGGGAGCTTGTCGACCGCTACCAGGCGCGCATCTTCAACATGGCCTACCGCATGTTGCATAACCGGGAGGAGGCCGAGGACATAACCCAGGAGGCCTTCCTCAACGTTTTCAGGGCCATCGACAGCTTCAAGGGAGACCGGTTCTCGCCGTGGATCTACAAGATAGCCTCCAACCTCTGTCTGGACCACCTGCGGCGGCGGCGCCTGCCCACCGTCTCTCTGGACGCCCCGGTCAACGCCGACATGGACGTCGCCCGCGAGATAGCCGACAACACCAGTCTCCCCGAGGAGGAGGCCCTCTCCGAAGCCTTGGGCATCGACATCCAGCGGGCCATCGACAGCTTGCCCGAAAGGTACCGGGTGGTCACCGTCCTGCGTCACATAGAGGACCTTAGCTACGAGGAGATAGCCGAGGTGCTGGGAATCCCCTTGGGAACCGTCAAGACGCGCCTCTTCCGCGCCAGGGAGATGCTCCGCGAGCGGTTGAGTGACAGCCTCTGAACGAAGCAGATCAGCGCCCGGTCGGGAGAACGGGAGGATGGAAAGGCGGATGGAGTGCGCTGAGGTCTACAATTGGCTGCAGGCCTATCTCGACGGCGGGGTGACGGCGGAGCAGGAGCGAGCCGTGGAAGCGCACATCCGGGCCTGTCCCCGCTGTCGGCGGCGTCTAGTCGAGCTCGCCCGGGCGGTGAACGCGCTTGAGCGGTCGGAGGACCTTTCCCCGCGCCCCGAGTTCACCCGGCGCCTGTACGAGCTCCTTGAGCGCGAGACCGGCCGCCCGCCCGGCCCCAAGAGGAAGGGAAGAGCCCCGGGCGGATAGACCTCCGGCCCCCGTCCCAGACTAGGAGCGGAGGCGGGGTGGCGGGCCCCGGCCCTCCCTGCCCGAGACGCCCACCCGGGAGGCCGGAGATGACGGCGGCTCTGAGCTCGCTCGTGTGGATCGCCTTTCTCGCCCTCACCCTCCTCCTCCCCTGGCTGCGCCAGCGTAGGGTCGAGATGGCCCGGGTGGCCGCCATCCGCGACCTCCAGGCGGCCAGGGGCTCGCGCGTCGTCCTGCTCATCCACCGGCAAGAGTCCCTGAGCTTCCTGGGGTTCCTCTTCTCCCGGCACATCACCATCGAGGACTCGGAGCAGGTCCTGCGGGCCATCCGGATGACCCCCGACGAGACGCCCCTCGACCTGATCATCCACACGCCCGGGGGCCTCGTTCTCGCCGCCGAGCAGATTGCCAGGGCCATCAAGAACCACCCGGCCCGCACCACCGTCTTCGTCCCCCACTACGCGCTGTCCGGCGGCACCATGCTGGCCTTGGCCGCCGACGAGATCGTCATGGACGAGAACGCCGTCCTGGGTCCGGTCGACCCTCAGATAGGCTCGTTCCCGGCGGCTTCCATCCTGGCCGCTGTGGCCAGGAAGGACCCGAACCGCCTGGACGACCAGACCCTCATCCTCGCCGACATCGCCGAGAAGGCTGTCCGGCAGGTCAAGGAGGTCATCGAGGACATCTTGAGGCCCAAGCTCGAGCCTGAGGCGGCCCGGCGGCTGGCGGAGGTCCTCACGGAGGGTCGGTGGACGCACGACTACCCGATAACCTTCGAGCAGCTACAGGGTTTCGGGCTACCCGTCTCCAAGGAGATGCCCAGGCAGGTCTACAGGTTGATGGAACTCTTCCCGCAGCCGCCACAGCGGCGGCCTTCCGTGCAGTACGTGCCGTTCCCCACTCCGGCCGGGCGGGGCGAACGGGAGGAGGGCTGACCGCCAAGGCAGGTTTTCCTCTCTGGACCAGCGAAGTGTGGCCTGGCGCTTGGCCGGACGGAGCGGCCGGGCGGCCAGAAGCCCCCGGGAGGGTCCGAGTGATGAAGGAGAACACGGACGGCGACAAGGTGGCCCGCCTTGAGAAGCTCGTCGCCACCTGCACCGAGGTCATCCGGCGCGAGCCGCGGAACTGGGCGGCTTACCACGACATGGGTGTGGCCCTGCTGGAGCTCGGCCGCTACAAGGAGGCCGCCGAGGCTTTCGGCCACGCCCACGACCTGAACCGCCGGGACATCGAGGCCCTGCACCTGGCCGGTGTCGCCCTGGCCGAGATGAAGGAGTACGACCGGGCCATCGCGCGGTGGAAAGAGGTCATCAAGACCAACCCCGACCACGCCGCTTCACACTACTTCCTGGGCAAGGTCTACGCGCTCAAGGGGATGTGGGATGCGGCCATCCACGAGTTGAAGAAGAGCATCGAGATCAGCCCTGACACGAACCCGCCCCTGGCGTATCTCCACCTCGCAGAGGTCTACCTCATCCGCGGTCGACCGGACGCGGCCGTCGCGTGCTGGGAGAAGGCCCGCGACATCGCCCCCGACGACGCGGGGATACGGCAGAACCTCGGGGCGGCCTACCTGGACGCCGGACAGTTCGAGGAGGCCGTCGCCGAGTGCCGGGAGGCTGTGCGGCTGGGCGCCAAAAGCCCGAGCGTCGAACTCAACATGGGGATAGCCCTCATGAAGCTGGGGCGGGTCGACGAGGCCGTCTCCGCCTACCAGAGGGCCCTCGAACTGGACGACCGGGACCCCGAGCTCTACATGAACCTCGGTGAGGCCTACCTGGTGAAGGGTGACCTCGACGAGGCGGTCAAGACCTGGAGGAAAGCCCTTGACGTGGCTCCCGGCTACGCGGACGCACACCACAACCTTGGCGTCGCCTACCTCCGCCAGGGCCGTGTCGCCGAGGCCGTCCGCGAGTGGAAGAAGGTCCTGGAGATCGACCCCGACCACGTCAAGGCCCGCGTCAGCCTCGCCGCCGTCCGTGCCCAGGAAGGGCGTTTCGACGAGGCCATCGAGCAGTGGGAGGCCGTCCTGGAGGTCCACAAGGACAACCCGGACGTCTTGGCCAGCCTGGGGGAGCTTCACATAAGAAAGGGAGACTTCGGACAGGCCGTCGATTACGGCCGACAGGCGGTCATCGCCGCCCCGGGTCATCCCCGGGCTCTCTTCGTCCTCGGGCTGGCTCTGGCGAGACGGGGCGACCCGCGGGGGGCGCTCGACGCCTGGGCCAAGATGCACTCCAAGGACGAGGCCTTCATCAGCACCCAGGGCTCCACGGTGAGGGCGTGTCTGGACGAGGCGACGGTGAGGTCTCTGGAGCGTGAGGCGGAGAAGGGCCGCAACGCCCTCGACCCCGTCCTGGTCGAGAAAGTGCGCGAGCTCCACGGAAACGGCTAGCCGTCGACTCGTGTCGGGTGGGACGGCAGGTTGGAAGGCTCGATCCGCCCCCGCCGTCAGGGCGGCGTCTTCTCCTTCTCTGTGAAGGCCCTCAGTGTCGCCAGGACCAGAAGAAGCACGCCGAGGCCCTGGACGAGAGAGTGCCCGACGAACAGGGTCGCCCAGAGTCCGGTCATCACCCAGAGGGCGTACTCCACCAACACAAGGTCCAAGGACCTCCGCCCCTCCGCAGCGGACTTCGGCGTCATCTGTGGCCTTCTTCTCCTCTCTCCAGACCATGTCCTGGTCCCCCGGGTCTCCCGGGGAGGTCCTCAGACCGGCCGGCCGGGGCGGGTCCCTCCCGGGGCGCCGGTCCGGGTCCGGGCGGTGCGGAGGGAGGAGGCGGTTCCGAGGGGAAGAATAGGCCGACGAGGCAGGGGGTGCCGGGATGACAGACAGACCAGAGCGAGGACTGCTCATGGTCCTCACCGGAAACGGCAAGGGGAAGACCACCGCGGCCTTCGGCCAGGCCTTGCGGGCCATAGGACACGGGGCGAGAGTCCTCGTCATCCAGTTCATGAAGGGCAGTGACACCTACGGTGAGCTCAAGGCCGCCCGGAAGTACCTCGACGGCCTGCTCGTCGTGGAGCAGTACGGCCTTGACCGGTTCGTGGACAAGGACAATCCCCGGCCCGAAGACCTCGAGCTGGCCCGTCGGGGCCTTGAGCGGGCGCGCGAGGTACTGACAGGCGGAGAGTTCCCGCTGGTCATCCTTGACGAGATCAACGTGGCTCTCGACTTCGGCCTCCTTCCGCTCGAGGAGGTCCTCGAGGTCCTGTCGGCGAGGCACCCTTCGGTCGACGTGCTCCTGACCGGAAGGTACGCCCCGCCGGCCATCGTCCAGGAGGCGGACCTCGTCAGTGAGGTCCTGGACATCAAGCACCACTACGCCCAGGGGACCCCAGGGCGCCGGGGCATCGAGTTCTAGGTTTCCCGGCGGTGTCGTCGAGCGACAGGCAGGATTCCCTACCCTGGAGGAGAAGCCCGGCTCGTGAATTGGATACATTATCCCGGCCGGCCGCCGCCGCGTCCGGGACCCGCCGTGTGTGGCCCGGCTTGGAGGTACGGGGCATGAACATTCTCGAGGCAGAGGTAGTGGTCGTCGGGTCCGGCCTTGCCGGGTTGTCGGCGGCTCTGACCGTGGGTGAGGGTGGTCGTGAGGTCGTCCTCCTCACCGACGCGGCTGGCGGCGGGTCGTCCGGGGCCTCGGTCATGAGCGGGGGGAATTTCCGGGCTCCGGGGCCGGAGTACGCTTCAGAAGACATGTACCTCGATATCATCCGCGGCGGCGCCTACCTCCCCCAACGCTCCACGGTAAAGGTCCTTGTCGAGGATGCTCCGACGGTGAGGACCTTCCTCAGCCGATACGGGGTCGAGACGTCGGACACGCCGACCGGCTTCAGGGCCTTCCCGGGGGCGGAGGCCCCCGGCCGTCGTCTGCTGGACTGCCTGGAGCAGGCTCTGCCGGACACGGTGACAAAGGTGTCCGGATTCGCCTGGGAGGCCCTGCTGGGACGGGACGGCTCTGTCGAAGGCCTCCTCGCCTTCGACCGGGAGAAGGCCGGGTGGTTCGTCATAGCGTCGTCCCGGGTCATCGTGGCCACCGGGGGCGCTTCAGGCGTTTACCGCTACACCGACAACTCCCTCGGCGCCACCGGTGACGGTGTCGCTCTGGCCTTCCGGGCCGGCGCGCCCCTGGCCGACATGGAGTTCGTCCAGTTCTGGCCACTGGCCGTCGTGCAGCCCGGAGGCGGAGGGCGGTGTACCTGCCTCGGACCCGGCGAGATGTCGCGCGGGACGCTCCTGGACGGCAGGGGACGCGACATAACCGGCAAGGTCGGCCTGAGAGGTCTTGCCGACGGGCGTTCCGACCCGTCGAGGGTGTCGAGGCTGATTTACGAGGAGGCGACGTCCGCCTCCGGGCCGGGGCGGGACGGCACCGCTTCTGAGGACGTGCCTCTCAGGCTCCTGCCTGGAGAGGGCTCGCCCCGTACCTCGGGGGGCGCCTCCCTACCCGTGACCTGCGCCGCCCACCACACGATGGGCGGGGTCATCTGTGGGGACCACGGGCAGACCAGGGTCCCGGGCCTTTTCGTCGCGGGCGAGGTGGCCGCCGGCGCCCACGGAGCCTCGCGTCTCAGCGGGACGGGTCTGACCGAGGCCGTCGTCAGAGGTAGGCGGGCGGGAAGCCTGGTCCTAGCCTCCCTCCCGAGCCGAGGCGCCGGGGCAGGTGTGCCGGCCTCGGAGCTCACGCGGCAGGGCCGGGCCAAGATTCAGGCCGTGTCGGCTCTCCTCGAAGCGGACGACCCCGACGCCGTGAGGCCGCACGAGGCGAGGCGCCGCGTAGCCGAGGCGATGTGGAGGCATGTCGCTCTCGTCCGGTCCCGGGACAGCCTTGACGCCGCCCAGTCGGAGATCAACAAGATGAAGCGGGCCCTGCCGCTGAACGTCGACCTCTCGGACGGGGCGGAGGTGCACCAGGGCCTGAAGGTCCTGAACCTCCTGCTCGTCGCTGAGGCCATCACGCGGTCGGCCCGGTACCGGCGTGAAAGCCGCGGGGTCCACTACCGGAGCGATTTCCCTGGCCTGGACGAGGCCGAGGGACTCAGGCACGTGCGGGTCAAGCTCCTCACCGGCGAGATGAGCCTTGAGGTGAGTCAGGGCCTCGAACTCATGGAACCATGAAGGGCCCGCCGAGGTCCCATCCGGTCAAGCCGGAAGGAAGGTTTATCACGGCCCTCCGGCGAACTCTCACGGTTGCCGACCCGCATCCGGGCCGGTCTACTGTGTCAAGCGGGAGGAGTTGGGCCAGTGGGTAAATTCGCACGCGTCACAACCGGTATTCCGGGTCCCAAGTCGCGGGAGCTCATCGCAAAGAAAGAGAAGTTCGTCGCCGATGCCTTCACTCTCTATCTTCCGGCCGTCGTCGACAGGGCTAAGGGTGCCGTGTTCACCGATGTGGACGGCAACAGCTTCATTGACTTCTCCGGTGGGGTGGGCGTGCTGAACGTCGGCCACTGCCCCCCCGGGGTCGTGAAGGCCATCCAGGAGCAGGTCACCCGGTTCATCCACACCGACTTCAGCATCGTTCCCTACCAGTGCCTCATCGACCTCGCGGAGAAGCTGGCCGACCTTGCTCCGGGGCCCAGCCCGAAGAAGTGCGGGTTCTTCAACTCCGGGGCGGAGGCGGTCGAGAACGCGGTCAAGATCGCCCGCAAGCACACCAAGCGCAAGGCCATCATCACCTTCGAGTGCGCCTTCCACGGCCGCACCCTCATGGCCATGACCCTGACCAGCCGGGTGAAGCCCTACAAGGAGGACTTCGGTCCGTTCGCCCCGGAGGTCTACCGCATACCCTTTGCCTACTGCTACAGGTGTTCTTACGGACTCGAGTACCCCGACTGCGACCTGGCCTGCGCCGACGCCCTCGAGAGGTTCTTCACGACCACGGTGTCGGCCAGGGAGGTGGCGGCGGTCATCGCCGAGCCGGTGCAGGGTGAGGGCGGCTTCATCGTTCCTCCGGAGGGGTATCTGCCGCGGCTCAAGGACATCTGTGCCAAGCACGGCATCCTCTTGATCCTCGACGAGGTCCAGACCGGGTTCGGCCGGACGGGGACCATGTTCGCCAGTGAGCAGTTCGACGTGGAGCCTGACCTCATGCCGGTGGCCAAGTCCATCGCGGCCGGCATCCCGCTCAGCGGGGTGGTCGGGCGCCAGGAGGTCATGGACAGCCCCGAGGACAGCACCATCGGCGGCACCTACGTGGGCAACCCTGTCGGCTGCGCGGCGGCCCTGGCCGTCATCGAGCAGATCGAGCGTGAGGGTCTCCTCGAGCGGTCCAAGGCCATCGGCCGGCGTCTCACCGAGGCCTTCCGCGGCTTCCAGGAGTCCTACCCCTTCATCGGTGATGTCCGGGGGCTGGGGGCCATGGTCGCCATGGAGTTCGTCAAGGACCCGAAGACCAAGGAGCCGGCTCCGGAGGTGACCACGGCCGTCGTCGACGCGGCCATGAAGAGGGGCCTGCTCCTGCTCAAGGCCGGCGTCTGGGGCAACTGCGTGCGCGTGCTCTGCCCGCTGGTCATCACCGACGAGCAGCTCGAAGAGGCCATCGGGATCATCGGAGAAGCCCTGGCCGAGGCGGCGCGGTGACGTGAGGAGGACATAGGGGGGAAGGAGAGACCCGCGCGCACGAGCGGCGCGGGAGGCGCGGGTGCGTCCGTGCGGGTCCCGGAGAAAGAGAGAGAGGAAGGGAGGCCGACAGGCCTCCCTTCTCGCTTGCCGGCCGTCCCGGTCGGTCTCGAGGCCCGGCCGGCGGCGGGGTCAAGGTCAGCGGCCTGCATCTGACGGCCCGCGGGCCGCCGGGGCCGTCTCCCACCGTGGGGCCAGCCCGGGCACCCTCCTCAGGACGAGGTCGAGGAGAAGGGCGTAGGCAGGTATGGTCAGGGCCTGGCTGACGACGCGGGGCGGGAGAATGACCTGCCACGGCATGCCGAAGAGGCTCTGGAGGAAGTAGGGGACAAGAAGAACGGAGGTTATCGTCTGCCCGAATGTTATGGCCCCCAGGAGCAGGCCGAGGCTCGGCGGAGCGCCCGCCTTCGTCCTGGCCGCAGAGATGAAGAGAGCGGGAAGCGCGCCGGTGAGAGCCGAGGTCAGGGTGAAGTGCGGCATGTAGGGTCCCATGGGTGACATGACGAAGCCGACCACGTCGGCGATGGCGCCGACGGCCGCTCCGGCCAGGGGGCCGTAGAGGACACCGGCCATGATGATGGGGAACCCGCCGAAGCCGATACGGATACCCTCCACCCCGAGCAGGGCGATGCGGACGCTGGCGAACCGGGTGAGCACGACGGACAGGGCGATGAGAAGGCCAAGATAGGCGAGCCGCCTCGTACGGCTACCCAAACAAAACACCTCCTTCCTCATGGCGCGGCAGGCCACACCAGAAGACGGAGGTCTTTGATGTGGCAGCGGAAGCGGTGTCCCATCGCAGACCGTAGGACCCGGCCTTTCGTCCAGGGGCGACTTCCCATCCCCTGGCACTTGACGCGGAAACACCTACTCTGCCACGTGCCAGTTCTTTTTGGGGTTTCAAGGAACCCGTTCTGCCGTGTTCAGGTTAGCATCCTTCCCTCAGACCCGTCAACGAGGGTGCGGTGACCGGCGGGCGGGACCGGGCCGGCGCGCCGCCGGCGGACCCGGTGAAGGAGCCCCGCGGCGGCGAGGGCCAGGCCGGCGGCGAGACACAGGCCCACCCGGCCCAGCGTCTCCTCGGAGACGAAGAGACCGCCGACACCGTGGTACAGGTTGTTCCCGCGTCGAAGGTCGAGGACCTTGAAGGCCGGGTCGATCTCGATACGGACGGGCCGGCCGGGGAGGTCCACGGAATGCCGCCCCTGTCCCCGGGTGAGGAAGGTGAAGGTCGAACCGTCCCGGCAGGTGACGCAAACTTCGACCTGCGGGAAGGAGCCGCCCCCGGCGTCTTCTAGGACGAACTCCAGGACGACGCCGCCGTTGTTCCGCCGGGCCGCGGCGACCTCCTTGAGGCAGAAGTCGACCGTCTCCGTCCCGTCCACCCACCGAGCGATGTAGCTCTCAAGGTAGGCCCGGTTCGGACTCTTCCGGGCGGCCTCCGCGATGAGCCGGGCCAGGTCGGCCGATGACGGCTGCCTTCCGGCGTAGTCGAGGGCGAAAGAGCGGAGCAACCCGGCGAAGACCTCGTCTCCGAGCAGGAACCTCAGCATGTGGAAGACCCAGGCGCCCTTCTCGTAAATCAGACTGTCGTGCCAGTCCTCCGTCCTGACGTTGGCCTCCCGGATGGACCACCCCGGGTGCCGGACGGCGTCCGGCCTGTAGACCTCTGCCTTCTCCCTCATCTGACGGACGAGTTCCGCATGTCCGTCCCGTGCCTCGCCGTAGAGGGCCTCGCTGTAGGTCGCCAACCCCTCCCAGAGGTACCATTCGGGGTCTTCGCGGACGGGGACGACCTCACCCCACCACTGGTGGGATATCTCGTGGGCCAGGAGCTCTCTCGGGCCGGCCTCTGTCTCGGGGTCGTAGAGCGAGGTCTTGTCGAGCAGGATGAGGCTCCGTGCGGAAAGACCGCCGAAGTAGAACCGGCTGACCTCGACCAGCGTCAGGTTCGGGTAGGGGTAGGGCCCGAAGGCCTCGCTGAAGAAGTCGAGCATCCTCTCGGCCTCCCGCAGGTACGCGGCAGCGTGCTCCGCGCCGAGAGGGTAGAAGAAGGTCCGGAGGGTCACTCCACGGGCGGTGGTCAGGACGGCGGTCCTGTACGGACCTGCGGCAAGGTAGAGCTCTGCGGGAGGGTCGACAGCCCAGGAGAACGACCGGGAGTCGTCTGACGCGGAGAGCCCGACGAGCCTGCCGGAAGCGGCGGCCGCCCACCAGTCCGGCACGCTGACGGTCAGGACCCCGCGGAGGGCCCTGTTGCCCTCGGGCTGCGGGTACCACCCGCTGTCCGGTCTCAGGTAGATGCCCTCGGCCCCGAGGTAGTCGAGATGGCCCTTCCCCTCGGGGGCCGGCTCGACCCGCCCCTTGTAGATGATGGTGACCGTCACGGGACGGTCGTCGGTCGCTCCGGGGGCGGGCAGGCGGACGTGGAGGGTCTCGCCGTCGCGCCGCCAGGGGACGCTCCCGTCCGGCCCCCTGACATCCGTCACCTCGAAGGGCTCTCCGAGGTCGAACTCGACCTCTCCGCCCAGGCCCGGGAACCCGGGGTAGAGGCTGTAGGTCATCCGGGCGGTGAGAGTCCTGTCGAAGGGCGAGAGGACCACGGACCCCTCGAGCCAGGTGACCCACGGGACCCTTGCCTCCTCCTCCTCGGTGACGAACCAGTCGACGACCTCCCACGAACCGTCCGGGGTGGGACGGAGCCTCTCCAGGACCACCGTGTCGAAGAGTTCGGGCTGTCCCTCGGGTCCGCGGAGGACGACTATATGGAGGGTGAGGACGTCGGCCCCGCCGTCCGGGCCGGGAGCCCGGACGAGGGGGACCACCTGCGCGTGGCGGACCACGGCGCCCTCGGGGACGGCCCCGAAGAGGCACCTGAGGGCCCGGAGAGGGGCGTCCGGACGAGCGCCTCCCCCGGCCTGCTCCTGCGGACCGCGGGGCGGGACCGCTGGGCCGGCCGGCTCGAACGTGGCGAGGTAGGCTTCCGGGTCCAGGGCACGCAGGGCCTCGGCCTGTGCGGCGAGCACGCGGTCTATGGCCATGACCTCGGCGGGGAGCAGGGTCCGCTCCGGGGGACAGAGGGGAGGGTCCAGCGGCTCGACTCCTTCCCGGACCCGGCCGCCGGGCGGAGAGGCCGCCGCTCCCGCCGGGGTCCCGAGAACCTGCCCCGGGCCGGCGGCGAGGACCGTGAAAAGGACGACGAGCAGGGTGGCGGTGAGGCGGACAGGATGTCTCGACAAGATTCGTCCCCCCTGCACCCTGAGTTCGCCGCGCGGCCGGGAGTTCCCGCCGCCGGCCCGCACAGGAAACAGGTCCGGGCGGGTAGAACAACTACTCTCCAGGACAGGAGGACCGAACCGTTGACCTTCACCTACGCCCTCTCCCTGGCGGCCGCCGCCGCGGCCGGCGGGCTCGTCGGGTCGCTCCTGGGACTCGGCGGAGGAATCGTCATCGTCCCTCTCTACAGCCTCGTCTTTGGCATGCCTGTCCACGTGGCTGTCGGGACCAGCCTTGTGGCCGTGGTGGCCACGGCGTCGAGCGCCTCGACCGCCTATCTGGGTTCACGGGTGGCCAACGTGCGGCTGGCCCTCGTCCTGGCCGTCGTCGCTGCTGTGGGCGCGCTCGGCGGTGGTCTCGTGGGGACGTCTTTGAAGAGTGTGTTCATCACCGGGGTGTTCGGCCTCGTGCTCCTCGTGGTGGGCGTGCTCATGCTCGTCAGGCCTGAAGCCGGCGCCGGTGAAGGTCGCTCTCCGCGGCCCGCCTCCCGGGCAGGGACCGGCGGGGCCTCGGACTCACCCGTCGGGGGCCTTTCTTTGGCCGGCACCTACTTCGACCCGGCCGCTGGGGCCCATGTGACCTACCGTCCCCGGTCGGTGCGTGCGGGGCTCGCCCTGAGTTTCCTGGCCGGAGGCGCTTCAGGCCTTCTCGGCATCGGGGGCGGGGTCGTCCAGGTGCCGGTGATGAACCTGCTTCTGGGGGTGCCCATGAAGGCCGCAGCGGCGACCTCGAGCCACATCATCTCCCTGACGGCCGTGGCCGGGGCCGTCGTGTACCTCGTGCGGGGTTACGTGGACCCGTTCGTCGCGGCGGTCACCATCATCGGGGTCTTCCTCGGCGCGAGAGGCGGGACGCACCTGGCCCGGGTCCTGCCGGGCCGGAGCATCAAGAGGGTCTTCTCCCTGGTCCTGTTCTACATGGCGTTGCGCATGCTCGCCAGGGCTTTGGACCTGGGGTTCCTGTCGTAGGAGGAGAGGTCGCCATGGAGTCGTCCGACGGCAGGGTCTACCGGCGGCTGGCCCGGGCCCTGCGTGTGGGTCTTTCGGTCAGCCTGGTCCTGCTTGCTTCAGGTCTGGTCCTGGGTCTCGCGGCGGGTTCGCCCGCGGCGGAGGGCCCGGCCGCCCACGCCTCCGGGCTGGTCCTCGCCGGCGTGGCGGTGTTGCTGGCCCTTCCGGTCGTCCAGGCCGTCCTGGCCGCCTTCACCTACTGGAGTCAGGGCGACCGGGGCTTCGGCCTCGCGGCCTTCGGCCTTGTCGTCATCCAGTGCCTGGCGCTCCTGGCCGCCCGGCTGTGAACGGAGAACGGGCCTTGTCCCTGGAAAGGGGGGCGCCGAGATGCCCGGCTTGAAGAAGACCAGGACGTACGTCGCCGACCTCCGGGAGAACCAGTGCGTGGACGAGGTGTTCCTCGTTCTCTCCCGTAGCGTCAGGCACACGCGGTCGGGGAACCCCTTCCTGGCGCTCGAGCTGGGAGACCGCACCGGGCGGATCCAGGCGCGGGTGTGGGACAACGTCGACGCGGTCAAGGTCTCGGCCGCCGTGGACCGCTTTGTCAGGGTGCAGGGACAGGTGGGGATGTTCAACGACACCCTCCAGATCAACGTGGGCGCGCTTGAGACCGTGGCCGACGAGAGCGTGGACCTCGCCGACTTCCTTCCGGCCAGCCGCCGGGACCCTGAGGCCATGGAGACCGAGCTGCGGGCCCTGCTGGAGCGTGTGGCCACCCCGCACCTCCGGGCCCTGAACGAGAGTTTCTTCGAAGACCCCGAGTTCTGGTCCCTGTTCCGGAAGGCTCCGGCGGCGAAGATGATCCATCACGCCACCCTGGGCGGCCTTCTCGAGCACACCCTGTCCGTGGCCGGCCTTTGCCTCGACATCGCCGCCCGCTACGCGCACCTTGACGCCGACCTCCTCCTGACAGGCGCCCTCCTGCACGATGTCGGGAAGACCAGGGAGCTCTTTTGGAACCGCCGGTTCGACTACACCGATGAAGGACGTCTCATCGGGCACATCGTCCTGGGGGCGGAGATGGTGACCGAGCGGGCGAGGCGGGTGGAGGGCTTTCCGGCCGAGACCCTGCTGGTCCTGCGCCACATGATTTTGAGCCACCACGGGCAGTACGAGTGGGGGTCTCCGAAGCGGCCCCAGACCATGGAGGCCCTCGCCCTGCATTACGCGGACGACCTCGACGGAAAGCTGAACACGTTCCGGGAGTTCCTCCGGAGCGAGGACGAGCGCGACCCGGAGTCACGGTGGACCTCCTATCACCGGACCCTCGACCGGCACCTCTTCAAGGGGACCAGGCCCGCCGGGGAAGGCGGGGAGTGACCCTCCGGGCGCGGAGGCGGTGGTGCTGGCGGTGCGCGTGCTCGGCGGCCGGGCGCGGGGGCGGAAGCTGAAGACGGTCCCGGGGCTCGGGACCCGACCCCCGCTGGTCCGGGTGAGGCAGGCTCTCTTCGATATCCTCCAGGACGTCACGCCCGGTGTCATGTGGCTCGACCTGTTCGCCGGGACGGGCAGCTACGGTATAGAGGCGCTCAGCCGCGGGGCGGCCGGTGTGGTGATGGTCGAGCACAGCCCGAAGGCTGTCGCCGTCATAAGGCACAACCTTGAGGTGACCGGCCTCGGCGACCGGGCGGTCGTCATTTGCGGGGACGTGTTGAAGGAAGTGCCCCGGCTGGCCAGGAAAGGTAGACGGTTCGGTGTCATCGGCATAGCCCCGCCCTACTTCCGCGGCCTGGGGCCCCGGGTCCTGTCCCTCATCGACGAGACCGGGATCCTCGACGCGGGCGGACGGGTCTACGTTCAGCGGCACCGGACCGAAGAGCTGCCGGAGCGCACCCGGGCCCTCGTCCTCGCTCGGGAGTACCGCTACGGGAACACGGTGCTCTCCTTCTACGTGCCGCCGACCGACGGTGAGGACCGCTAGGGCCGGACGGTCTTGTGCGCCGGCGTCCGGGAGGGGTGACGTCCTCTTGAGAGAGTGGAAGAAAGCGGCAGAACAGATCATGGCCTGCGAAGAACGCCCCCTCAAGGTCTTCCTCCTCGGCGCCACCGACACGGGCAAGACGACGCTGGCCGCCTTCCTGGCCGGCATGGCTGTCGGGGCCGGGCTGAAGGTCGCCGTGGTCGACGCCGATGTGGGGCAGTCGGAGATAGGGCCTCCGGGCTCGGTCGGGGTCGGCTTCGCCGACGGTCCCGTCGAGCGGCTCCGCGACATCCGGCCGTCCTTCGCCTGCTTCGTGGGGTCCAATTCCCCGGAGCTCCTCAGCTTCACCACCATCGCCGCCGTCAAGACGGCCGTGGACCGGGCCGCCGCCTCCTCGCCCGACGTCATCATCATCGACACCACGGGACTCGTCTGGGGGCGCACGGCGCGGTTCCTGAAGAACGCCAAGATAGAGCTTCTCCGGCCGACACACCTCGTGGCCCTCCAGAGGGACCTGGAGGTGGAGCACCTCCTCCGGCCCTGGGAGACACTGGCGAGCCCGAGCCTGCGCGTCCTGAGGCTCCCGGTCTCTCCGAGGGCCGTCGAGAGGGGGCGCCGCGACCGGCGGGCCTACCGTGAGAGGG